>OOBT01001837.1_pt1 | contig 10425 bp, 7 predicted proteins | sample 1671551 | NCBI WGS metagenome assembly OOBT01 (sample SAMN06348168, study PRJEB24527) | human gut metagenome | reverse complement strand
CCATGAAGAACGCGCCGAGGAACAGGCCGCCGCCGAGCACGTTGTAGAGCATCCACGTCAGCGCGTCGTTGCCCTGGGGGAAGAGGAAGGTGAGGATCGCCACGGTGCCGATATAGGCCACGGGGATCTGCCAGGAGATGACCTTGCGGATGAGCAGGTAGACACCGCCCACCAGCAGACACAGGGCGGAGACTTCGCCCAGGGAGCCGCCGATCTTGCCCAGGAACATATCGCCGATGGGGTAGTTGCTCATCAGGGTGGTGAGCGCTTCCTCGGTGCCCTCCTTCATGAGGGCCATGGGGGTGGCGGCGGAGGTGACATCGGGACGGATCTGAGGAATGGCCCAGGTGGTCATCCATGTGGCATAGCTGGCCAGCAGGAACGCACGGCCCGCCAGCGCGGGGTTCAGGAAGTTGCAGCCGATGCCGCCGTAAAGCTGCTTGACCACAACGATGGAGAAGAACGCGCCGATGATGATGACCCACCAGGGCAGGTCAACGGGGCACACGAAGCTCAGCAGGATACCGGTGACCACAGCGGACAGGTCGCCCACCATGCAGGACTTCTTCATGACCTTGCGGTAGGCCCACTCAAAGAACACGCAGGACACCACGGACACAGCGGTCAGCAGCAGAGCCTTCCAGCCGAAGCAGTACACGCTCCAGGCCAGCGCGGGCAGCAGTGCGATGATCACGTCCAGCATGATGCTGCGGGTATCCTCGTTGGAACGGATGTGGGGGGAGGAGGACGCGATCAGCTTGAGATTCTTGTAATCAGTCATGGTTTACGCCTCCTTCTTTTCGGCAGCGGCCTTTGCTTCGGCCTCCGCCTTGGCCTTGGCGGCCATTCTCGCGTTGTTGACCTCCTGCTTGCCCAGACGGAACGCATGGGTCAGGGGCAGGCGGGCAGGACAGGTGTAGGTGCAGGCGCCGCACTCGATGCAGTCCATGCCGTGCAGCACGTTCTGCCAGGTGTCCACGTCGCCCTTCATCAGGTACTTGTACATGAAAATGGGCTCCAGACGGATGGGGCACACGCCCACGCACTTGCCGCAGCGGATACACTGGGGATCCTCGACGTACTGCTCCTCCTTGTCGGCGAAGGCCAGCATGGCGCCGGTGCCCTTGCCCACGGAGACGTCCACGTCGTACTGGGCCAGACCCATCATCGGGCCGCCCATGATGAGCTTGTAGGTCTCGTCCTTCAGACCGCCGCAGGCGTCGAACAGCTTGGTAATGGGGGTGCCGATGGGGCACTCGATGTTCTTGGGCTCGATGACGCCGGAACCGGAGACGGTGACGATCTTGTTGACCACGGGCATACCCTCATACACCGCGCGGTAGATGGCGCAGGTGGTATTCAGGTTGAAGATGCAGCAGCCCGCGTCGGCAGGCAGCTTGCCGGAGGGCACCTGACGGCCGGAGACGGCCTGGACCAGCTGCTTCTCAGCGCCCTGGGGATAGCGGGTGTGCAGGACCTCCACCACCACGGGGGCGTTCAGCTCCGCGATCTTGGCGTTCAGGACGTCAGCCGCGTTCTGCTTGTTGGCCTCGATGCCGATGTACACCTTATCCACGCCGAAGCACTTGGCCAGCAGGGTCGCGCCCTTGATGACCTGCTCCGGACGCTCCAGACAGGTGCGGTGGTCGCCGGTGATGTACGGCTCGCACTCCGCGGCGTTGATGATGACGTAATCCACCTTGCCCAGACCGGAAGAGATCTTCACATGGGTGGGGAACGTCGCGCCGCCCTGGCCGACGATGCCGGCGTTCTTGACGATCTCCACCAGCTGCTCGGGCGTCAGGCTGTCGGGATCCGCCACGGGCTTGACTTCCTCGGAGACCTCATCCTGGAAATCGTTTTCAATGACCACGGACATCATCTTGCCGCCCATAGAGAAGGGACGGGGCTCCACGGCCTTGACCGTGCCGGAGATGCTGGCGTGGATGGGGGCGGAAACAAATCCGCCGGGTTCGCCGATCCTCTGTCCAATTTTAACCTTGTCGCCTACCGCTACAATAGGCTTGCAAGGCGCACCGATGTGCATAGACATGGGAATGACCACCTCAGCCGGCGCCGCCAGCTTTTCGATGGCCTTTTCATTGGTTGCGGCCTTCATGTCGTTGGGATGAACGCCGCCAAAGAAAGCTTGTGCCATTGTCTTCACCTCATCTTACTACCGGGTGGCGCTATGCCACCGCATACTGTCTTAAATATTACAACAAAACTTTTCTCTTGTCCAGCCCCGCGTTGAAATTCCCACGTTTTTTTGCGGTTTTTGTCGGAAACTTCACCGGCAAAGACCGCCTCTTGTGTTTTTCGGGCAGCTGTGCTACACTATACGGTAGAGGGACGGACACCGCCGGAAAAAACTTCCTGCACTGCGGCAGACGGTCCTCCGCCGGATATCAAACTCTATTCCGAAAGGATGGTATTTTAGTATGGTACTTGACCGTGGTTCCCTGAAGCGGGAGTCCAAGATGCTGCTGAAAACCGCACAGGTCAGCCCTTACCTGTTTACGCTGGTGCTGCTGGCCATCATGTTCGTCATCAACGGCATCAGCGACTATGTGCAGATGGACGACGAGTTCGCCTATGTCTACTCCCTGCGGTTCGATATGGATCTGAGCTTCCTGGCGCTGCACCGGGCGTTCCCCGCTTTTGCGGTGTGGTTTGTGACCATCGTGTGCACGCTGCTTGGCGTGGTGCTCACCGTCGGTGCGTCCCTGTACCACCTGGGCATCCGCCGTGGTGAGGAGATGCCGTATGTGACGCTGTTCGACGGCTTTGCCTTTGCCGGGAAGGTCATCCTGCTGTATGTCGTGCAGGTCATCTTCATCTCCCTGTGGACGCTGCTGCTGGTGATCCCCGGCATCGTGGCGGCCTACCGCTACCGCTTTGCTATGCTGAACCTGTGCGAAAACCCGGAGATCGGCGTCATGGAGGCCCTCAACATGAGCAAGGCCCAGACCCTGGGCTTCAAGTGGCAGCTGTTCGTGCTGGATCTGAGCTTCATCGGATGGAATATTCTGGTGAGTCTGACACTGGGCATTCTGGATATCTGGGTGGCGCCCTACCGGGCGCAGGCCAACATCGCCTTCTTCCAGGAGATCAAAAAGATCAAGGGCGTAGGCTTCTTCCCGCCGCGGCCGGAGGACGACGATCAGTTCCGTCCCCACGACCCCTTTGGCGAGGATAACTGGTAATATGCAGAGAACAAGCCCCGGGGCATCGCTCCGGGGCTTGTTGTATTCACGCTTCGGCGGGAGCCGCTTCCTCCGCCTGCGGCATCTCAGCCGGGGCGCTGCCGTCGAAGGGCGTCTCCAGACAGGTCAGGTCCCGCAGGCACCTGCGGAAGTCGTGACAGAAGGCGGCGTACTCATAACCGGTGCAGATACGCTCGTCCATAACGATACCCAGAGGCATCATCTTCTTGCTCAGGTCACCGTTCATGTAGTTAGGTACCGGCTTGCCCATGCAGACGAACACGCTGGTGGTGCCGAACTCATAGCAGTGGTGGTGGATATAGCTGGTCTTGATGGAGGCCAGGTTGGTGATGAACATACTGGTGTGGAAGGGGCTCAGGTCAACGATCTTCCGGGGCAGCAGGCCATGCTTGTCCAGATGGTAGGCCAGCCAGATCACGAACTTGGGCAGGCCGGGGATGGAGAACATCATCTTGGCGAACTTGTCGGTGCTGTTCTTCTGCTCCGTCTGGCTGTTGACGGCGATGGCATCGGCGATCTTCTGGTTGATGGTGAAAATAGTGTCCTTGGGCTCCAGATAGATCTTCAGCGTTGTCTCATCCGGGCTGCCGTCGGCCCGCTTTTTCAGGATGACAAAGGAGACGCAGAAGTGGTTGCGCTCATAGAGATGACTGTTGACCACGAACCAGTTGAGCTTTGGGTTGGTCTGATAGGCCTTGTAATAGGCGGCGATGATCACCGCCATGTGGTTGATGCGAATGCCGGCGCGCCGTTTTTCGCGGATATAGGCTTTGATGCCCTCCTCGTCGATGTTTTCGGTGATGGTATTCCAGGCATCGTACCGCTTGGGCATGATGTAGGGAATGGCTGCCACGATGGGGGGCAGGTCCTTTACTCGCTTTCCGTCAGGGCGCATGAGCAGTTCCTCGATTCTGTCTGTATTGTATCCATCATAGACCATATGGCCGCGGATTGCAAGCTGTTGTTTTCTTTTCCGAACAGGTGCGGAAAAGAAATTTTTTCTTTACCTTTCCGCACGATGTTGATATAATAAAGTATTAGTAATGTTATCATGGGATGAAAGTTCCATTTATCATGCAGAGAGGAAGGTGACCGCCGTGCGGTTCAGCAAGTGGCATATCGCGCCGGAAAAGCCGGAGGCGCAGGCATGTCTGCGCGCGGCCGGCTATCCCTATCTGGTGGCCGCCGTGCTCTCCGCGCGCGGCATCGAAACGCCGGAGCAGGCCGCCGCCTTTCTGGAGCGTGAGGACAAGCTGACCATCAGTCCCTTTCTGATGCGGGACATGGACAAGGCCGCGGCGCGTGTGCAGCGGGCGATCGCGGGCGGCGAGAGGATCGCCGTGTTCGGCGACTATGATGTGGACGGCATTACCGCCACCTGTATTCTGGTAGACTATCTCAAGAGCCGGGGCGCCGACGTGGTGCACTATATCCCCCGGCGCATCGAGGACGGCTACGGTCTCAGCCGTGACGCCATCAAGGGGCTGTACGGCCAGGGCGTGCGCCTGCTGGTAACGGTGGACTGCGGCATCACCGGTGTGGAGGAGGTGGACTACGCCAACTCACTGGGGCTGGACGTGGTCATCACCGACCACCACGAGTGCCGGGAGGTCCTGCCCCGGGCCGTGGCTGTGGTGGACCCCCACCGGGCGGACTGCGGCTATCCCTTCAAGCATCTGGCCGGCTGCGGCGTGGCGCTGAAGCTGGTGCTGGCCCTGGGCGGGCCGGACCGGGAGGAGCCTCTCTTTGCCCGGTACTGCACACTGGCGGCCATCGGCACGGTAGCGGACGTCATGCAGATGTCCGGCGAAAACCGCACCATCGTCTCCCGCGGGCTGGCCACGCTGGAGCACTCGGACTTTATCGGCCTGCACGCCCTGCTGCGGGAGGCGGGTCTGAGCGGGAAGGAGATCTCCTCGGTGCAGATCGGCTTTGTGCTGGCGCCGCGGATCAACGCCGCCGGACGCATGGGCGCGGCGGACAAGGCGGCGGAGCTGCTGCTGTGCACCGATCCCGCCGCGGCGGAGGCCATGGCTAAGGAGCTGTGCGCTCTGAACCGGGAGCGCCAGAACGTAGAGCAGGATATCTACACCCAGGCGGAGGAGATGATCGACCGGATGCCGGAGCGCCAGCGCAGCGCGCTGGTGCTGGAGAGCAGCCGGTGGCACCAGGGCGTGGTGGGCATCGTGGCCAGCCGCCTGTCGGAAAAATACTCCCGGCCCAGCTTTATGATCCATCTGAACGGCAGCACCGGCAAAGGCAGCTGCCGCAGCTGGGGCGGCTTTAATCTGTTCGCCGCGCTGGAAAACTGCAAGGACCTGCTGCTGGGCTTCGGCGGACATGAGCTGGCGGCGGGCTTTACCATCGACCGGGACAACATACCGGCCTTCCGGGACCGGATGAATGAATATGCCCGCAGCTACTGCGGCGGACAGCAGCCGGAGTCGGCGCTGGAGATCGACGTGGCCATCGCCCACCCCGCCGCGGTGACGCTGGAGGAGCTGGAGGCCCTGTCCGTGCTGGAGCCCTATGGCAGCGGCAACGCCAGACCGCTGTTCTGCCTGCTGGGCGCCACGCTTCTGCGGACCCAGAACGTGGGCCAGAACCGACACCTGAAGCTGCGGCTGGGCAAGGGCTGCGCCCAGTTCGACGGCATATTCTTCTCCACCGTGGCCGAGCGCTGCGGGTGCCATCCGGGCGACCGGGTGGACGCGGCATTTTATTTGCAGATCAATAAGTTCCGGGGCAGCCGGACGGTACAGCTGCAGATGGTGGACATCCGGCCCTCCCTCTGCGCCAGCGGGCGGGAGCAGGAGGCGCTGACACTGGCTCACCGGTGCGCCGCCGGAAAGGCCGTTTCTCTGCGGGAGGCGCGGCGGGCGCTGCCCACCCGGGAGCAATTCGCCGCCGCCTGGCGGTTTTTAGACCGGACCGTGCCCGAGGACGGGCTGACCACAGACCGCTTGCCGCTGCTGCGGCTGATGGCGGCGGAGCTGGGCGGCGCGGAACCGGTACTGCGGGCAGCCATGTGCGCCGCGGTGTTCCGGGAACGGGGATTGCTGGACTGGCAGCTGAACGGCGACGCCATCACGCTGCACCTGCGGCGGGGACAACACGTAGCACTGGATCAGTCGCCGCTGATGAACACGCTGCAAAACGATAACGAGAAGGGAGGCGGTGCGCTGTGACACCTCAGGAGCAATACGAACATCTTGTGGAGACGGTAAAGGGCTACAACCCGGCGGCGGGCTTTGACCAGATACGCGCCGCCTATGAATTCGCCGATACCCACCACGCGGGGCAGAACCGCAAGGACGGCTCGCCCTTTATCACACATCCCCTGGCGGTGGCACAGATCGTGGCGGAGGAGCTGCACCTGGACACAGAGTCTATTGTGGCGGCCCTGCTGCACGACACCATCGAGGATACCACCGCCACCCACGAGGAGCTGGCAAAGCTGTTTTCCCCTACGGTGGCGGACCTGGTGGAGGGCGTCAGCAAACTGACGCGGGTCCACTACACCTCCAAGGAAGAGGAGCAGATGGAGAACCTGCGGAAGATGCTCATGGCCATGGCCAAGGACATCCGGGTCATCCTCATCAAGATCTCCGACCGGCTGCACAATATGCGGACTATGGAGTACCAGACGCCGGAGAAGCAGAAGCAGAAGTCCTTTGAGACTATGGAGATCTACGCTCCCATCGCACACCGACTGGGTATGCAGAAGATGAAATGGGAGCTGGAGGACCTGTCGCTGAAGTATCTGGACCCGGTGGGCTACCGGGAGATCACCGAGGCGCTGGACGAAAAGGCCGCGGAGTACGACGGGTTCATGTCCGCCGTCCACGACCGCATCGTCACGCGGCTGAAGGAGGAGGGCATCGACGCCACGGTCTACGGCCGCATGAAGCACCCCTACTCCATCTATCGGAAGATGTTCAGCCAGAACAAGAGCATCGACGAAATCTTCGACCTCTTTGCTTTCCGGGTGATCGTGGATACCGTCAGCGACTGCTACAACGTGCTGGGCGTGATCCACGACCTCTACAAGCCCATTCTGGGACGCTTCAAGGACTATATCGGCACCCCCAAGCCCAACGGCTACCAGAGCCTCCACACCACCGTCATCGGCCGGGAGGGCATCCCCTTCGAGGTGCAGATCCGCACCTGGGAGATGCACATGACGGCGGAGTACGGCGTTGCGGCACACTGGAAATACAAGACCGGCAGCGGCGAGGGCACGAAGCCCGGCGACGAGGAGAAGTTCGCCTGGATCCGCCGCCTGCTCGAGACGCAGCAGGAGTCCGACGCGCAGGACTTTTTCCACAACCTGAAGGTGGATATGTTCGCCGACGAGGTGTTCGTGTTCTCGCCGAAGGGCGATGTCATCAATCTGCCCGCCGGCGCGACGCCGATCGACTTTGCCTACAGCATCCACTCCGCGATCGGCAACAGCATGGTCGGTGCGACGGTCAACGGCCGCATCGTGAACTTCGACTACGTGCTGCAAAACGGCGACATTGTCGACATCCGCACGTCGAAAAACGCGCCCGGCCCGAGCCGCGACTGGCTGAACCTCGCCAAGAGCGGCGCCGCGCGCACGAAGATCAAGCAGTGGTTCAAAAAAGAGCGCCGCGAGGAGAACATCGTCCACGGCAAGGAGCAGTTTGAGCGCGAGCTGCGCGCCAACGGCATCGCCCCGGCCGACATCATGGGCGACGAGATCCTGCCGCTGATCCTCAAGCGGCTGGCCTTCACCTCGCTCGACGATCTGTACGCCGCCATCGGCTACGGCGGCGTGACCGCCACGCGCACCGTCAACCGCATCCGCGATGAGATCCTGCGCAACCAGAAGGCCAACCAGAAAAACGCCATCGACCGCATCAACGAGGCGGCCGAGCGCCGCAACAAGCGCCCGCGCCACGCCGTGCACGGCATCCTCGTCGAGGGGCTGGACAACTGCCTCATCAAATTCTCCCGCTGCTGCACGCCGGTGCCCGGCGACAGCATCATCGGCTTCATCACGCGCGGCGCGGGCGTGTCCATCCACCGCACGGACTGCGAAAACTATCTCGCCAGCCGCGACAATCCGGAGACCGCCGGCCGCTGGATCCGCGTGAGCTGGGCCGAGCGCACCACCGATGCCTACAGCACGACGCTCATGATGCTCAGCGCGCAGCGCTCGGGCCTCGTCATGGACGTGGCCACGGCGCTCAACACGCTCAACGCCAAGGTGCGCACGCTCACCGCGCGCGACGTGGACAGCGGCCGCTCGACCATCACGATCACCGTCGAGGTGCACGACCTGGCTGAGCTGCGCACGATCATCAGCCGCCTGAGCGCCATCCGCGGCGTCATCCGCATCTCGCGCAGCGGCGCGTCCGACCCCGCAAAAGCCGCCGCGCACACCGCCGAGCTGCAGGCGGAACAGGAAAAGAAGGCCAAACAGGAGGGCAAAGCATGAGAGCCGTCGTCACCCGCGTTACCGAGGCGTCCGTCACGATCGACGGCGCCGAATACAGCCGCATCGGCAGGGGCTTCCTTGTCCTGCTGGGCGTGCACGTGTCCGATACGGCGGCCGAGGCCGACCACATCGTCGACCGCATCTGCGGCCTGCGCGTCTTTGAGGACGCCAATGGCAAAATGAACGTCAGCCCCGCCGACGCCGGGGCAGAGCTGCTCATCGTGAGCCAGTTCACCCTCTTTGCCGACTGCCGCTCCCGCCGCCCCGGCTTCACGGCCGCCGCCCGGCCGGAGACCGCCGTGCCGCTCTACGAGCGCGTGATCGCGGGCTGCGAGGCCCGCGGCTTCCCGGTGCGCACGGGCGTGTTCGGCGCGGACATGAAAGTTGCGTCCGTCAACGACGGCCCTGTCACCATCCTGCTCGATACCGATCATTTATAAAGGAGGCCACCCCATGCTCATCAAATGTCTGCCCGTCGGGCACCTCATGACCAACTGCTACATCGTCACGGACGAGACCACGCTCGAGTGCGCCGTCATCGACCCCGGCGACGAGTCTAACACCATCCTCTACTACCTCGAGGACAACCACCTCACCTGCCGCGCCATCCTGCTCACGCACGGCCACTACGACCACACCGGTGCCGTCTACGCCGTGCACGAGGAGACCGGTGCGCCCGTGTACATGAACGCGCTCGACGCAGGCACGGCCGTCGCCTTCGACAGCTACACGTTCACCCCGCCCGAGGGCACGATCTTTTATAAGGAGGGCGACGAGGTCAAGGTCGGCAATCTGACCTTCCGCGTCATGGAAACGCCCGGCCACACGCCCGGCGGCGTGACGCTCATCTGCGGCGACGCGCTCTTCACCGGCGACACGCTCTTCGCCGGTTCGTGCGGCCGCACGGATTTCGCCGGCGGCAGCATGGAGGTCGAGCTGCAGTCGCTGGCCAAGATCGCGGCTCTGCCCGGCGATTACGAGGTCTACCCCGGCCACATGGATTGCTCCACGCTCGAGACCGAGCGCCGCTTCAACCCCTACCTGACCGCGCTGCAAAACCGCGGACAGTAAAACTGCACAAACACGACCGGCAGAAGTTCGCTTCTGCCGGTTTTTTGCGCGCGCAAAGGTTCTTTGCGTGACAAATCGCGCCCGCGCATGGTATGCTTTGGGCGAGGTGAACACCATGCGCGACATTGGAGCCAACATCCGCCGCGCCCGCGTGCGCCGGAAGCTGACGCAGGACGATCTGGCGCAGACCGTGCACACGACGCGGCAGACCATATCGAATTACGAAACCGGCCGCTCTCGCCCGGACGTAGAGACGCTGCAGCGGCTCGCGGACACGCTCGGCGTAGAGCTCACGGAGCTGCTGGACGGGGCGCCGTCCGCCGATGCCCGCCGGGCGGCGCTGCGCAGGCTGTGCATCATGGGGGCCGTCACGCTCGTGCTGGCCGGGCTGTGGGCGTACCTGCACGCGGTCTGCCTCCGGCAGTACCAGCACGGGGACATGACGCCGTTGGCAGCCATGCTCATAACCGAGCCGCTGCTGCTGTGCGCGCTGGCGTGGACACTGCTGCAGGCGCTGTGCATGGTCACGCGCCTGCGGCCGCGGCGCGGCGCGCCCTGGGTGCACCCGCTCGTCTGGGCGCTGTTCGGCCTGTGGCTGGCGTTTCTGGTCGTCAGCGTCGCGCTGCCCACGGCCGGCGTGATGCTGCCGCGCCTTTACGGCGG
>OOBT01001829.1_pt1 | contig 10444 bp, 10 predicted proteins | sample 1671551 | NCBI WGS metagenome assembly OOBT01 (sample SAMN06348168, study PRJEB24527) | human gut metagenome | reverse complement strand
GGTCATCCCTGGTCCATGGATCCCGGCCATCAGGACGTGGCCGACCGCAACCTGCTGAACCGTCATGTGCGCTACTACGGCGACGATATCGCCGTGGTCATCGCCGAGGATGAGGTGTCCGCTATGCAGGGCGTCCGCGCCCTGAAGGTGGAGTATGATGAGCTGCCCTTCGTGCTGGACGTGCAGAAGGCCATGGAGCCCGGCGCGCCCCAACTCCATGAGGGCTATCCCAACAACATCCTCAAGCACTCCGACATCCGCAAGGGCGACTATCAGGCTGCCATTCAGGAGCCGGGGCTCATCAAGGTGGAGGGCTGGTACGACACGCCTACCGTGCAGCACAGCCACATCGAGAACCACGGCTGCTTTGCCTATGAGGAAAACGGCCGTATCGTCGTGGTGGCGTCCACCCAGATCCCCCATATCATCCGCCGCATCGTGGGCCAGGCCCTGGGCCGTCCCTGGGCGGACATTCAGATCATCAAGCCCTACATCGGCGGCGGCTTCGGCAACAAGCAGGACGCCCTGTATGAGCCCCTGTGCGCCTGGTGCACCACGCAGGTGGGCGGCCGCTGCGTCCGTATCGACTGCACCCGGGAGGAGACGTTCGTCTCTAACCGCGTGCGCCACGCCATCCGCTTCCACATCGTCACCTGGCTGCACAAGGACGGCTCCATTGCCGCGCGGAAGGTAGAGTGCTTCTCCAACCAGGGCGCTTACGCCTCCCACGGCCACTCCATCGTGGCCAAGGCCATGGGCTCCTTCCCCCAGATCTACCCCTGCAACAACTTCGAGGGTGACGCGTGGACGGTGTACACCAACCGCCCCGCGGCCGGCGCCATGCGCGGTTACGGTATGCCGCAGGCCTCCTTTGCCGACGATGCCAACATTGACGAGTGCGCCAAGGCTGTGGGCATGGATCCGCTGGAGTACCGCATGAAGTACATCATGCCCAAGGGCTTCCACGACGGCTTCTCCGGCAACACCAACTACTATGACTCCTTCCGTGAGTGCTTGGAAAAGGGTAAGGAATACATAGAGTACGACAAAAAGAAGGCCGAGTACGCCAAGGATACCGGCAACATCCGCCGGGGTATCGGCGTGGCGGCGTTCTGGTACAACACCGCCGTCTATCCCATCTCGCTGGAGACCTCCAGCAACCGTATGCTGCTGAATTTGGACGGCACCGTCACCATGCAGTGCGGCGAGACGGAGATCGGCCAGGGCGCTGATACCGCTTACGCCCAGATGACCGCCGAGGCTGTAGGCCTGAAGAGCTACCGGGACGTCCGCGTGGTCTCCTGCCAGGATACGGACATCACCCCCACCGGTCTGGGCGCCTACGCCAGCCGCCAGACCTATGTAGCCGGCTTCTCCATCCGCCAGACGGCGACCCTGCTGCGGCAGAAGATCCTGGCCTACGCCACCAAACTGACCCGCCAGGCCGTAGACAATATGGATATCGTGGACGGCAATATCGTCCGCAAGCAGGATGGCGCGGTGCTCATGAGCCTGAGTGAGCTGGCCATGACCGCCCAGTACAACGCGGCGGACAGCGAGCACATCACCGCCGAATCCACCTACACCATCCGCAACAACGCCTACTCCTTCGGCTGTACCTTCGCCGATGTGGAGGTGGACATCGCCCTGTGCAAGGTCAAGCTGAACAAGATCATCAACGTTCACGACTGCGGCAGTCTTATCAATCCCGCCCTGGCGGAGGCCCAGGTCCACGGCGGTATGTCCATGGCCATCGGCTACGGCATGAGCGAGCAGCTGCTGTTCGATGAAAAGACCGGCAAGCCCCTGAACAACAATCTGCTGGACTACAAGCTGTCCACCTTTATGGATCACCCCCATCTGGAGGCGCAGTTCGTGGAGAATCCCGAGCCCACCTCCCCCTTCGGCACCAAGGCTCTCGGTGAGCCGCCGGCCTGCTCCGGCGCGCCAGCCATCCGCAACGCCATTCTCAACGCCACCGGCGTGGCCATCGACTGCACACCCATCACGCCCCACGTGCTGTTCGCCGAGTTCAGCAAGGCGGGCCTGATCCACGACAGCTGGAATGAAAAGGAGGGCAACTAAGCCATGTATGATATGAAAGCCTTATACGAGGCCTCCAGCGTGGAAAACGCGGTGGCCCTCCGTCTGGAGTATCCGGAAGCCCAGATCATCGCCGGCGGCAGCGACGTACTGGTGCAGATGCGCGAGGGCAAGCGCGCCGGTGCGGAGCTGATCTCCATCTACGGGCTGGACGAGCTGCGCGGCATCACCATTGACGCCGACGAGAACATCCGCATCGGCAGTCTGACCAGCTTCTCCCACATTACCCGCGACCCCATCATCCAGCAGTACATCAACGTGCTGGGTGAGGCCGTGGATATGGTGGGCGGCCCCCAGATCCGCAACATCGGCACCATCGGCGGCAACACCTGCAACGGCGTGACCTCCGCCGACTCCTCCTCCACCCTCCACGCATGGGATGCCATCGTGGAGCTGACCGGTAAAAACGGCGTCCGCCGCCTGCCCATCCATGAGTTCTATATCAAGGCCGGCAAGGTGGACATCCGCGCAGAGGACGGCGAAATTCAGACCGCCATCCTTATCCCCAAGGAGAGCTATGACCGCTGCTACGGCCACTACATCAAGTACGCCATGCGGAACGCCATGGACATCGCCACCCTGGGGTGCAGCGTCAACGTCCGGCTCAGCGAGGACAAGAAGACCATTGAGCGTGCCCGCATCGCCTACGGCGTAGCCGGCCCCGTGCCCCTGCGGTGTGCCAGCGCTGAAGCGGCAGCCCAGGGCAAGCCCCTGACCGAGGAGACGGTGGAGACTTTTGCCCACGCCATCCTGGACGATATCAACCCCCGTGACAGCTGGCGCGCCAGCAAGGCCTTCCGGCAGCACATCGCCGTGGAGATCGCCAAGCGCTGTCTCGTAAAATCCATTGAGTTGGCAGGAGGTGAGCTGGCATGAGCAAGCAGTATAAGCTGATCCGCTGCAATATCAACGGCAAGGACGTGGAGAAGATGGTGGACGTTCGCGCCAGCCTGACCGATATGCTCCGCAACGACTATCACCTGACCTCCGTGAAAAAGGGCTGCGAGGTAGGCGAGTGCGGTGCCTGCACCGTCCTCATCGACGGCGAGACGTTCAACTCCTGCATCTATCTGGCCGTGTGGGCCGACGGCAAGCACATCCGCACACTGGAGGGCTTGCTCAGCCCCGACGGTGAGCCCAGCGACATCCAGCAGGCCTTTATGGAGGAGTCCGCCATCCAGTGCGGTTTCTGCACCCCCGGCTTTCTGATGACTGCCGTGGAGATCCTGGACAGCGGCAAGCTCTACTCCGATGCGGAGCTCCGCAAGCTGCTCTCCGGTCACCTGTGCCGCTGCACCGGATATGAGAACATTCTCAAAGCGGTGAAAAAGACCATGTACCGCCGCCTGGGTATGGAGATGCCCACCATTTGATGCCCGCAAAAAGGCCGCCCGGATGGGCGGCCTTTTTTATTTCTCTGTGCAGAAGTCGAACAATTCCCGAAACAGCTCCTGTCCGTAGGCATCCAGCTTTCGGCAGTACGCGTCATAGGCCTCCATGATCTGTCGGGCCTCGTCGGTAAGCTGTGCCCCGCCGCCGCCGCTTCCACCGATGGTGGACCGGAGCAGTTTGCAGCCGAAGCCCTGCTCCGCCGCCCGGACGATGCTCCACGCCTTGGAATACGCCATGTTCATGGAGGCCGCGGCCGCGCGCAGGGAATGGTTCTGCGCCACCGCGCCCAACAGCCGGTGAACCCCGGGACCGTAGCACTTTTCCTCCGCGAACAGGCGGGCGGTGATATGGACGATGATGTTGTCGTTCACTGAAGCACCTTCTTTCCTTTCGTGGGTCCATTTTACCAGACCTGCGCCCCCCCGTCAACGGGGCTTTGTTGACAACCCTCTCTCGTTGTGTTATTGTACGGATAACGAAAGGATGGTTAGCTATGCTTGTTTTGATACGCGGCGCAGGCGACATTGCCACCGGCATCGCTTTGCGGCTGTACCGCGCCGGGATACAGGTGGTCATGACCGACCTGCCCCGCCCCACCGCCATACGGCGGACGGTGTGCTTCTCCCCCGCCATCACCGACGGTGAAACGGTGGTAGAGGATGTGCGGGCCGTCCGCGCCGACAGCCCGGCGCAGGCGCTGTCCCTGCTGGCGCAGGGTGCGGTACCCGTCCTCCCCGACCCGGAGTGCCTGTGCCGTGAGCAGCTGCACCCGGATGCCCTGGTGGACGCCATACTGGCCAAGCGCAATCTGGGCACCCGCATCACCGACGCCCCCGTGGTGGTAGGCATCGGGCCCGGCTTCACCGCCGGAGAGGACTGCCACGCGGTAGTGGAGACCATGCGCGGCCACACCCTGGGGCGCGCCATCTATCAGGGCAGTGCCCTGCCCAACACCAACATCCCCGGCCTCATCGGCGGCTACGCCGGCGAGCGCGTGCTTCGCGCCCCGGCGGACGGCATCTTCACCCGGATACTCGACATCGGCGACGAGGTCCAGCCCGGTGACATCGCCGGGACCGTAAACGGTCAGCCCATGAAATGCACCATCGGCGGCGTGGTACGGGGTATTCTGCCCAGCGGCACACCGGTACACCGGGGGATGAAATCCGGCGACGTGGACCCACGCTGTCAACCGGAATACTGCACCACTGCCTCGGACAAGGCGCTGGCCGTGGGCGGCGGCGCACTGGAGGCCATACTGCACCTGACCGGTGCACTGCGATAGGAGACAAATCATGGAAGAGCAGAACATCAAGCTGACTAAGCTGACCAAGTGCGCCGGCTGCGGCGCCAAGGTGGGCGCAGGTGTGCTGGCACAGCTGCTGGAGGGCATCCGCGTACACCACGACCCCAACCTGCTGGTGGGCTTCGACAAGAGCGACGACGCATCGGTATATAAGATCAGCGACGAGTTGGCGCTGGTGCAGACGGTGGACTTCTTCCCCCCCATCGCCGACGACCCCTATCTCTTCGGCCAGATCGCCGCCACCAACGCCCTCAGCGACGTGTATGCCATGGGCGGCGAGCCGAAGCTGTGTCTGAACATCATGGCCGTGCCGGAGGATATGCCGAAGGAGGCCGTGCATGACATCCTTCGGGGCGGCTATGACAAGGTCTACGAGGCCGGGGCCCTGATCACCGGCGGTCACAGCATCCTGGACGAGGAGCCGAAATACGGTCTGGCCGTGACCGGCTTTGTTCACCCGGACAAAATGCTCACCAATTCCGCCGCACGGCCCGGCGACGTGCTGGTACTGACCAAGCCCATCGGCATCGGCGTGCTGACCAGCGCCGGGAAGGCCGACCTGCTGACGAAAGAGACGGTGGACTTCATGAACCGGATGATGACCACTCTGAACAAGGCCGCCCGGGACGTGATGGTCCGCTACAAGGTCCACGCCTGCACCGACGTGACCGGCTTCGGTCTGATGGGCCACGGCTTCGAGATGGCCCAGGGCAGCGATGTGGCACTGCACATCGACGTGTCCGCCATCGACCTGATCCCGGAGGCACTGGAATTCGCCCGGATGGGCGTGCTGCCCGCCGGTATGTACCGCAACCGCAGCTTCGCTGAAGCCGGTGTGGACGTGGGCACCACCGAGCTGGCCGTACAGGACCTGTTGTTCGACCCCCAGACCTCCGGCGGCCTGCTGATGGCCGTAGACCCTGCGGACGCGGACGCGCTGCTGGCGGAGCTGACGCCGGTGGTCCCCAGTACCCAGCGCATCGGCACCGTGGGCGAATATCACGGCGGCAAGCGTATTCTTCTGCGATAACCAAAAACCGGGCGGCAGTGCCGCCCGGTTTAATTCATGCCAAGGCCCGTATGGCCGCCAGTGCCGCGTCCACGTCCGCTTCCGCGCTGGCCCAGCCCAGCGAAAACCGCACAGTGCCCTGGGGAAAAGTCCCCAACGTTTTGTGGGCCGAGGGCGCACAGTGCAGGCCGCAGCGGGTCAGGATGCCGTACTGCGCTTCCAGCGCATAGGCCATCTCGGCGTTGTCACGGCGCAGGAAGTCCACGGAGATGACGCCCACCCGACGGTCCATATTCCGGGGACCCACCAGTCGGACCCCGGAAATATCCGTAAGACCGTCCAGAAACCGGGCGCACAGCGCCCTCTCGTGCTGCCGCAGGGCATCCACGCCCGTCTCCTCAATAAAGCGCAGGGCCGCCTCCCAACCGTAGCAGCCGGGGAGATTGGCTGTACCGGACTCAAACCGGTCCGGCAGATAGGGCGGCAGGTACTCGCTGTCCGAGGCACTGCCGGTGCCGCCGGCGATCAGGGGCGTCAGCTTTTGGGCGAAATCGTCCCGCAGCAGCAGCGCACCCACGCCGCCGGGGCCCAGCAGCCCCTTGTGGCCCGGTACCGCCATGGCACTGAGGCCGAAAGCCTGAAAGTCCACAGGGAGGTGTCCCGCCGTCTGGGCGGCGTCCAGCGCAAAGGGCACGCCCTTTTCCGTGCAGATGCGGCCGATAGCCGCCGCGTCCTGCACCGCGCCGCAGACGTTGGAGCCGTGGGCCATGATGACCAGTCTCGTATTCTCCCGGAACAGCCCCGGCAGGGCGTCCAGATCTGCAAAACCCTCGGCGTCACAGGGAATGCGGCTGACCGCCACCCCCGGCAGACGCAGCAGCGGCCGCATGACCGCGTTGTGCTCCATGCTGCTGACAATGCAGTGGTCGCCGGGGCGGAGAAGGCCGGAGACGATCATATTCAGCCCCGCCGTAGCACCCGGCGTCAGAATAACGTGGGTAGGCGGCTCCGGGAAATCGAACAGCCGGGCCAGCCGCTGCCGCAGCGTCAGCGTCACCAGCCCCGCCTCCTGGGCGGCGGTATACACGGAACGGTTCACGTTGGCCCCCACGCAGTCCAGGTAGTATTTCATCCGGTCGCTGACCCCCGCCGGCTTGGGGAACGACGTGGCGGCGTTGTCAAGATAAATGGCCTCCATGCAGGCACCTCCTCACAGCTCATGACCCATCATACCACAGAAAGTGAAGTTTGTCACGGTCTTGACTTTTCCGGTACAGTGTCGTATAATGGCATCGCTATTCTTTAAAAGAAATAACGCAAAGGAGAGACACATCACATGAAAAAAGTAAGTTGGATCGTGGTCATCGCCGGCGCGGTGGTCGGTCTGGCCGCCGTGGTGCTGACCCATCTGGGCAACCCCGCCAACATGGGCTTCTGCATCGCCTGCTTCCTGCGGGACATCACCGGCGCGGTGGGTATGCACGGCGCAGCCAAGGTGCAGTATGTCCGGCCGGAGATCATCGGTCTGGTGTTGGGCGCGTTCATCATGTCCGTGGCCACCAAGGAGTTCCGGGCCAAGGCCGGCTCCTCCCCCGCCACACGCTTCGTGCTGGGCGCCTTCGTCATGATCGGCGCGCTGGCCTTCCTGGGCTGCCCCCTGCGGATGGTCCTGCGTATCGGCGGCGGCGACCTGAACGCCGTGGTGGGCCTGGTGGGCTTCACCCTGGGCATCTTCATCGGCATCCAGTTCCTCAAGCGCGGCTTCTCCCTGAAGCGGGCTTATCCCGTTGGGAAGGGCGAGGGCGGTGTGCTGCCCATCGTCATGACCGGCCTGCTGATCTTGGTCATCGCCGTGCCCAGCCTGTTCAAGTTCAGTGAGGATGGCCCCGGCTCCAAGCACGCGCCCATGCTGGCCGCACTGCTGATCGCCGTGGTGGTGGGCGCTCTGGCCCAGCGCGCCCGCCTGTGCATGGTGGGCGGCATCCGCGACGCCATGCTGTTCAAGGATTTCAAGCTGCTGTACGGCTTCGTGGCCATCTTCGTGGTCGTCCTGGCGGGCAGCCTCATCACCGGCAGCTTCAAGCTGGGCTTTGAACTGCAGCCCATCGCCCACAGCAGCCAGCTGTGGAACCTGCTGGGCATGGTCCTGGTGGGCTGGGGCAGCGTACTGCTGGGCGGCTGCCCCCTGCGTCAGCTGATCCTGGCCGGCGAGGGCAACGGTGACAGCGCCGTGACCGTGTTCGGCATGATCGTGGGCGCGGCCTTTGCCCACAACTTCGGTCTGGCCGGCAACGCCGACGCCGTGAACGAGGCCAAGGAGATCGTGGTGGGCGGTCTGTCCAACAACGGCAAAGCAGCCGTGTGCCTGGGTATCCTCATCATGCTGGGTGTGTCCCTGTGGAATATGCCCAAGGCTGTCAGCGCGCCTGTTGAGGCCGCCAAGTAAAGGAGGAACATCACAATGACTGTTGACGCAAGAGGTTATTCCTGCCCCATGCCCGTGGTGATGGTGCAGAAGGCCGTAAAGGCCGACGCCCCCGCCGCCCTGGAGGTATTGGTGGACAACCAGTGCTCCGTGGAGAATGTCACCCGGTTCGCCGAGAGCAGCGGCTACAAGGTAGCCGTGGCGCCGGAGGGTCAGGACTTCCGTCTGTCCCTGTCCAAATGAGCCGCTATATCGCCACGTTTCACACCCATTTGTCCGCCCTGCTGACCTGCCAGCGCCTGACGGCGGCGGGGGTCCGGGCCCGGATGATGCCGGTGCCCCGCAAGCTCAGCGCCTCCTGCGGCACCTGCGTGGACTACGAGGCAGCGGAGCCGCTGCTGGAGCAGATGGACACCGATGTGGAGCGCGTGTTCGCCGTGGAGGGCGAGATATACACTCTGCTGCTGGAAAACGAATGAAAAGAAGTGACCGCGGAGGCGGCCACTTCTTTTCATTCCCGGCCCTCGGGCCGTGGCGCCTATTTCTTGTTTTTACGGGCCAGACGGGCGATGTCGCCCACGCCGTCCAGAATGACGTTGGGCTGATAGGCATACGTCTCCACCGTTTGACGGGTGGACACACCGGAGAGCACCAGCACCGTGGACATACCGCTTTCCAGGCCGGAGATAACGTCGGTGTCCATGCGGTCGCCCACCATCACCGCGTCGGCGGAGTGGCAGTGCAGCAGCCGCAGGCCGGTCCGCATCATCAGGGGGTTGGGCTTGCCGCAGAAATAGGCCTGCTTGCCGGTGGCCATTTCAATGGGGGCCACCAAGGCACGGCAGGCGGGCGCAATGCCGCTTTCGATGGGTCCGGACACGTCTGAGTTGGCGCCGATGAGCTTTGCGCCGGCCATGACCAGGTTCACCGCCTTGGTCAGCGTATCCAGGGAATAGGTGCGGCCCTCGCCCACCACCACGTAGTCCGGGTTCACGTCGTTCATGGTGAGGCCCGCGTCGTACAGGGCGTTCAGCAGCCCCGCCTCGCCGATAGCGAACACGGAGCAGCCGGGAGCCTGGTCCTTCAGGAAGGCCGCCGTGGCCAGGGCACTGGTATAGAAATGCTCCTCCGGCACGTCCAGTCCCATCCGGGCCAGCTTCTGCTGCAGCTCACGGGGCGTGTAGCCGCTGTTGTTGGTCAGGAACAGGTACTCCTTGTTCTCCTCATGCAGCCACTGGATGAAATCCGCCACGCCGGGCAGGATGCGGTTCCCGTGGTAGATGACGCCGTCCATGTCGCAGATAAAGCCTGTTTTCTGGTTGAAGTCGATAAAGTCTTTCGGCATAATGGCCCCTCCCGTCTGTTGCTGCTCTCAGTATACCACAGCGCAGCGGCGCTTTCCATAAGGAGAACGTAAAATTTTACCGCTTTCCGGCATAAAAAGGCCCGCTTTGCAGCGGGCCTTTTCGATGTACTTACTTGCTCAGGTACTCGTCGATGGACTTGGCGCCCAGCTTGCCGGCGCCCATGGCCAGAATGACGGTGGCCGCGCCGGTCACGGCGTCGCCGCCGGCATACACCGCCTGGCGGGAGGTCAGGCCCTCCTCGTTGACGATGATGCCGCCCTTCTTGTTGACCTCCAGTCCCTTGGTGGTGGACTTGATCAGCGGGTTGGGGCTGGTGCCCAGGGACATGATAACGGCGTCCACGCTCAGGTCGAACTCGCTGCCCTTCTTCTCCACGGGGCGGCGGCGGCCGGAGGCGTCCGGCTCTCCCAACTCCATCTCGATGCAGGTCATGGACTTGACGCAGTCCTGCTCGTCGCCGTTGATCTGGACGGGGTTGTTCAGCGTCTTGAAGATGACGCCCTCCTCGATGGCGTGCTCCACCTCCTCGTGACGGGCGGGCAGCTCCTCCATGCCGCGGCGGTACACCACGTACACCTCGGCGCCCAGGCGCTTGGAGCAGCGGGCGGCGTCCATGGCCACGTTGCCGCCGCCGACCACCGCCACAGCCTTGGACTTGATGACAGGGGTATCGGCTTCCTCGGTGTAAGCCTTCATCAGGTTGGTACGGGTCAGATATTCGTTGGCGGACAGAACGCCCTTCAAAGACTCGCCGGGGATGTTCATGAACATGGGCAGACCCGCGCCGGAACCGACGAACACGGCCTTGTAGCCCATCTCGAACAGCTCGTCAATGGTCAGGA
>OOBT01001825.1_pt1 | contig 10473 bp, 10 predicted proteins | sample 1671551 | NCBI WGS metagenome assembly OOBT01 (sample SAMN06348168, study PRJEB24527) | human gut metagenome | reverse complement strand
TAGTCGATCTGGGCAAAGATCGTCTGGTAGCTGCCACAGTCATAGCGCACCGCCGACACAGCGGCATCGGGTACGGTAAAGCCGATGTCATACCGGACCGTGCCGGTCGTTTCCTCCAGCTCCTGACCCGACTGGGCAAGAAAATCCGTGTAGGTGTCGGTCATCTGCAGCAGCACGACCGTGTAGCTGAGCTGGTTGCCGGCCGTCAGTGAGAGGGTGTCCGCCTGCGCCATGACAGGCTGCTCCCACTGGTTCTGATCGTAAACGATGGTCACACCGTTGTCACCGTCACAGCTGGCATAGTCCGGCTCCTCGTTTTTGACAAAGCCGTCACCGCCGTAAAGGTAGAGCATAAAATCCTGAAAGCTGCACCCCGTCAGGGCAAGCCCCGCCAAGACGGAGAGGGCGGCTGCGATACTTTTTTTCATAAAGCCCATTCCTTTTATAATAGCATGATGCCGTAAAAGCCCGCAGCGGATGCCGCCAGCACAAATGCGTTCCAGCCCAGCACGGCAAAAGCTGCGCCGAACGCCAGCCCTGCCAGTACATCGCTGATATAGTGGACGCCGGTCACGACCCGGCAGATTGCAATCAGTACCCCAAGCACGGCCAGCACAATGCCGAGCGGGCGGAGCACAAACCACGCGGCCCCGGCGATGGCCGCCGCCGAAAAGCAGTGGCGGCTCGGCATGCTCTGGCCGGGCTTGTCCTTCGGAAAGAGGGGCGCAAACCCCAGCGCCGCGTAGGGGCGCGGCCGGTCGATGACCCGGCGCACCAGCGTGCCGACCAGAAACGCCGCCGCCGGTACGATGACCGCAGGCAAGAGCTGCTCACTGCGGTGCAGTGCCAGCCACGCCAGCATACCGAGGTAGAGCAGATATACCAGCCCCACCGCCCCGCGGCTGACGAGCCGCAGCGCCTTTTTGGCGGCGGGCCTTGCGTTGAACCACCCGATCACGGCGCGGTACTGCTCTGCATTCATAAGGGTATCCTCCCAGTCATAACATTTCACCATTAGAATAACATTCTGAAAAAGGCTTGTCAAACGCCGATGCAGATGTTTATAATAAAGGCAGTACCGCACCCCTTCAGCCGCCGATACGGCGCGCGGGGTGCGCCGACTGCCAAGCCCAACGGGCACGCGATATTCTGTGTATCTGCGTGCTTTTTGCGGCATTGGCGGTCAGAGGCGATTACATTGTAGGAGGGGTGTCCCTTTTGTTTGGTTTTGCAAATGCGTTGCTGCTGCTTTTGCTGGCGGCTGCCTGCCTTGATTTTGTACCGGTTCTGCGGCGCAGGCTCTCCCCCGCCGCGTGGTGGGCGGAGGAACGCCCGCTGTTTTGCGCGCGCGGCGCAGCGGTGCGCCAACGGTACGGCACCGCCGCGTTCCTGCTGGGCGTGATGGTGTATGAGTTCATTGTTGTGTTCAACAACAGCATGGCGCGGGAGAATTGGCCATGGCTGCAGACCCGCGTTTCCCCCGTGCTGGACTGGGTGATGTATCTATGCTTCGGGTGCAAGATTTTGCTCGGCACAAGGTACAGCGGGCGCAGCTTGCTCTGCGCCGGTGCGCTGTATTTTGTGGCGCGGTGGGTCTACTTCAACGGGCAGAATATCTGGTGGCTGGGGCTTTGCGTTGCCCTGCTGGCCGCAAAGGATGTGCCGCTGCGCCGCTGCATGAAGGCGCTGCTGGCCTGCGGCCTGCCCACGCTGGCGCTGGTGGAGCTTTTGCACTTTGCGGGCGTTATTGCTCCCGATGCCTCCAGTGAGCGCGACGGCAGCTTCCGCCTGATGTTCGGTTACGGTCACCCCAACACCTTCGGCGGGGTGGTGTTCGGCCTTGTGCTGGCGTGGGTGCTGCTGCGCCGCGCCCGCCTGACCTGGGCTGAGTTGACCGGCGTGGCGGTGGTCGGCGCGTTTTTGATGATCGGCCCCAAGTCCCGCTCGGCGGCGCTCTGCTCCTTTTTGCTTGTGGCTTTGCTGGCGGCGGCAAAGCTGCATACCCGGCGCGGCCCGTGCCCCGGCAGCCGCACACTGGCAGCCGGCTGCGCCGCGCTGGTGCCGCTGCTGGCGGCGGTAAGCTATAGCCTGCCGCTCTTTGTGGTAAAGATCGGCCCGTGGGCAAACGACATCGGCCCCGCCTGGCTGAAAAAGCTTGATGACCTGCTGACCTGCCGTATCTCGCTGGCATGGGCGGCCTACCGTGTATTTCCCATAAAAATTGCGGGCCAGATGCTTCCCGACTGGCCCGCGCTGGACAATATCTTTGTGTATCTGCTCTACCTGACCGGCCCGGTCATGGTCGTGTTGGTCTGCGCCCTGATGATGGCGGCGCTGTACGGCTATGCCCGCCGCGGTCAGTGGCAGGCTGTAGCCTGTCTGGTCACGATGCTGGCCTACGGCTATATGGAGAGTCAGGTCACCCACCTGACCAGCGACCCTGCCGTGCTGCTGCTCTGCGGTGCGGTGTATGCGCTGCCAACCGCGCGCTGGATGTTTGAGGAGGATTGATTCAATCCTGCGGGAAGGCGTCTGCAGAGATCTCCACCGTATCCTCCTCCTGCGCGGCGGCCTCGGCACTGGCCTTGGCGGCTGTCACCAGCCCCGTCACCTCGCCCGAGGGCTTCTGCAGCAGGTAGGCACCGACTGCCTTGGCCTTGTAGACGAGCAGCACACAGTAGGTGTCATGCTCCCCGGTGGAAAGCTGCGGGCACAGCACCGTCCACTTTTCCACAGTCTTGCCCTTATAGTCCGCAAGGTCAAGCCCGCTCTCCTGCACGATCTGGTTGAAGGCGGCGAAGCTGTCATCCCACTTTTTGGGAATCTTCACCTTATCTACGGCGGCACTGGCAAGGTCGGTGTCAAAGCCGTAGCCGTTGAAGTAGATGCCGATGTCCTGTGTCGTTTCGATGCCCGGCACGGCAGCGGCGGACGCGGTGACAGCATCCCCGGTAAAATGTACGGCAGCAGCCACGGTGCCGCACAGACAGACGGCACACAGGGCCAGCGCCCCGGCCTGCCGCAGTCCCGGTTTGGTAACAGTAAACATAAACATAAGCGCAGCCCCCTCACACATTGTCACTGCAATGTATGCGGGGGCTGCTTCGTTTATGTATTACGGGGGGCGGGGTCACCGCGCCTGCGGCAGGTTACTTGTACTTCGGCTTCGGCGCATACCACTGGAAGATCACGGCGTCATAGTCCTTTTCCAGCTTCTCGGTGTCATGCTCGGGCAGGGCGGTCCACATGACCATCATGGCACCGAGCGCCGCGCAGAGCCGCACGGCCCAGTTGCGCTCATCGGGGCACCAGGCAATGAAATCCGGCCGCCCCAGCACATTGCCCAGACAGTGGGAGAAGACAAACGCCGGGACTGCCTTGACGCCGATCCTGCGGTAGCTTTGGTAGCTGTCGGCCAGCTGGCCGCGCAGCACTTCGGGGGCCTGCCGCCGCACGATGCCTACCACACGGGGGTCAAAGCTTTCAAGGCAGTAAGGGCCGGGGTAGGTCTTGAGCTCTGCGAGGGTCGCGCGGCAAAGCTCCTCCAGATAGGTTTGGCTGTACTCGCTGCGGCTCTTGATCTCAACGATCAGCGGCGTGGCGGGGTTGGCCTCGGCCACCGTGCGCAGCATATCGGCAAAGAGCGGCGGATGCTCCTCACTGCCCGCCAGCGGCAGGGCGGAGAAATGCGCCCAGTCCATATCATGCACAAAGCCCTTGGCCGGCGTCATACGGTCCAGCGTATCATCGTGAAAAACAACCAGCCGATGGTCCGATGTAAACTGGACATCCAGCTCGATGCCGTAGCCGTTCTGCGCTGCGGCAGCAAAGGCGGGCAGGCTGTTCTCCGGCGGGCACTGGTCCTTGCCGAAAAGGCCGCGGTGGGCGTAATTGCGCCCGTAGAACGGCAGGCGCAGCTCGTCGCGGCGCTTGCCTGGCCAGACGGCGAACAGCAAAAGAGCTGCAGCCAGCAGGATAACACAAAGCAGAATTTTCATACAAGATCACGCTCCTGCTGCCATTGTACCGCGCAGGGGCGCAAAATGCAACAGCTTTCGCAAATTGACGGCAGGTTTTACAAACGGGCGCTGCGGGCCGGCTTTCTGTTCTCATCTTTTTAGAAAAGTTTTTATTTTTTTCACAATTCTTCCACGCTTGCGATGTATTGTGGTATTATAGAGAGTGTAAGGAGGGTAATCCCATGGCTAAAATTCTGATCGTGGATGACGAGCCGCGCATCCGTGACCTCATCCGGGAGCATCTGCAGTACGCCGGCTTCACCTGTGAGGAGGCCGGCGATGGCACCGCCGCGCTGAGCGTGCTGAGCCAGGGCGGCATTGATCTTGTGATTTTGGACATCATGATGCCGTTTATGGACGGCATGACCTGCCTGCGTGAGATGCGCACCCGCAAGATCATGACCCCGGTCATTATGCTGACCGCCCGCAGCGAGGAATACGACAAACTGGCCGGGCTGGAGAGCGGCGCCGATGATTATGTGGTCAAGCCCTTCTCCCCGCGGGAGCTGGTAGCCCGCGTCAAGGCGGTGCTGGCGCGTACAATGCCCAAGCCGGCGGAGGATGCCGGCAGCTATACCTTCGGTGATTTGTCGATCGACACCGCCAGCCACAGCGTCAAGGTCGCCGGGCAGGAGGCACCGCTCACCCCCAAGGAGTTTGACCTGCTGGTCTTTCTTGTCAGCAACAAGGGCATCGCCCTCAGCCGTGAGAAGATCCTGCAAAAGGTCTGGAATTACGACTACTACGGCGAGGACCGCACCGTGGATACCCATATCAAGATGCTGCGCGGCCATCTGGGCCACTGCCGCAGCTACATCGTCACCGTATGGGGCATCGGGTACAAATTTGACCCGGACACCTTATGAAAAAACACGATAAAGCGGGAAAGCATCTCTTCACCGTCAGCATCCGCGGGCAGCTGATGCTGTTCATCGGCGGCATTACGCTGTTTACCCTGCTGCTGGTGTGGAGCATCATCACCTTTGCGCTGGAGCCGCAGTACAACCGCACGATCCGTGCCAAGCTTGACGGCAAGGCCGCCGCCATCACAGCGATGATCGATCAGGCGGACAAGCCGATCTCTAACCGGAGTTATCTGGGCCTGACCCTGAACGACGAGTTCTGGAGCGGCGTGAGCGGGACCTTTCAGGACAAAAAGATCAATGTAGACGGCTGCTGTGTCGATTTTTCTGATACAACGCTGCGCTGCCTCAAGGCCTATGAGAGCATGTACCCCTGCCTGCTGCACGAAAGCACCGGCGCGTTCGGCGGGGATTTCGGCTACAATGTGGATACCCGGGTGGCCATACAGCTGCGTCAAAAGCTGTTTGAGGAGGGCTCACTCTACCAGATCATACGCATCGGCAGCTCCATGCAGATGTGCGTGGGGCGTCTTTCTGCCGATGGGCAGTACGGCGTCATCGTTTCGACAAGCCTTGCCCAGATCACAACGGCAGCCGAGGTGCTGCGGACGATTCTGGGCCCGGTAGCTCTTGTGCTGCTGGTACTGGACCTTTTGCTGGCCGTGCTGTTCAGCCGCTGGTTCACCAGCCCCATCCGCAAGCTGTCCAACGGTGCGCAGGAGATTGCCGCAGGCAACTACGATGTGGCGATCCGGGTCGAGCATCATGACGAGATCGGCCGTCTGGCGGAGGATTTCAACCACATGGCCGCCGAGGTCAAGCGCAGCGCCCAGCTGGAAAAAGACATTCTGGCCAATGTCAGCCACGACCTGCGCACCCCGCTGACCCTGATAAAGGGCTATGCCGAGACGGTGCGCGACCTGACCGGCGACGATGATGCCAAGCGCACCGAGCAGTGCAACATCATCGTGGACGAGACCGACCGCCTGTCCACGCTCGTCAACAGCGTCATGGAACTGAGCAAGGTGCAGAGCGGTGCCGAGAAGCCGAGCCTTGTCGATTTTGACATGAGCGAGCTTTGCTTTGAGGTTGCCGGCCGCTACGATGCCCTGTGCGACAAAAACCACTGGCACCTTGACCTGCAGGCCGATGAGGCCTGTCCTGTCAGCGCCGACCCGGCCATGATGGAGCGGGTGCTGCACAACCTTTTGGGCAACGCCTTCCACCACATCGGCAGTGACGGCGTGGTGGTGCTGCGGGCCATTCCGCAGCAGCGCGGCTGCCGCATCGAGGTCGAGGATCACGGCTCCGGCATCCCGCCGGAGGATCTGCCCTACCTCTTTGACCGGTACTACCGTGCGCGGCAGGATTCCGGCCGCAGCGGCACGGGGCTGGGCCTGTCCATCACAAAAGCCATTCTGCAGCAGCACGGCTTTGCATTCGGCGTCAACAGCGCCGTGGGGCAGGGCTCGACCTTCTGGTTTGAGATGGCTGACACAAGAGCATAGTTCCCTGCGGGTGCCGGGTCCGTCCGGCATCTCTGACATGCCGAACAAAGGAGGTTTTTCATGGAGAGCATCAATGAAAAAATGGACGCCCAGCTGCGCACCCGCGTGGATGAGCTGACCCGCGCCAATGATGAGAATCAGGACGGCAGGCTGGACGCCGCCGACCTGAAGGCCCAGCTGAACCGCATCGAGGCCCAGCTTGAGCTGCAGGACCAGCAGAACCGCGGCATCATTGCAAACCAGCACAAGCGGATGATCCTGAGCGTGGTTCTGGTCGCGGTGATTCTGGTGGTTCTGGCGTTCTTCGGCTGGCGCATCAATGTAGCCTACAACAATGTCATGGCTGCCTGTGACCGTGTCAACGCGCTGGCGGACACCGTGCAGACCAGTCTGGACACGCTGGATCAGAGCCAGCTGGACGACATGATGCAGGATCTGCCCGAGATCACCGAGCAGCTGAAAAAAATTGATGTCGATGCACTGAATAAGGTCCTGACCGAGCTGCCCGCCCTGATGAACACCGTGAGCAGCCTGCAGAGTCAGGTGGAGAGCATCACCAACTGGTTCAACGGTCTGGGGTCGGTTTTCGGCCGATGACCCGCCAATAAAAGCACTGCCCTGCACATTCCGTGCAGGGCAGTTTTTGTGGTGCGCCGCGTCAGTCCGCGCGGCGGTGGTAGTACGCCAGCCGCGGGGTGCCGTCCTCGGTATAGATCGTGCCGCAGCGCACAAAGCCGGTTGCCGTGAGCGCGCGCTGCATGTAGATGTTGTCAGCGTGGGTATCGGCCCGCAGCGGCAGCCCCTGCTGCAGGCACCAGTCAATGCAGAACCGCCCGTTGCCGCCCACCCGGCCTGCCGATGCCAGGCGGTGGATCGTGGCATAGGGGACGGCCTCCGGCCAGGCGCCGTCCTCGATTTGGCGGTAGGTGGGGTCCTCACCGGGGATCAGGCAGAACACGGCCTGTATCTCTCCCGCCCCCATGACGACATGGCAGACGCCCCGGTCGATCTCTGCCGTCAGGCGTGCGGCACCGGGGTAGCCGGCCGGCCACTGGGTCGGGTTGCCGTGGGTCTGCATAAAACGGCGGGCGTTCTCATAGATCGCCAGCAGCGCCGGCAGATCGCCCCGCACGGCCTTGCGGACGGTAAGTGTCATAGCCGTTCTCTCCTTTATTATAAAATAATACCCGGGCAGTATAGCACAATTTCCCGGCTCTGTCCACCGCAGGGCGCGTATGCCGGGATTCCCCCTTGCATCACAACCGCGGTTGTGCTACACTGTATCTGCAAAAGTTAGAAGTATCAAACTTTTATAAAAGAGGATGTAATTATGACACTCGCGGAATTAAAAATCGGGCAGGATGCCGTGCTGCGCACCATCGGCGGGCAGGGTGAGCTGCGCCACCATCTGCTGGATATGGGCCTGACCCCCGGCACCGAGGTAACGCTGCGCAAGATCGCGCCGATGGGCGACCCCATCGAGGTCGAGCTGCGCGGCTATGAGCTGACGCTGCGGCTGGACGACGCGGCGAAAATCGAAGTGGAGAACGTCCACGAGACGGACCGCGCTGCCCGCAGTGAGGAGCGCCACACCGCGGTGCCCCACCCCGGCGTGGGCGAGCTGCGCAAGGCCCCCAGCTACCATGACCGCAAGAGCGGGGCCGAAATTCCCAAAGGCCAGCCGCTCCGGTTCGCGCTGGCCGGCAACCAGAACTGCGGCAAAACGACGCTGTTCAATCAGCTGACCGGCTCCAACCAGCATGTGGGCAACTTCCCCGGCGTGACGGTGGACCGCAAGGACGGCACGATCCGTGGGCATGAGGAGGCCACCGTCACCGACCTGCCCGGCATCTACAGCCTGTCCCCCTATTCAAGCGAGGAGATCGTCACCCGCGACTTTCTGCTCAACACCCACCCGGACGCCATCATCAACATCGTAGATGCGTCCAATATTGAGCGCAACCTTTACCTGACGATGCAGCTGATGGAGCTGAACATCCCGCTGGTGCTGGCGCTGAACATGATGGACGAGGTCCGCGCCAACGGCGGCACCATCATGGTCAATGCGCTGGAGGAGCTGCTGGGCGTGCCGGTCGTACCGATCTCCGCCGCGAAAAACGAGGGCATTGACGAGCTGGTGGAGCATGTGCTGCATGTAGCCCGCCACCGCGAGACCCCCGGCCGCATCGACTTCTGCGATGCGGGGGACGGCAAGGGCGGCGCGGTGCATCGCTGCATCCATGCCGTCAACCATCTGATCGAGGACCATGCCGCCCGCGCCGGGCTGCCCGTCCGCTTTGCAGCCACCAAGCTGGTCGAGGGTGACCCGCTGATTGAAAAAGCGCTGGACCTTGACAAAAACGAGACCGAGCTGCTTGCCCACACGATCGCCGAGCTGGAGAGCGAGACCGGCCTTGACCGCGAGGCCGCGCTGGCCGATATGCGGTTCAATTTTATTGAACGCCTTTGTGACAAGACCGTTGTGCGCCCCGGTGAGAGCCGCGAGCATAAGCGCAGTGTGGCGATCGACAAGGTCTTGACCGGCAAATACACCGCGCTGCCCTGCTTTATCGGCATCATGGCGCTGGTGTTCTGGCTGACCTTCGGCGTCATCGGCGCCGGGCTGTCCGACCTGCTGACCCTCGGCATCGACGCCCTGACAGGCCTGACCGATCGGGCGCTGACCGCCTACGGCATCAATCCTGTTGTACACAGCCTCGTCATTGACGGTGTGTTTGCGGGCGTTGGCAGCGTGCTGAGCTTTCTGCCCATCATCGTTACGCTGTTCTTCTTCCTCTCGATTCTGGAGGATACCGGCTACATGGCGCGCGTGGCCTTCGTCATGGACCAGCTGCTGCGCCGCATCGGGCTTTCGGGCCGCAGCTTTGTGCCGATGCTGATCGGCTTTGGCTGCTCGGTGCCCGCCATCATGGCGACCCGCACCCTCTCGAGTGACCGCGACCGCAAAATGACGATCCTGCTCACCCCATTTATGAGCTGCTCGGCCAAGCTGCCGATCTACGCGCTGTTTACAACGGCCTTTTTCCCAAAGCAATACCGCGCGCTTGTGATGATCGGGCTGTACTTAACAGGCATCGTCTGCGGCATTTTGTACGCCCTGCTGCTGAAATTGACCAAGTACAAGGGCGAGCCCGTCCCCTTTGTGATGGAGCTGCCCAACTACCGCTTCCCCTCTGCGCGCAGTGTGGGCCAGCTGATCTGGGAGAAGGCGCGCGACTTCCTGCAGAAGGCCTTCACCATCATCTTCGTGGCCACGGTGCTGATCTGGTTCCTGCAGACCTTTGACGCGCGGCTGAATGTAGCCGCCACGCCCGATGCCAGCTTGCTGGCTGCCATCGGCAGCTTTATCGCGCCGGTGTTTGCACCGCTCGGCTTTGGCGATTGGCGTGTCAGCACGGCGCTCATCACCGGCTTTACCGCCAAGGAAAGCGTCGTCTCGACCCTGACCGTTCTGCTTGGCGGGGATACGGGCGCGCTGACCACGATGTTCACCCCGTTCACGGCCGTTGTGTTTTTGGTGTTCACCCTGCTGTACACCCCCTGCGTGGCCGCCGTGGCTGCCGTCAAGCGCGAGCTGGGCGGCAGCAAAGCCGCTGCCGGCGTTGTCCTGATGCAGTGCGCTATTGCATGGGTGGTTGCTTTTGTGGTACACTTAGTGGGTGGATTGTTCGGGCTGGTATAACCCCGCCCCGCAGAAAGTATGAGGTAGACCCCTATGGCAAGTATTATCGTTGTTGTGATCATCTTTGTGCTGCTGGCGCTAGCGATATTGTTCATCTGCCAGAACGGCGGCTGGCAGGGCGGCTGCGGCGGCAACTGCGCAGGCTGCCACAACAAATGCGCTGACGCTGACAAGAAAAAGAAATGACCCTGAGCGGCTCCTGCGGGAGCCGCTTTTTTTGTGGCTGTCCTTGCACAATCCCCTAAAAAACGCTATACTATTGATAAGTATATTATTTTGGGAGGCACTGCCCGTGAACGCTGAGCCCATCCGTGTTTTACAGATCATGCCCGCCATGGACGCAGGCGGCATGGAAACCTTTGTCATGAATGTCTACCGCA
>OOBT01001820.1_pt1 | contig 10494 bp, 11 predicted proteins | sample 1671551 | NCBI WGS metagenome assembly OOBT01 (sample SAMN06348168, study PRJEB24527) | human gut metagenome | reverse complement strand
TCGCCGACTGGCTCATCGACATGGGTCCGGAAGGTGGACGAGGCGGCGGTCAGCTTCTCTTTGCCGGTACACCAGAAGAAATGGTGAAGCAGCAAAAAGGATATACCTACAAGTTCCTCGCCCCTTTACTGAAGAAATCAGGGAAACCTGAATAAATCAGGATAGGAACGAAGGCTGTGACAGAAAAAAAAATCCCCCAACCTACTTTCTTAAGCGGGTTGAGGAATTTTTATTTCAATATAAAATATGACGATAGCATGGTACCGATTACACCGCTACGCTTGGTAACGATACAGCACTATCGTCAATTAAATTAACGTTGCATATACAAAATGAGCCTGTAAATGAGCCTATAAATGAGCCTGTAAATGAGCCGATAAATGAGCCTGTAGTATTCGACATAGATACTGACAGGCTAGAATCATAACTACCGCCAAAGTACATGATATCAGGAGTACTTTGGCGGTATATAATTATATCATTGTTAGTGTTGTAGTTTACACTCTCATAACTAAACAGAAGAGACTAGCATAAGTAAGTTCTTTAATCCTTATTGCTTTGTATACTTGAGATAGCCATAAATTTCAGATTTTTCAATCAGAAAATGTCCCTCTTCAGCATAGTTAAGAATTTGTGTTCCTAGGAACGCCATTTCTCCTGTAAAGGTAACAGAGACTGTATTTCCTGTTTTATACCATTCTATAGTACAAGTTTCACCAGCTTTTGGTAAGAACAAACCACTATAATCATGATTCAAAATATATCTATCACCACTCTTACGACAATAATAGATTCCAGCAATCTGATTTTCACTCTTGCGTTTTTTACTTACTTTATTAATTGTTTTACTCTCTTCCTTAGGAGTGGTCTTTTCTTCCTTAGGAGGAGTTACTGTAGTGTCAACAGTTGCAATAGAATCTGCATCTATTGTTTCTTGATTTCTAACAGAATTATTTCCATTACATGACAACAGAATAATGGAAAATAATACAAATGATATTTTTTTCATACTTTCAAATATTTTTTATACACTTATTGAGGGAACTTAAATGATAGTAGAGTGAATATTCCGGTATCATTGTCCCATATTCTTTATTTCAGAGAGAAACCAATGCCGCCCCAAATACAATATTTGGTAAGACCAAAACTCAATTTCAGACAGCAGTCAGTATGGTTATCTCTTACACTGCCGAAATCATAAGAAATAATAGCCCCATAATCTTGTTTGCTTTCTCTGCCTTCAACATTAAAAGAGTTGATTATATTCCCCTCATTATCTACAGAATAGTCGTAACCATCTACAGTACCGATTTCCATGGTCGCTCTTCCAATGATAGGAGTTATTGCAAAATTCCGATAGATACTTAATCTGTAGCCAAAGTGGAAAGTTGAACCAGTCTTTTGATTCTCCCATTTTCCTACATTTACAGATTTAGAATGACCTAATGCAGCTCCCATATAATCGAAATAGAAGTTCCAAATCGTGCATTCAAAGCCACCAATCATTTCTGAACCTATACTAGGTAAGTTCATACTACCTATGTAAACTGACCCTCCAAAATCTTCAATATATCTACCATAATGTAGAGATTTGGAACGACCTTCTTTTATGTAGTATTCTCCTTTTTGAGAATACATTGGGATTACTAATAACATTAGAATCCATGTTACAATTGTTTTCTTCATCAGTTCTGAATGCTAGTTAATTTTCCGTTTTCAAAATAAAGATAACTATCGTAATAGCACCATTGTTCTTCTCTTCCCCATGCTCCGATAGTGGTATTAATGTCTCTTGGCTCCCCCCAGGACATGCGGCATTTATCTTTATTCCACCCAATTCTAACGTAACCATCAACAATGTCTTTTGCAGTCGAAGCACCCCATCTAGAGGCAGCTTTATTGAATTTTTCTCTATCATCTGCAGAAAGGTTGCGATAATAATGTGCTATTTTGGAGCCATATTTTTTAGAGACTGATGCAATTTCTTGGTCTTCTGCTTCTTTTAAAAGCTTTCTTAAATTTTCTTCAGCATCTCGTTCAACAGCTGCTAAAGAATCTTTAGTAATTATATCAGATTTTCTATAGAAAGCTTCAAAAAAGGAACGAGCATACCCCTCATATGTGAGCTTATCATAATTTTTGGCAGTGACAGCAAACTCAGTACCAACTGAATCTTTTAGATAAACAGATAATTTCAGTTTCTTTTTATCATAATCGAAATCAAATTTCTCGAATGTATAATATCCTGGTTTTAGAATATAAGGAATATTGCTATTGCCAATTCCTGTAAAATGTGCAGCATCGTCACCTTCTATAAACATAGTTTTTCTTCCATAATAGACTTCTAAGCCTTTATAAAATTCAGAATGAACTGGTGGTAAGTCTGCTACGAGTTCTTTATATTTCTGATTGTAATCACAGAAATAATTTAGAATATTATAGCCCATCTGTAAAGTTGAAGGGCCATTACCATAGAAATCGCTTAAAGGCAAGAAAATTGTGCTATCGTAAAAGTCCACACATGCAAAAGGTTGCTGAAATGCATAATTAGCTACATTTTTAAATAGAATATTATTCACACCAATAACTGAGCCATTTAGAAAAATTCTATTTGGATCAACATTATTACCCTTTAATCTGTTTGCGTTTTCAGCAACCAAATCTAAAATGTAGCCTTTTGTAGTTTTACCATTTCTAAGATACTTAATATCTTTGCCAAGATAATAATTATCATTACTGGTTCTTACAAGTTTTGTCCCCTTTAGTGCATGGGAATTTTCCCAAGCACTTTTTGTAATATATGGCAAATTGACACCTGTCGTCATCTTGCCACCTGAATAAAATTTAACTAACATACCTTGAGTTATCGCATTTGTATTCTTATCTGGTTGAAAGAGAACACGAAGGATCATCTTTGCACCATCATCTCTTGTTAAGAACGCAATGTATGCTTCATTTTTCAACTTGCCATTTTTACTATACTTTTGCGTATTATCTACATAAAAATAATGATCTTCTATCTCTTTAAAAGGTGTTAGTTTATTCTCATCAGTAGCAAATCTATTTTTCTCCTTCTCATTAAATTTGTGATTATGATACGCTTTATTTGTATCATAAAAACAATCGTATCCCGTATATTGATTTTTCAAATCATCACAGACAGGATAGAACATAATAGTCTCTCCCTTAACAAGCCCTCTTGTTTGTGCTGATATAGACAGGCAAGAGAACAAAAACCATAGAACCCAAAGATGTTTTTTCATAAAACTTTATTATGTCCGCACATTGATATTTTTAACCTCTTCGAGTACTGCAGACTTTTTGCTCTTAGAGATCTATTTTTTATTTTAACTGCATATAAATATCTGGAATAGTTTATTAACGAATGTATTTCAACTCATTCTTGTTTATACGCATAGTACTTCCATCCATGTATTCGATGTTAATTCCTGTAAGAACTAACTTCTTAGCGGAATAATTGTACCATAAACATTCCCAGTAATAATTATACCCATACGTGGTTCCTGGTTTAATAGGTCCGGTGACTTTACCACCACTTTCTGATCTTCCGCGAATTTCGCATTCAACAGCATCACCTACGGCGTTGACAGGATAGCCACTCCATGTTAAGTATTTAATTGTTTTCTTAGAAACATTCTTCCATACCAAATGAGCATCTACACCACCTGCACTATTAGGAGAAGATAAGTACGCCTTTAAAATCTTCACAGAATGTTTTACTTGATCTATTCTGTTGGCCTTTCTGATACTATCAAGACGAACTCTTTCTTTATAAGCTGCTTTCTCTTCTTTCTCAGTTTGCGCGGCTATAATCGCATCAATTGAATCTTTCTTATGGATGTTCTCTTTTGCTACTGTAGCAGGAGATTTGTAAGGATCATTTTCTCTTCTGGCTAGAATAATAGCAAAAGCCACAATCATGATACTACATACAAAGAATAAAGCTTTCGATACAAATTTATCGTGCTCACTTTTCTCATTTGTCCATTTGTTGGGAGTAGAAGGATTAGTAGCTTGTTGTTTAGCTTTTGTTTGTTCTGCAACCAAGCGTTCGTGCTTAGCCTGTTCTGCTAGTTTTTCAAGCTTTTCTTGCTCTCGTTTCTCTTCTTCCTCCTTTTTCTTCTTCTCGGCTTTCCACTGAAGGAATTCCTCGAACTCTTTCTTTTCTTCGTCAGTCATAATTCTAATATTGTAAAGTTATTGTTATTCGTTTCTTACTCTCCAGGCACGGTAAAGATTGCCTATTGCAACTATGGTAAGACTCTTGGTTGTTGTTCCCATTAATGTATATTTCCCTGGCGGTATCCTCCATATACTTGATGCATACTCCACTCCGGGTCATCGCAAGGCAGAAGAACCGTCTTGCCACGAAATACATCTGGATTGTAATCGAGATAGGCTTCCATTTCGGTTTCTATATCATAAAACATGGTATAGAACTCGTCTTTCTTGGCAGCCTGAGCATTTGATAATGTACTATTTGCCATATTTATTGATAGTTGTTACGCACCCAACTATCAATCCGCTAAAACACAAAAAGGGCGTGATGCCTCTTATCGCGTTTAGCACGGGGCGGCGTAGGAATGGAGCCCCAGTCAATCCATAAGAATGCATCACGCCTATAGCGTGTTTGCATTGCTTAATCGGATTGACTGGAGGCTACATATATATATACGAACCACCTATCACATATTATTTCCGTGCTTGTTATTCCAAATTGAGTTTCCTACGCTCTTGGCTAAACGCGAAATAATAGCGAATGCTTTTGTTTTTACCCACAATGTCTTTGGCTTTTCCTTAATAATAAGGATAACCTAGGTGCAAAAGTAATAAAAATTATGGAGATAATTGTGTTTTTTTTGATTTTTCTTCTTTTTTATTGGAATATTTTTGTAATTTTGAGGCAATTATTTAAAATAAGAAACAATATGTTTACTAATTTACAAGTAGTTGTGCTGAAACATCTCGCAGATGGAGAACAGCATGAGGAGGCACCGGCAGGATTGACGGATGCCCAGTTTAGAGTGGCACTTAGCGAACTCAAAGCCTGTGATATGGTCAAAGTAAATGTTGACGAGGTGGGTGAAGTGATTTCTTCGCAGATAAAAACAAAAGGACGTGCTGCTTTGGATAATTGGAAAAGTCTAGAGAAAGCCATGCTCAACCATATTCTTGAAGAAAAGAAGTTGACAAAGTATAGCTATGAGATTCTTGTTTATTATAAAAAAAACACAGAAAAGCTCAAAAATATATTTGAAGGAGAGAAAACTAATCGTGAAATTCTTGCGATAGCTAAATCTCTGTTAAAGCTTAAGCTATTAGCTTGTGAAAGAGATACTCCTGATTTGTATACTACAGATGAAGGATTGCAACTGCTTGATGACATAGAATATTTGTTGGACAAGGAACGTGCTACATGGTACGAAAGTAAGTCTATGGAGAATACTCATGATAGCGTTACAAATAATATTATACATTTGGATCCAAAGAGTAGAAAGAACATGAAGAAGTTCATCATAACAACTTGTAACTACGGATTTTATAAAGATGAAAATGGTAAACCATATAACTTGGAAGATGTTATGAATGCTTATGCTCTTTTTTTAGGGGATGATAAGTTTAAAGATTATTCTTCATTGGTTAATAAGTCTGGAGAATTGGAGGATAAGGAATTAATTGACGAACTGCTACCTATTTTTTACAACAGCGTTCCAGATGTTATTTCGTTTTTAGGAGAAATAGACGGCATAAGTAATAACCCTGAAATCGTGAAAGTAGCGGCAGATTATGTCAACAATCGTAAGATTTCAGAACAGTCTAGTCGTAGTGATTTATGGAAGGTTCTAAAAAAGCATGGTCTTTATAAGCCGTCATATTCTAATTGGTGTAATTATATAAACAAAGATATTTAAAAACAGTTTATTAATTTGAGTAAATTAGTTGAATTTAGTTGAATATAGATGAGTAAACGTGAGAAAAGGTGAGAAAAGGTGAACTCACATTTCCACATATTGTATCTTTGCAGCAGAATTCTAGAACATCGGAATTCTGCTGCATTCTTTTTATAAGATGTTAGTCAGCAGTATAAAACTGAGCACGGTCCGATGGCTTGGGGACGAATAACATAAGTTGTCCTATATAACCCAAGTAAGTGCTAGGACAACGTATTAATACCGTAAGTATTATGAACAAGGTATTATCGCTCGGAGAAGCAATCGCTGATATGCTTCTCCACGCCAACACACCATTGGCTGTCGCCTATCGCAAGCGAATGGCGGCTGAAAGAGTAAGCGAGACTAATGCTCATGCAGAAGCTATCGCTAGTGTCGAACTTCCTAAAGACGAAATGACATGAAAGATGTAACACCAGCTCGTTTCAGCCTCTTTGCTGCTGGCATCAACAAGCCATCTAGCCAGAGACCTTATAAGCAAGGTACCCTGGAGGATGTATATTGTTGGATGAACTCGATGAAGATGATGCAACTCACCGAGCAACTTAGGGGCATTAAAGACGAGAAGGAGCAGAAGCTCTTCAAGGCTAGCTTTTTGCCATTCGCTACCTTCAGTGGAATATTCGCCTATCGTAACCAAAATGGACTCTTACAGCATTCGGGACTACTATGTTTCGACTTTGACCACCTCGGTGGAAATGAGAACCTTTGGAAGGCTAGACATCTGCTGGAACAAGACCGATACTTCGAAACCATGCTGATGTTTACCAGTCCGCGTGGCGATGGAGTGAAGTGGGTTACGCATATCGACCTCTCTCGTGGTTCCCACGAAAAATGGTATCGAGCCGTGCGCAACTATCTCCTCCAGACTTATGGTTTGGAGGCTGACTCGGCGCCAGCAAATGTAGCCTCGGCATGTTTCCTCTGCTGGGATGCAAATATGGTAATCAACCCTAGCTTTCAATTTTTTTAAAATTATAAACATTAAACAGGATAACAAAATGAAAGAAGAAAATAAAAAGGACAACTTGAGTCAGTTCGACCTGGATGTTTATGCATGTACTGTTAATGGAACCTCCCTACCAGGGAAAGACAAGACAAAGCAAGAGACTTTGCACAAAAAAAGCGTAGGAGGACATCGAAAAAAGGATGCTCCAAGTGGGGATGCCTATCTTTATGACGAGGTGAAGTTCATTGTTTTCACACTCGTAAATCGTCATATTGACATTACGACCCCTTACGAAGAGTGGATCAATTTAGGTTTCGCCCTATCCGATGGATTGGGTGAGGATGGAAGAGGTTTCTTTCACCAGTTGAGCAGCATGAACGCCGAGTACAATTATGAGGAGTGCGACAAGAAATATACGAGTTGCATGAAGGGTAATGGAAAAGGCATCACCATCAAAACCTTCTTCAAGATGGCTAAGGATGTTGGCGTCGACCTGAAAACTATCGCAAGAGAGGGGACAGTTCGTGCCACTTGCGCCAATGTGCCAAATGCCAAATATATAGAAAATATAGAAAAATATAAGAATTCTGGTATTTTGGATAAGGAAATGGCACATGGCACTATGGCACCAGTGGCGCAAACTATTTCTACAGGTTACACTTTCTCCGACAAGGTGAATGAGAATGACTTGCCTATTTGCCTCCGTAACATCTATAAAATCCATCCGGATACTGTGAGCAGAGACAAGATGCTCTTGGGCGTTCTGAATGTGGTGTCGGGTTTGATGGGTGGTGCCAATGGTTCGACCGAAGAACAGAGTGGTATCTACGGCATATATGATGGTCATCGTGTATTTGCACCGCTTTTTACCAACATATATGGTTCTGCCGCAACAAAAAAGGGAGATTTGATTTTCTGCAAGCTGTTGGCCCGACCAGAGAAAAGGGAGATGCGTCAACAATTTGAGGCTTCGAAGGCTCAGTATGATGAGGATATGGCTGCTTATGAGGCTCAGGGCAAGGGTAAGAACAAGGGCGAGCGTGGACCAGTTCCTAAGGAGCCTGTCTTTCGCGACCCATTTATGCCAGGCAATAGCTCTTCTTCTGCTGTATATCGTGCCCTCGATGCCAACGGTGGATGGGGCATAATGTATGAGACAGAGGCTGATACCGTGTCGAATATGCTAGATTCCGACTATGGTCACTACTCTGATTTATTACGCAAGGCGTATCATCACGAGACGGTTTCTATGAATCGTGTGAGTGATAAAATCCATATCGATATCGAAAATCCACGTCTCTCAGCGTTCATCACTTGCACTCCTGGCCAGATACCTCGTCTTTTCCCATCGTTTGAGAATGGTTTGGGCAGTAGATTCCAGTTCTACAACCTGCCTGACGACACGGTGGAGTTTCACGATGTATTCGCCCGTAGCGACTCCCCTTTGGAAGACACCTATAAGCAACTTATTGCCTCTCTATCACGCTCTGTTGGAGAGAAAGGGCAATCCTATCCAGTTTGTCATGAGCAAGGCACAGCAGCAGGAATTTCTCTCCACCTACGAAGAGACACTTTGCGAGCAGTTTCAGATGTTGGGAGCAGGTTTCAATGCCTTTGTGTTTCGTATGGCTCTTGCCAACTTCCGTTATGCAATGGTGTTGACTGCCCTGCGTCGTTTGTCGGATTGGAACAAGAAGGATGACATTTTCACTGCTGATGAGCGAGCCTTGGTGTGTGATGACCGTGATTTCCATACAGCAATGAGCATCATGGGTTGCCTCATCAACCATACGGCTCGTGTGTATGCTGTATTAGCCAAGGAGAATGAAAATCCTTTTGCCAATTCGGGCGTGAACTTAAAGGCAGATGAACTTAGCGTCTACCAGTCGCTTCCTGATGGCGAGTTTCGCACAGCCGAATTCTTAGCCTGCGCTGAGACGAAGAAAATCTGCAAGCGAACCGCCCAAAGGATGCTCAGCCAGATGTGCAATGTGTATCGCATCATCATTCCTCTTCGTCGTGGCTTTTATTGTAAGGCTAAAGTTGAGGATAAATAAGTATCTTGCTTTTGGGGTGTAAGTATTATCTTTGTGAGTGCTAACTATGCTACTTAAGGCTCCTAAGTATGATACTTACGCCCTGCAAGGTTGTAATCATTATATCGTATATCAATGTAAAAACTGAGAAAAATATGAAGGAATTCAAGGTAAAGGCATACGGCAAGTCAGAGCTTGCCATGTTGTATTTCCCAGATGCAGGTTCTGCCCATACAGCTGTCAACCATCTCATGTCGTGGATTCATCGCAATCCTGAGTTGAGCGAGGAACTGATGAAGATGGGCTACCGCAAGTCGGACAAGTTTTTCACACCCAAGCAGGTGGCGGTAATCGCTGAATACCTGGGTGAGCCATAAGATAAAGAGGGGCATTCTAGGGGATAGCCAAGGCTTTTCTACTAAGAATGTCCCTCTAACGTTTGCTATCTCACGCAACGTATGGCATCGTATAGTCGGCGAAGAGAAAAGTGGTATATTTGCAATGTAATCCAAAGGGGTTATGCGATGAAGCTTTTCTCATACGCCTATGGGCGAAGAGTATGAGGCTGTGGGTAAAGAGGAGAGCGGAATCGACAGTAATTAACTCAAAATTTTTACCATTATGATTAAGTATGTAGTAAAAGAAAACAAGAACAAGAAAAGTCCTGCTTACGGCAAGTGGTATGCTTACCCTGTAGTGGAGGAAACGATGGATCTCTCAGCCCTAGCCAAGCACATGGAGGAACATAACACGGGTTTCTCTGAGGCAATGTGCCTGGGCATGATGACAGCGATGGTAAAGTGTATCAAGGAGCAGCTCTTGGCTGGCAAGAATGTGAAGATTGACAATCTCGCCATCTTCTCGGTCGGTATCCGTAACAAGGAAGGTGCAAAGACTGAGGCTGACTTCAGCGTGGCCAACAACATTGGCAGCGTAAAACTCCGTGCTCGTGCCACTGGTATCTTGAGCAATGCCAACCTCAACAGTGTAGCTAGCGTGAGAAGAGCTAGCAGCGTGGTGGGTGGAACAACAATCCCATCAGTTGGTGATTCAACTTCGGGTGGTGATTCAACTTCAGGTGGTGATTCTACTTCGGGTGGTGATTCAACTTCAGGTGGTGATTCTACTTCGGGTGGTAGTACTACCACAAATCCTGGTGATGGCCTGGAATAGCCGTCTAAACTAGTTGAAAATTAAGATATCCCTTGTCCAAACATAGATATTTGGACAAGGGATTTTTATTTCTGCGACAGTTTTTTGATATTGTGCTTAATTTTTTGCTTGGATTTTTTTAAGGGATATAGAGATAGAACAAATTAAAATTATTGGAGAAGTAAAAACAGAGTCTCCTTCAAGAGCATGGCTAGACAGAAATACCCAATATGCCTACATCGATCAAGAACTTTGGATATTACTCTCCCATCCTACTTATCGGAATAAATTTAAGAAGTATATCATAGAGAAGAAAGTTCGCAATGTTTTCAAAGAAGAAAAGAACAAGGGCGGCTTTAAGGCTTTGCTGCAATTGTTGATGGTA
>OOBT01001818.1_pt1 | contig 10500 bp, 5 predicted proteins | sample 1671551 | NCBI WGS metagenome assembly OOBT01 (sample SAMN06348168, study PRJEB24527) | human gut metagenome | reverse complement strand
TGGAAGGACTACGCCCGGGCAGCTCACATCCACAGCGCCATCCTGAGCTATCTGGAATTGCACCCTCAGAACTTCTACCAGATCAACGCCGACGTGGACGGCACCCAGTTCGTCACCGCCCGCGGCTGGGAGGACCTGTCTAATCTGCTGGATACCTACGAGCAGTTGGGCCTGCAGGCCGATGAGGACCTCATCAAGGAATACATCCAGCACCCGAAGATCGCTGAGGACTTCTCGGCCTATCTGGACCTTTACTATAAGTACCGCGATGACTACGGCGTGGAGGAGATCCTGGCCGGGCAGGCAAAGCCTGCCGTGTTCGCCCGGCTGCTGCAGGCCCCGTTTGACGAGCGACTGTCGCTGGTCAGCCTGCTTCTGGCGGGCCTGAACACCCGGTTTGCTGCGTCCCGGCAGGCAGATGCGGTGGCCGATGCCTGCTATGCCTTCCTGCGGGAGACGAAAAAGGCCCTGGCTACCCTGCCGGAGGATCTGCCGGACGGCTCTGCAGAGCTGTTCAGCCAGCAGATCGCAGACTACGATGCCGAGACCCAGCATCAGCGGGACGCGGGCCTGCTGAGCCACGACGCCCTGACCACTCGCCTGCAGGTGCAGGCCGTGCTGCGCCGGTGGGAAGGCGAACTGCGCCGCGCCAACGCCGCCGGCACCCAGGAGGCCTTTGAGCTGCTGCGTGGGCAGTTCCAGACGCTGGCCGATGACCGCGAAAAAGCTCAGCAGACCGCCAGCGCGGCGCTGGAAGCAGCCTTTGACTTTATGGAGCAGGCCTTTGCCGAGAGCCAGGAAATGGTGGTGTTCGTCACCGAGCTCACCGTGAACCCGGTGTCCCATGCTTTCCTCACCGAGAACGGCTGCGAGCGCTATTTCCAGTACAACAAGGATCTGCTGCTGGACCACCGCAAAGCTGCCCTGCAGCAGGAGCTGGCCGCTGAGCAGCGCCGCCACGGAGGCGTGTGAGCCATGTGGGAAAATGTCCTGTTCAGCGCATTCAGCCTGACTTTCTGGCTGTTTTTGCTGCGGAGCATGGGCTGCATCGCCTGAACGAAACCTGAAAAAGCTGAGCACCTGCCAGACGGCGGATGCTCAGCTTTTTGTTTTTGCGGTATTTTGAGGTCGGCTCAGTCCAGCCACAGCTTCCCTTCGCAGGCCAGCACCTGGTCCAGGATCATGCGGGAGACCCTAGCTCCGTACACGATGGCGGGGTGGTCGTTGTACTCAATGATGTCGTGGAAGTCCTTGTTCATCAGCACGATGACGTACTCCCCATAGGGCGTGTGCACGATGCCGCCGTCGTTGCGGCAGGCGTTCATGCTGCCGCTCTTGCTGGCCACCCAGATCAGCTCCGGCGCACCGGTCTCCTCGCAGTCGAGGTAATACTGCGGGAAGTCGTGGGTCAGCATGGTGTTGTAGTGCTGCTGGCGCAGGATGGAAAGCATCTCCGCGCTGGCTTCCCGGCTGACCAGCTCCCCTTTTGCAATGCGGGCAAACAGCGCCGCATAGTCCCGGGGCGTGGTGGTGCCAAGCTGGTGGTAGCGGTCAAAGTGCAGCGGATTGTGCAGCACAGTATGCGCAAAGCCCAGCTCCCGGATGCAGGCGTTGATGGTATCCAGTCCCAGATAGTCGATGATCATATTGGTGGCGATGTTGTCCGAGCAAATGATCATCATGGTGGCGGTGTCCTTCACCTTGAGCTTTGCGCCCACGCCCAGCGCGCGCAGCATGCCGCTGCCGTCCACGAACTGGCTCTGCTCATAGGTGATCTCTTCGGCAAGGTCGGCTTTGCCGCGCTGCGCCTGCAAATACAATGCAGCGAGAATGAACGCCTTGATGGTGGATGCCGTCTCAAATTCTTCGTCCGCGCCCACCTCCACGGTATGGCCCTGCAGGTCGTCCACGAACACGCTCATTTTGCCCTGATAGCAGTACAGCTCCGCAGCAATGCGCTTTTCCAGCGTCATGTTTTTATCCATATCGGCATATTCTCCGTTGTTATTACAAATTTTCCTCAAAAAAGCGCATGGCGTTGCGGAAATAGATACCTTCCACCTCGTCCTCAGTAAAGCCCTCTTTGCGCAGGGCATCCGCCAGCAGCGGCAGGAAGGAAGCATTTTCCAGCTGGTGGGGGCCATCGATGCCGTCAAAATCGCTGCCAAGGGCAATCATCTGTGCACCGCCTACCTGCTTATAGTGGGCTGCATGCTTTGCAATCAGCTCCACCGTGCTGCGGCAGCGTTCCGGGTGGGTGGGGTCGGTGTCCAGAAAGGGCGCATAGTAGTTCAGGCCCGCAATGCCGCCGCGCTCCGAAAGGGCGCGGATCATCTCATCGGTCAGGTTGCGGGTGTGGGGTGCCAGTGCGCGGCAGTTGGAGTGGCTGGCCGCAAAAGGCCGGGTGCCGTGCCGTGCGATATCCCAGAAGCCCTTGTCCGAAAGGTGGCTCACATCCACGATCATGTGCATCCGTTCCATCTCGGCCAGAAATTCAAACCCCTTCCCGGTCAGGCCCTTTTCGGTCTGGGGCACCAGCACCCCGCCGGGGTTCCGCTGCGGGCTTGCCAGCTCGTTTTCGTGGTTCCATGTCAGGGTCATCATGCGCGCGCCCAGCTCATACATCCGGCGCAGCACCCCCACGCTGCCCTTGCAGCAGGCACCTTCCTCGATGGTGAGCATCCCGCTGATCTTTCCCGCCGCAGCATTCCGGCGGATGTCCGCCGCCGTGTACACCGGAGCAATTTTTTCCGGGTATGCCGCCATGATGCGCTTGAACTGGTCGATCTCTTCCAGCGCTGTCACCAGCGGGTCCGCTCCGGGCGTTTTGTCACCCAGATTGACGAATGCTGCAAAGCACTGCAGCAGATAGTCGCCTTTCTGTAATTTTTCAAGGTCGATATGCAGATCGTTCTGCGCGAAGCTCTTGGGCCGGCCCGCATGTTCGGCTTTGCGCAGCTCGCTGAGGGTATCGCAGTGCAGATCCCAGACTTTCATGATGTTTTCTCCTCTTTATTCCTCTTGCAGCAGCTGCAGCAATTCCTCTGGTTTCATGGACAGGATCGCTCCGTCTGCCGAGCCGGTGACCGTCTCGGCAAGGTCCTGCTTTGCCTGCTGCAGCTCCACGATCTTTTCTTCAATGGTGTCCTGCGCAATGAGCTTGTACACCTGCACCGGATTGCGCTGGCCGATGCGGTAGGCGCGGTCGGTGGCCTGATTCTGCGCAGCCACGTTCCACCACGGGTCGTAGTGGATGACGATATCTGCCGCCGTCAGGTTCAGGCCGGTGCCGCCCGCCCGCAGCGAGATGAGGAACACATCCGCTTCGCCGCTGTTGAACCGGCGCACAAGCTCTGCACGCACCGGCTTTGGGGTGGAGCCCTGCAGGGTAAAGTGGCTCACGCCCGCTTCGTCCAGCCGTTTTGCCAGCAGTTCCAGCATGGAGGTGAACTGGCTGAACAGCAGGATGCGGTGTCCGCCCTCCACAGCAGCCGTCACCAGCTCCATGCAGGCATCCAGCTTGGCACTGCCGCCGTCCCAGTTGTCTGCCACAAGGCGCGGGTCGCAGCAGATCTCCCGCAGGCGCATGAGCACTGCGAACACCGCCATTTTATCCTCCGGCTTTGCAGCGCGCAGCTTTTCCCGCGCGTCCACCACGGCGGCAAGGTAGAGCTTGCGCTGCTGCTCGTCCAGCTCGATGCGGTGGAGATTCTCGGTCTTGGGGGGCAGCTCTTTGAGCACCTCGGACTTCATGCGCCGCAGGATGAACGGCCCGGTGAGCTGGTTCAAACGGCGCAGTGCGTCTTTGTCGTCCTCCTGCACGATAGGCTTTTCAAACCGGGCGCAGAAGGTCTTGTAGGGCGGCAGATACCCCGGCATCAGGAAGGAGAAGATGCTCCACAATTCGCCCAAGCGGTTCTCCACCGGGGTGCCGGTAAGGGCAAACCGCACTTTGCTGTTCACCCCGCACACCGCCTTGTACTTTTGGGTAGTGTGGTTCTTGATGGCCTGCGCTTCGTCCAGAATGCAGGCGTAGAATTGCTGCCCGCTGTAAAGCTCCTCGTCCCGGCGCATCAGGTCATAGCTGGTCACCACAAGGTCGGCTTCCGCCCACTGCTTTGCCAGCTCTGCCCGGTGAGCAGCGTCACCGTCCACGGCCACGCAGGAAAGCTGCGGCGTGAACTTCTGGCATTCCTCCTGCCAGTTGAGCACCAGCGATGCCGGGCAGACGATGAGGCTGGGCAGGCGCTGGCCGCTTTCCTTCATGGCCAGCAGGTAGCTGAGCACCTGCACGGTCTTGCCAAGGCCCATATCGTCGGCCAGAATGCCGCCCATGCCGTAGCCGTCCAGCGTGCGCAGCCAGCGGTAGCCATCCCGCTGGTACTTGCGCAGCACATTGTGCAGGCTTTCCGGCGGAGTATACTCGCTGTCCTTCACGGCGTGAAAGCTGCGGCTGATGCGGCGGAACGCATCGTCGCGGTTGAAACGCAGGCCGTTCTGGCCCGAGAGCGCCCAGTCGAGACTGGGTGCACGGTAGAGCGGCAGCTCGGCGTGGCCGCTCTTGAGCTTGGCCCCGGAAAGTTCCAGTGTATCGTTCAGTTCATCCAGCCCTTCCAGACTGTCGTCCAGCCGCAGCAGACGGCCGTCCCGCAGGCGGTGGTAGCGCTTTTTCTGGTGCAGGGAACGCAGCAGGTCTTTCAGCTCTGCCACCGGGAACTCGCCGGTATCCACTTCCAGATCCAGCACACTGCCGTGCACCGAAACGCCCACCGTGATGCGGGGCGGCGCGGCCTGCAGGCTGCGGAAGGCATCCGTCAGGTATACTTCACCCTCGGCCAGCAGGGCCGGCACGCCCTCCTCCAACATGCGGTAGATCTCGTCCTCGTCAGCGGTGCCGTACACTTCCTCTCTGCCGTCCACACCGGGCTGCAGATAAGAGGCCAGCAGCCGCTTTGCCCGGCTCTCGGCGCGCACATCCCGCAAAAGCCCTGCCGGAGACGGCACGAACGGCGTGACCTTATCCTCCCCGTACAAAAACTCCGCGTGTGCTTCGATGCGGAAGCTGTCCGGTGCGTCCAGATAGAACTGCACCACCGGTTCCAGCGGGATCTGGTTCAGCAGCAGACGTTCCGGGTCCACGATGTTCAGCTTGCTGCCCAGCTCCGGCAGCACATAGCTGCAAAAGGCCGTGGCATCTGCGCTGGTAAAGAACAGGCTTTTGCCGCCCAGCGCCTGCAATGCGGGCAGGATGCGGGTGCACCCGGGCCGCTGCAGCCGCCAGAGCGTATCCTCGCTGAACAGGTAATCATAGTCAAGGCCCTGCACAGCGGAAAGTGCGGGTTCGCCTTCCACCTGCACACCGCCGCGGCGGCGCTCCACGGTCATGGTAATGACGGGCAGACCTTCCCGCAGCTCGTACCCGCCCAAAAAACCGGTATGCTCGTACAGCTGCACAAGGTCATCAAAGATCTCGCCGGTCAGGATCATGCCTCCCGCCGGGCCTTGTTCGGCCCCGCCGTACACCCGCACGGCGGCTTTGTCCATGCTCTGCCTTGCGTTCACCTGACGGCGCAGCAGCTGCAAAAGCGCACGGGACTCTTCATCAAAGGCATCCCACCGGTGCACAAAAGCCAGTGCCTTGCCGTAGCTGACGCTTTTGCCCATCTCGACGGCTTCCATCAGGTTCGGGATGCTTTTTACCACATACTGCCGCCCGCCGTCCGAGATGCGCAGCCGCAGCCATGGCTGTGCGCCGGGCACGAGGGTCAGCTCCGGTTCCAGATGGGCAAAGCCGGTGCGCTGGGCGGTCTCGTCCACGCCAAGGTTTTCAAGGGCTGCTTCCTTATAGGTATCCAGCAGCCTGCGGGCCTCGTGATCCGACACCGGCGTTTCGCCGTGCCACTTTTTGCCAAACAGCATTTCCAGCCCGGAGGCATAGCTGTCCCGCCGGGCCGGTTCCGGGGCAAGGCCCGCCGCGCCGCGCACAACACCGGGAATAGCATCCGGCTTTGCCGCCGGTGCAGGGGCATTCTTTTCGGCATCGTCCAGCAGCAATGCGCCGATATGCTTGCAGTAGGTGCCCTCGCCGTTCTGGTTATACGGGCAGCTGCAGGACGCACTGACAAAGCTGCCGTTCTCCCGCAGCCATGCCTGCGTATAGTAATAGCTGCCGCCGCTGCCCTGTACCATGGCCGAAATATGGCGCACGCCATCGGCGTTCACGGTGCAGGTGCTCTGCTGGATGCGCTTGCGGTATTTCTTGGCCCGCTCAAAAATGTTATCGCCCAAAAGCGTGCGGATCTCGTCTGCATCCATGACTGTTTCCTCCCGGTTTGGCTGTAAAACCTTCTAATTTTATAAGAATACCGCACCCGGTGCCCGGATGCAAGGGGCAAAATCGCAGCGGCAGCGCCGCAAACGCGCCAGCGAGCAAAACAGCCCCCGCCGTTTTCACGGCGGGGGCTGTTTTTACGCTTATAGCGTTCAGGTCTCAGAAATCTGTGCCGGGGCTTCGGCAGGGGTTTCCGCCTGCGCAGCCTGCTGCTCGTCCAGCAGCTTTTCCAGCTGATACCAGCGGGTCAGTGCGTAGGGACGTGCCACATAGCGGCCGGGCTTGAAGGTCACCGTCTCGGTGCCGTCGTCGTTCTGCTCGTGGTAGTCCTTCAGCAGGCCCTGCTCCACACACCAGCGGGCAGCGGCCTGTGCGTCGGCATCGTTCTGCTGAATGTCTGCGTACAGCTCGGTGCTTACCGGTGCCGGGCAGTTGGCACGCTTCCACAGGCCGAGAGCCAGTTCCATGCGGTTGGCGGGCACATAGCCATAGGTGCCTTCCAGCCATGCGCGGGTACCCAGCAGATAGGCCGTGCCGCCAATGAGGGCACCGGCGATGACGGCACCTGTGCCGCCGTCATCGGCAGGTTCCGGGTCGGGTTCCGGCTCTACCGGGGCGTTCACCGTAAAGGTGACGGTCACCGGGCTGGCGGGCATACTGAAGGTAGCTTCCAAATCGGAACCAGCTGTCACTTCAACGGTGGTCTGCTCGGGCAGCAGCTGCGTCACGACCCACTGGCCGAAGGTATAGCCCTCCGGCAGGGTGGTTGCATCAAACTTCAGGGTCACGAGCTGTTCCGGCTCTGCGCCAAGTGCGGTGGTGCTGGTGCGGTCGGGCTTCGGGTCCTCGTCGGTGCCCGTGGTGTCCGGAACAGACACGGTAACGGGAGCAGCATCTTCCGCAAATGCAACATCAGCGGGCAGCTGCACCTGCACGCGGTAAGCACGCGGAATGACCGTACTAGAGTTGGCAGAAGCTTCAATGGTCACAGGGTTGGCAGGCATGGTAAAATGTGCCGGGTCATCGTCGGCGGCATCGGTAACGCCATCCGGCAGCTCGGCGGTATTCCAGCTCCAATGGGAGCCATTTTCACCGGCAAATGCAAGCTGGACCGTGTCGCCCGCCTTTGCGTAATAGTAGTAGGTGCCATCCTCATTTTCGGCGGTGTCGTCGTACTTCTTGCCGCCCTTGATGGTGATTTTGTACTGGTCCACAGCGGTAACGCTTACCGGCTCGGAGGGCATGGTAAAGGTAAGCTCGTGCTCGGCAGAGCCGTTGACCTTGCTGCCGGTGGCTTCACCGTTGATGGTAAGGTCGTTATCCGTTTTCCATTTTGCAAAAACGGTGTCCGGGCTGTCTGCATCCGGAGCGGTGGCAGCAGGGGCGTTGGCCGTAATGGTCACCGGTTTTCCGCATTCCACAAGGTCGCTCGTTGTCAGGGTTTTCTCGCCCTCGCCAAGGTCTGCTTTTGCCGTTGCATTTTGGGCGGTAACAGTGTTCTGTGCAACAAGGCAGCGGTATTCACTTGATTGATCGTCCCAATATCTCTGTTCTCCAATACCGATCGTATAACCCGGATTCAGGCTGACAAGTTTAAGATTTTGCTGATAGGGAACGTAACTGCTTTCACCGTCATCTGCGTCCGGCGTTTCCACCGTGATTTTTCGTCCGTTGCTGGGGTTTTCTACCAGAACTGTCAGTTCCTGATCATAGTCCCGTCCGATCAAGACTGTGCTATCATAGTACGTCTCTTTTCCGAGATAGATATCCGCTACCGTGCCCGAAATGGTTCCTCCATTGATTTTCGGTTGATCTGAATCATCATATGTACCATCTTCATCATAAAGGCCATACTTGCCTCTGAGTTCGCCGCCATTAACCGTAACACATCCACGACTGGTTTTTATCGCACTTCCGTTCGGCGCTATGACCGTGCCTGCATTGATTTCTACGCTGCCTCCTTTGCGATAAATTGCCGCAGAATCGCTGGCTGCATTCTGAATCTTCGTTGTACTATATGTTTCATCAATATAGCATTCTCCATTGTCTATGCCGATTGTAAAATTATCAGACCCGTTTTTTGTATTGGAACTGATGAAGGTTCCTCCATGAATCCATGTTTTAGAAGAATGAGAAGAATATCCATCAAAGTAAGTATATACCACACAACCATCACTCGTATGGGTACCGCCATTGATCGTAAGTTCTTCTTCATTAAAAATACCACCCTGTGTGGTCACATTATTCAATGTAATCTTGCCGTTGGTTCCATAATGTGAGTTGTTGATCCAGCTGTAATAGGTTCCGCCGTTGACAGTAACGGTTCCGCCTTCAATTCCGATGGACGCGAGATCACTATTTTCGCCCACTGCAGTTGCCGTAACCTTGTTCAGCGTAACCTTTGCGTCGTAAACCGTTATCACACCGGTGTCATCATCATCCCCAAGAGATGTTTTCGTTCCATAAAAGTCACTGTTCGCTATCTCTACATCGCAGTAATCTATAGCCACTGCTAGGGCTCCCGTTGCAGTGACATGTTCCATGGAGACCTTTGTGATATAGGATTCATTGCCTTCAGTAAAATAAAAAGTGATATCCTGCGTTGTGTATGTGCCGCCGACCACATTTATTTTCCATTCCGGCAAACTATCGTCTCTATTATCAGAGCACAAAAAAGTTCCGGCCTGACCTGTTACAGTCGCACCCGTACCATTGATGGTCAGTTTCGGAACCTTCTTGACATACAGCAATGTATTCATGTCGTACCAACCATCGCCTGTTACCGTATAATTCACATTGCCGACAATGTTGATCGTGACCGGCTCGGTGCTGTCAATGATGATTCGTTGCGTGTAATTACCGCTCAGAATATATTCGCCCCCACTGCGAATCGTGTCTCCGTTCTTCAGCACCCTGTCTGTGACTGCCGCCTGCGTGCTTATGCTGCTTTCAGGGTCTGTCGCCGTCCCCCCCCAAGGGCAAATGCATTCACCGGGAGAACAGAAGCCATCATGCACGCCGCAAGCGCTGCACTGATGAACCGCATGCCAGATTTTCTCATGGTTCAAATCCTCCATCTTTCGTTGTTTTTCTGCCAAAAAGGCAGGTTTACACCTAAAGTATAGCACCTGCGGGATAAAATGCAATATGTCCGCTATGCCTGATACAGACGAATTTTGTGTATGTTTTTTCAGCAGAATGCCAAAAGGGCCGCTGCACATTCCTGTGCAGCGGCCCTTTGCCGGTACAAATGATTCTGCCGTCACTGCGGGGCAGAGCCCTGCTCGGTGTCGGTCTCCATGGCGCGCTCACGGATCTTTTCCAGCGTCTGCTCACTGAGGATATGCTCTGCCTTACAGGCATCCTCGGCGGCAGTCTTTTCGTCCACGCCCAGCTGCATAAAGAAGTGGGTCAGCAGACGGTGACGGCCATAGATACGCTCCGCGATCTCGCGGCCCGGTGCCAGCAGGGTCAGGTTGCCCTCGCCGTCCACCGCGATATAGCCGTTCTCGCGCAGCTTCTTCATGGCAATGCTGACGCTGGCTTTGGTAAAGCCCAGCTCATTGACCACGTCAATGGAGCGCACTTTGCCCATACGCTGACTCAGCATCAGGATCGTTTCAAGATAATCTTCTGCGGATTGGTGGATCTGCATGGTTTGTCCGGCCTCCTGCCTTATTCCCTCTGGGGGATTTTTCCGACAGGGGATGTGTACCCTCTGTCGTATGTTAAAGGATATCACATTTTTGCGGTTGATGCAAGTAATTCGCAGCAAGTTTTGTTAAACTAACCATATTTTTCTGCACAGAACTGCTGTTTTGCCGGTTTTGCACCGCGCCTGTTTTGTGCAAAGGGTGCAATTCTCGGCGTTTTGGCCTTACCGTGTGGCCAGATAGGCCGCAGGGCCTGCCTCGTACAGATCGCCGCCGTGGGCGTCCAGCACAACGGTCAGGGGCATATCCTGCACGGTCAGGCGGCGCACCGCCTCACAGCCCAAGTCCGGCCATGCGATCACTTCCAGCGTCTGCACGCTTTTGGCCATCAGCGCACCGGCACCGCCCAGCGCAGCCAGATATACCGCGCCGTTGCGCACCACAGCCGCCTTGACGGCGGCATCCCGCTTGCCCTTGCCGATCATGATCTTGTTGCCAAGATCCAGCAGCCGGGGG
>OOBT01001809.1_pt1 | contig 10540 bp, 10 predicted proteins | sample 1671551 | NCBI WGS metagenome assembly OOBT01 (sample SAMN06348168, study PRJEB24527) | human gut metagenome | reverse complement strand
CAGGAGGGGAGCACGCATGAACAGGGGCCGGAAAAAATCCTATCTCATCAGCGCGGTCACGCTTGCGCTGCTTTTTGCCGCGTTTCTGCTCGTCTTCCGGGACGCGCTGCCGGAGATATTGACCAACCTGCGCACCGTGCCGTTCCGGGGCGTTTTGCTGCTGCTCGTGCTCGGCTTTGCCTACGAGGGGATGGAAGCGGCGGTCGGCTTTGTCCTGCTGCGGCGCAAAAAGAAGGACGTGCGCTTTGCCGACGCGCTGAATACGACCTTCCTCGGCGTGTTCGGCAACATTGCAACCATGGGCGCGGGCACGCTGCCCATGCAAAGTTTTTACCTTTATAGACGAGGCCTGGACGCGGGCGGCGCGCTTGGCATTATGGCGAGCGAGTACGTTCTGCACAAGATATCCGTCCTGCTTTACGCAACGGCCGCGCTGCTGCTGGGCGGCGGCGTGATGCTGGCCCCTGTTTACACCCAGAACGCCGCCGGGCGGCATGTCTACCTGCCGGAGCCCATGCAGCTATACCGTCTGCGCAGCGCCGAGGACTACGACACCGAGGCCCTGCCTGCAGGCCACCACTATGTGCACTGTGCCCTGAACGAAGTGCTGCTGTTCGTGCGGCCGGGTCATGCCGTGCCGCTGGCAAAGCCCGCTGCCTGCACCGCCGCGCTGGACGAGCAGCCCATTGCCCTGCTGGCTTGCCCGGACGCCGACGGCCATGCCGCGTACCGCATGTACACCGATGACGGTGAGACGATGGATCCTGAACACGACGGGCACTGGACCGTGCTGGACGCCTCTCACTGACCCAGTTTTCACAGCAGCCCCAGAACGTTTGCGGTTCCGGGGCTCTTGCGTTTTGCGGACGTCTGACGTATAATAGGCACTTGCGCCCGGCTTTCCGGGTACGATCTAAAATCAACCGATTCAGATATCAAAAACATTTCAAGGAGGCGTGTGACCCCATGACGCAAACCCGGGCAGACCGTTCCGCTGACCTGACCAGCGGCCCGATGCTGCAAAAGATCATTCTGTTTTCCATTCCGCTGGCTGCATCCAGCATTTTGCAGCTGCTGTTCAACGCGGCAGACGTTGTGGTGGTGGGTCGCTTTGCCGGCAGCACCGCGCTGGCTGCAGTCGGCTCCAACGGTTCCCTGATCAACCTGCTGGTGAACCTGTTCGTTGGGCTCTCGTTGGGCGCGAACGTCGTAGCTGCCCGCTGCTTTGGCGCAAAGGACGAGCACGGCATACAGGACACCGTGCACACCGCCGTGACGCTGGGCCTTACCAGCGGCGTACTGCTGGCCGTGGTGGGCTTTTTTGCCGCCCGCAGCCTGCTGGAGCTCATGAGCTGCCCGGAGGACGTCATCGACCTTTCCGCGCTGTACCTCAAAATTTATTTCATTGGCATGCCCATGAACATGCTGTACAACTTCAGCAGCGCTCTGCTGCGGGCCGTGGGCGACACCAAGCGCCCGCTGTACTGTCTGGCGGCGGCCGGTATCATCAATGTGGTGCTGAACCTTGTGTTCGTCATCGGCTTTTCCATGAGCGTTGCGGGCGTTGCGCTGGCCACCATCATCAGTGAGACGGTGTCGGCCTGCCTGGTCACCGCCATGCTGGTGCGGGAAAAGGGCGCGCTGCATCTGGACCTGCACAAGCTGGGCTTCCACGCCGGTGCCCTGAAGCAGATCTTGCTCATCGGCCTGCCGGCGGGCCTGCAGAGCACCGTGTTCAGCCTGTCCAATGTGGTGATCCAGTCCGCCATCAATTCCTTCGGCTCCACGGTTGTGGCCGGAAGCTCGGCATCGTCCAATCTGGAAGGCTTCGTCTACACGGCCATGAACGCCTTTGCACAGGCCGCTGTGACCTTTACCAGCCAGAACATGGGTGCCCGCAAGTATCACAATCTGGACCGCGTGATGCGCAACTGCCTGCTGTGCGCCGTGGTCACCGGCATTCTTTTGGGCGGCGGTGCGGCGGTGGCTGGTCGGCAGCTGCTGCACTTCTACTCCTCGGACGAGGCCGTGATCGCTGCCGGATACGAGCGGCTGTGGATCATCTGCGGCACCTACCTGCTGTGCGGCATCATGGATACGCTGGCCAGCAGCCTGCGCGGCCTTGGCTACAGCGTGCTGCCCATGGTGGTGAGCCTTGTGGGCAGCTGCCTGCTGCGGCTGGTGTGGATCGCCACCATCTTCCAGCTGAACCGCACACCGTTCATGCTGTACATCAGCTATCCCATCAGCTGGGTGCTGACGGCTGCCGTGCATCTGGCCTGCCTTCTGGTGGTGCGGCACAAGATGAAAAACAGGCTTAAACTTTCCATCGACTGAAGAACAGGGCTGCATCCATTTGGGAACGCAGCCCTGTTTTTTACAAGTCTTTTGCCAGCAGGTAGCGGTCGTGGCCGCCGTACATTTCCCGCCGGGAGACGATGGCAAAACCGGACGCAAGGGCATTGTGCAGGCTATACTGGTTCTGCGGGCTGACGGTAGCACCGATATGGGTGATTTTTTTCGGGAAAAGCGGCAGCGCTGCTTCCAGCATGAGCCGTTGCAGGCCGTTGCCGCGAAAGTCTGCGTGGACGATGGCGCTGTCCGCATTGGCCCAGTGCTCCCACTCGGTGCGCGGCACATCCATGAAGGCCGCATAGTTGTGTGCGCTGCGCCCGCAGAAGCGCACGATGAGATACCCGCCAAGGCGGCTGCCCTGCCATGCGCCGATGCACAGGTCATTGCGGACATAGGCCGTGATGTTTTCCAGCGTGTCCGGCACGAACTGCTCCGGGTCCGGCATGGCGGCGCGCACCTCGTTCTGCAAGGCGTACACCGCCGGGGCCTGCTCCGGCGTGCAGCGGCGCAGCTGCATGGACACCGGCGGCTGCACCGGCTGGCCGCAGATCTTGTGCAGAAAAACTTTCATCTTGCGTTTCCCTCCAAAATAAAATCATACTTTTTCGCTGTTTCCAGTATAAATGCCGCTTTTATAAATGTCAATTTATGTTATAATAAAGTATAAAGGGGTCTGCGGCGTATGGCGTGGTCACAAAGGTGCCGTGCGGCGCAGGCTTCAAGTCCCGGCGGGGAGCATCCCCTGCCCGTGAACGGAGGAACCGAACCATGAAGGAATCTGCACTTACCTCTTCCAACCGATTGGGCGGTGCTGTGATCAGCGACCGCATCGTTGCCAGTCTGCTGGAAGAGCTGCGCACCGGGCGCTATGCCCGGGCCGACCGTCTGCCCGCCGAGGTAGATCTTGCCGCTGAGCTGGGCGTGAGCCGCACCGTCATCCGCGATGCATTGAGCGAGATGGAGCGCGCAGGCTATGTGGAACGCGTGCGCGGCATTGGCACGGTGGTGAACCGCGCTGTGCTGGGCCTGCGCAGCCGGCTGGACCAGAAGCTGGAATACTACCCGCTGATCCGCAGCTTTGGCAGCTACCCCCACGCCGATGGCATTCAGGTATTTCCCATCCGCGCCGGTGAAGAGCTGGCCCACGATCTGGAAATTGAGCCGGGCGACGACGTGATCTGCATCAAAAAGCGCATTCTGGCCGACACCACCCCGGTGATCTACTCCATCGACTACCTGCCCAGAGCACTGTTCGGTGCCAGAGACTACACCCGCATCGACCTGACCGGCGGCGTGTTCGATATTCTGGAACGGGAGTGCCACCAGCAGATCTCCTCCAACGTCGCCCACCTGAAGGCAAGCTGCGGCGACGATGCCATCCGCTCCGCCATGCGCCTTGCTCCGGGCGAGGCCATGCTGCTGCTGGACGAAGTGTGTTTCAATCGTTTGTGCCGCCCGGTGATGCGTTCGCTGAGCTACTACACAAACTTCTTTGATTTTTCCATTTTACGCAAGCTGCTCTAAACCAAAAAACTGACGGAGGTATGCACCCATGCGACATTTGATCGACCCGTTGGATTTTACCCAGCAGGAAATTTCCACTCTGCTCGACCTGGCCGACCGCATCCATGACGACCCGGCCGCGTATCAGGAGGTGGCCCGGCATAAAAAGCTGGCTACCCTGTTCTACGAGCCTTCCACCCGCACCCGCCTCTCCTTTGAGGCAGCCATGCTGAACCTTGGCGGCCATGTGCTGGGCTTTCCCAGTGAGAACGTGTCCAGCGCAAGCAAGGGCGAAAGCGTTGCCGACACCATCCGCGTGGTGTCCTGCTATGCGGACATCGTGGCCATGCGCCACCCCAAAGAGGGCGCACCGCTGCGCGCTTCCCGCTACTCCCGCATCCCGGTGATCAACGCGGGCGACGGCGGCCACCAGCACCCCACCCAGACCCTGACGGACCTCATGACCATCCGCCGCCGCATGGGACGGCTGGATGACCTGACCATCGGCCTGTGCGGCGACCTGAAATTCGGCCGCACCGTGCACTCCCTCATCAAGACCATGGCCCGCTGCAAGAACATCCGGTTCGTGCTTATCAGCCCGGAAGAGCTGCGCGTGCCGGACTACATCGTAAAGGACGTGCTGGAGGCCAACGGCATCCCCTACAAGGAGACCCGCAGTCTGGAGGAATCCATGTCGGAGCTGGACATCCTGTACATGACCCGCGTGCAGAAGGAGCGCTTCTTCAACGAGGAGGACTACATCCGCCTGAAGAACAGCTACATCCTCACCAAGGAAAAGATGAGCCTTGCAAAGCCGGATATGGCTGTGCTGCATCCCCTGCCCCGCGTCAACGAGATCGCACTGGACGTGGACGACGATCCCCGCGCCGCCTACTTTGAGCAGGTGCAGAACGGCGTGTATGTGCGTATGGCACTGATCATGACCCTGCTGGGCCTGCGCGACCCCAAGGCACCTAAGAAGGAGAACTGATATGCTGAACATCGATGAAATTCAGAACGGCATCGTGATCGACCACATCAAGGCAGGCACCGCCATTGGCCTGATGGACCTGCTGGGCATTGCGGGCAACCGCACCGCCAGCGTGGCGCTGATCCAGAATGCACGCAGCAACAAGACCGCCAGCGGCCGCAAGGACATCATCAAGGTGGAGGGCGATGCTTCCTGGCTGAACCTGGATGTGCTGGCCTACCTTGACCCGGGCATCAGCGTGACCATCATTGAAAACGGCAAGGCCGTGCGCAAGGAAAAGCCGATGCCCCCCAAGCGCCTTGTGAACATTGTAAAATGCCGCAACCCCCGCTGCATCTCCTCCATTGAGGAAGAGTGCGACCAGATCTTTGAGCTGAGCTCCAACGGCAAATACCGCTGCATCTACTGCGAGCAGGAGCTGCAGGTAAAGCCGGAATAACGACACAGAAAAAGAGCTGCTGTATCAGGCAATTTTGCCGTACAGCAGCTCTTTTTTTGCAATAAAAAATCTGACGGAACTCTCACCGACGCAAATGCCCTGTGCGGCAGATGCTCCATTCCCACAAGCAGCACCTGCCGGACAGAAATGCGACGTACCGAGTGACTTTATCAGCAGCAAACCCCAAAGTTCGCCGTTGAAAGCCCCGCCAGATGAGCTGCGCAGCGCATGAGGACTGCACAGCGAAGAGCAAAGGGAAAACAGAGCAGCTTAACACGCACCGCTGCCCGGATCACTGCACAGGGGGCAAAGCTTCACCAGGTCTTCCTTTGGCCGCAAATCCGCCCTGCCCCGGCAGGAGGTCACCTTTACTGGCCTTAGTATAGCATTGTTGCGTGCCTGTTGCACAGAACATGTCATAAATTGTCGGTGCTCATGTCATGAACTGCGCACGGGATGGCGCAGGTAAACCGGAACCACCGGTCGCGGCAGCTCACGGTGTACTCGGCACCGTACTTGCGCAGCACGTCCTGCACGTTGGCAAGGCCCATGCCGTGGCCGCTCTCCTTTTTGGTGGTGCCGGGCAGCTTGCCCTCCTCCAGCAGCAGGTCTTCCTGCACGCGGTTGCGCACCGAGATCAGGTATTCTTCCGGCGTTTTGCGGATGCGCACATGCACCTCCGGCGGCAGGGCCTGCGCTGCGGCGCGGGTGGCGTTGTCCAGAAGGTTGGAGAGCACGATGACCATATCCATGCTGTCGAAGGGCATCCGCTTGAGATCGCACAGGTCAAAGTAAATATTCACGCCAACTTTTGCCGCTTCTTCGTATTTTTTGCTCAGAATGGAATCCAGCAGCGGGTTGTGGGTATCCATGATGGTGGTGCCCGCCGCCACCAGTTTGCTCACGCTTGCAATGTAGGCCTGTGCGCCTTTCAGATCCCCCTGATCCAGCAGGGCGGTAAGGGCTGTCATGTGGTTGGTGAACTCGTGGGTCAGGCGGCGCTGTTCCGTGTAGGAATCCAGCAGGGCTTCGGCACGCTGCTGTTCCAGCTGAGCACGGTAGCGGGAGTTCTGCCGCTGCACCACCTGATCGTTGAACATCTGCACGATGGCGATATGCACCAGCACCGCCACGCTCATGCCAAAGGTGAGCAGCATGGTCATCCGGGTAGCAGGCTGCTGGGTCCCTGTGACCATCAGCACGATGTTCAGCACCACAGCCACCCCGGGGAAAAAAGACATCACCAGCGCCTGCAGCGGCTGCAGAGCACACTTCTGGTTCCAGCTGTACAGGGAATGCGCAACTGCTGCACCCACGATAAGGTTCGCGGCGCACAGCGCGATCAGGCAGCCGGGGTGCTGCCATGCTTCGCCGGTGCGCACTCCTGTGAACCAGGAGTAGGTATAGTTGACCGTGTTCTCCACCAGCAGGCACATGGTGCCGTTGATCAGGCAGGCGGTGAGCTTATCGGCAAAGTTTCCGCCAAACAGCTGCGCCGTAACAAAAAGGTACAGCACATTGAGCAGGACGCTCTGCACATTGAAAAATGACATTCCTGTTGCGAGTGACAGGCCCATCTCCCCCATACACAGCAGCTCTGCCCACAGAACCGGCCAGCGCAGTTTTCCCCTGCCCAGATAGGCCCATTCTACCAGAATAAAGGCGTTGCACTGAATCAGACACACCAGATGCCCCAGCATCATTTCCGCAAATGCATCACTCATCCACATACTGCCCCTTCCATTCCAGATATGCGTTCTGGATGGCCGCATAGCCTGCGCGGCTCACGCTCAGCTCCACCCCGTTTTTCAGCAGGGCGCGGTAACTGCGGATGCTGCGCACATATTTCATGTTCACCACATCGCTGCGGCTCACCTGCAAAAAGCCGTTCTCGTAGAGCATGGGCGGCAGGTCGGCGATCTTGCCGTAGTAGGTGCAGATGGGCCGGCGGGCAATGTCGCCGTAGACGTTGATCTGGCGCAGGTCGCTTTCCAGATAATAGATCTGATCCAGCGGAATTTCCGTTTCGGTGCGGTTGTGGTGCACCGTCAGGGTCTTGCGCTGGTCGGTCAGGGCGGCAAGCAGGTCGTCCAGACACTTGGGCAGGGTGCGCGCAATGTCCCGCTTGAGCAGGTAGCGGTAGGCGTTCACCGTGTAGCCTTCCAGCGCAAATTCCAGATAGGCCGAAACATACACCAGCATCAGGCCGGGGCACTTCTGCTTGAGCTGACGGCCCAGCACCATGCCGTTTGCACCGGGCATGTCCACGTCCAGAAATGCCAGCTGATACAGCTCCAGCCCCGGCGTTGCCAGCACCTCGGCTGCGCTGGTGCAGACGGCGGTGTGCACCTGCACGCTGCGGGCGGTAAAGTAGACGGTGACATATTCTGCCATGCGCGCGCCGAACGCCGCATCGTCGTCACAGATCAGGATATGCATGGAAGGTTCCTTTCTGCCGCAAAAGGCCCCTCTTGCAGTAAGAGGGGCCAAAGTAACTATCAGAGAAATTTATCGTAGAGGCCAAAGGCAAAGATGAACAGCACGATCACCGGCAGCACGCAGGTCAGGTAGCCGCGCATCCAGTCGTGCATCTTGAGGCCCTTGCCGGTGTTGACTTCCTTTTTATAGTTGTCCCAGCCCCAGCCGTAGTTGGTAACGCAGAACAGCAGGTACACCAGGCTGCCCAGCGGCAGGAACAGGTTGCTCACGAGGAAGTCCTCCAGATCCAGCACGGCACCGCCGAACACGGCAAAGCCGTCCCATGCCCACATGTTGTAGCCCAGCACGCAGGGCAGCGAAAGCAGAGTGATGAGCACGAAGTTCACCAGACTGGACTTCTTGCGGCTGCAGCCGGTCAGCTCCATGCCGCAGCAGATGATGTTCTCGAACACGGCCAGCACGGTGGAAAGCGCTGCAAAGGCCATGAACAGGAAGAACAGGGAGCCCCACAACCGGCCCATGGCCATGTTGGCAAAGATGTTGGGCAGGGTAATGAAGATCAGGCTGGGGCCGCTGGTCTGATCCACACCGTAGGTGAAGCAGGCCGGGAAGATGATGAGACCGGCGGTGATGGCCACGAAGGTATCCAGCACCACGATGCGGGCGGACTCGCCCAGCAGGGAGTGCTCCTTGCCGATGTAGCTGCCAAAGATGGACATTGCGCCAATGCCAAGGCTCAGGGTGAAGAAGGCCTGATTCATGGCGGACACCAGCGTGTTGACCACGCCCACCTCTTTCATGCGCCCGAAGTCGGGCACGAGGAAGAAGCTCAGGCCTTCCTTTGCGCCGGGCATGAACAGGCTGTTGACGGCCAGCACCACCATGATCACCAGCAGGGCGATCATCATGACCTTGGTCACGCGCTCAAGGCCGTTCTGCAGGCCCTTGGCGCACACAAAGATGCCCAGTGCCACCACGAACACCATCCAGAAGGTCATCACGCCGGGGTCTGCCAGCATTTCGGTAAACTTGCCAGCCACCTGATCGGCGTTCAGGCCTGCCAGCTTACCGGTGGCGGTCATGTAGAAATAGTGCAGCATCCAGCCTGCCACGGTGGTGTAGAACATCATGAGCAGATAGCAGCCAATGAGGGTGAGGTAGCCGTGGATGTGCCACTTCTGGCCCGGCTTTTCCAGTGCCTGATAGGCCCGCACCGGGCTTTTGCGGGAAGCGCGGCCCACTGCAAACTCCATGGTCATGATGGGCAGGCCCAGAATGATGAGGAAGATCAGGTAGAACAGCACGAACGCGCCGCCGCCGCCCTGACCAGCAATATAAGGGAACTTCCACACGTTGCCAATGCCGATGGCACAGCCCGCTGAAAGCAGAATGAAGCCCATGCGGGACTTCAGTTTTTCTCTTTCCATGATTCCAAACTCCTTGTTTTCCGTTCTGCTCTGCCCTGCCCTTTGCGGGGCCGGGCGAAGCGTTACTTTTGTATTATAGCACAAATTTGGTCGAAGAACAGGGGCGCTTCAGCGAGATGAACTTTTGTTGTCAAAAGTGTTCTTTGTCTTTCCCGCGTGCACAGCCCGTCCTGCCGCAGGGCCGCACCGCAATTTTCGTTGCAGATGCGTCCGTTTTCGGTGTATTTGCGGCAGGGTGCAATTTTTCTCACCTGAAAGGTGAAGAGCTGACAGTTATTCATCTTTTGAGAACAGTCGGTCTTTTTCTCCTGTTGCCATCCGTCAAAAAGTATGCTAAACTAAAAATGCCACCCCAAAGGGTGGCGTTAAGGTGCTATCTGCAAGCGCAGGTGGTCATGCTTCCCTCCGGCAAGCGTCCGGGGGACGTAAAAGCTTATTGTTTGTTCCCCCGTTCGCAAACGCGGAAGGGGGGATGCATCATGGTGTTGAACGATGTTCTGCAGCTGTTCGTCATTGTTGGCGGCACAGTTGGAATTACATTTCAGATCGCATGGGCAATCTTCAAAGAGATCCATAACAATAAGAAATGACCGCCCCAGACTCCCAAACCTGAGCGGTCATTCTTATTGACTCCTTAGCCGAAGGGAAGCTGACCATTGCGGACAGCACCTTCTTGTATGTTCAGTATAGTCAAAGTGATTCGATTTGTCAAGCGGACGGCCTCCTTGTTCCTCGGTTTTGTTAAGAATCTGCGAAGTTTTTGCAAAGTTCGCCTCGAAACGCTGGTTTCTGAAATAGCGTCGTGGTATGCTGTTTGCAACGTAAGGAGGGACCCCCATGAAAGAAGTCAAGACCCCCAAAAAGCCATTGGCTATTTACTACGCCATTGTATTACTGGTGCTGATGCTGCTCAACTTCGTGCTCGTGCCGTGGATGAGCGAACGGCAGGTAAAAGAAGTGGACTACGGCACCTTCATGTCCATGACCGAGGACAAAGACATCGGCCGGGTGGATGTGGAATCGAACCAGATCATCTTTACTGATAAAGACGAAAAGCAAATTTACAAGACCGGCCTGATGAACGACCCCGACCTGACCCAGCGCCTCTACGACGCAGGCGCACAGTTTTCCAGCGAGATCGTCGAGCAGGCTTCGCCGCTGATGAGCTTTCTGCTGAGCTTTGTGCTGCCCATTGTCCTCTTTGTCTGGCTGGGCAATTTCATGAACAAAAAGCTCATAGAAAAGGCCGGCGGCGCGAACTCGATGATGTTCGGCGGCGTGGGCAAGTCCAACGCCAAGGTCTACGTCCAATCCACCCACGGCATCCGCTTTGCGGATGTGGCCGGCGAGGACGAGGCCAAAGAGAACTTACAGGAGATCGTCGAT
>OOBT01001799.1_pt1 | contig 10577 bp, 10 predicted proteins | sample 1671551 | NCBI WGS metagenome assembly OOBT01 (sample SAMN06348168, study PRJEB24527) | human gut metagenome | reverse complement strand
GAGCAGCATCTGGATTGAGAAAGACGAGAGACGCGTTAACGCCAAGAGCCTTCTCGGCGTCCTGTCACTTGGCATCGTGAAGGGCTCGACGATCACCCTCGTGGCCGACGGCGCCGACGAGCAGGAAGCGATCGATACCCTGACCGCACTGATCAATTCCGATTTTTCCGAGTGATCCCAACAACATGAAACCGAAACAGGGGCGTGTCATCAGCACGCCCCTGTTTTCCTGACCGCAGATTTTTTTCGGCATCGCAGGAGCAGACTATGGAAAAACTCCGACCCGACCAACTGCGCGAAAAGGCCAATATGCTCCCGCTGCTGCCGGGCGTGTACATCATGCTCGACGAGCACGGCGAGGTCATCTATATCGGCAAGGCGAAAGCGCTCAAAAACCGCGTCACGAGCTATTTTCGCGGCGAGCACCTGCCGAAGGTGGCGGCCATGGTCGCGCACGTTGCGGATTTCAATGTCATCGTCGTGCAGTCCGAGTTCGAAGCGCTCGTGCTCGAAAACTCGCTCATCAAGCTGCACAAACCCAAATACAACATCCTGCTCAAGGACGACAAGGGCTATCCCTTCGTGCGTCTGGACGTGACGCAGCCGTACCCGACGTTCTCGCTCGTCAATCATACGGAGAAGGACGGCGCGAAGTACTTCGGCCCCTACGGCGGCCGGAGCATGACGGCCGAGATCATCGACACCGTATGCAAGACGCTGCGCCTACCGACGTGCACGCGCCGCTTTCCGCGCGACATCGGCCGCGCCCGCCCGTGCCTGAATTACCACATGGGCACCTGCGCGGGCTACTGCCTGAAGGACGTCACGCGCGCGGAGTACCTCAAGGCCATCCGCGAGGCCGAGATGATCCTCGACGGCCGCACGGCGGAGCTCACGGCCGAACTGACCGAGCAGATGCAGGCCGCGGCCGATGCGCTGCGGTTTGAATACGCGGCGTCGCTGCGCGACCGGCTGCGTGCCATCCAGGGCCTGCAGAACCACCAGCGCGTCATCGCCACGGCCTACTCCGACACGGACGCCGTCGGCTTTCAGCGCGGGGCCAAGTGCTGCTTTACCGTGCTGCACTTTACGGACGGCAACCTCACCGGCAAGGACAAGTCGTTTCTCGACGAGCCGATGGAGCCGGACGGCGAGGCGCTTGCCGCGCTCGTGCAGCAGTATTATGAGGGGCGCGGCGCCTATCCGCGGCAGGTGCTGCTGCCGTGCGCGCTCGAGGGGCAGGAAGCGCTCGAGCGTCTGCTCACCGAGGCGGCGGGGCACAAGGTCGCGCTCGCCGTGCCGCAGCGCGGCGACAAGTGCCGCCTGACGGAGATGGCGGCGAACAACGCGCGCGAGGAGATCCTCATTGCGACGACCGCGGCGCAGCGCAGCCTCAAAACGCTCGAATGGCTTCAGCGTGCGCTGGAGCTCGACGCGCCGCCCGAGCGCATCGAGGCATTTGACATCTCGAACCTCGGCGATACCGGCATCGTTGCCGGTATGACCGTGTTTCAGCACGGCCGGCCGCGCAAGTCGGACTACCGGAAGTTCCGCATCCGCACGACGGACGGGCAGAACGACTACGGCGCCATGCACGAGGCGGTCACGCGCCGCTTTCAGCACTATGTGGACGGCGATCCGGGCTTTTGCCCGCTGCCGGATCTGCTGCTCATCGACGGCGGCGCGGAGCACGCGACGGTCGCACAGACGGTGCTCGACGGCTTCGGCCTGACCGTGCCGGTGTTCGGCATGGTCAAGGACGACCGCCACCGCACGCGCGCGCTCATCACGCCCGGCGGGCATGAGATCGGCATTTCCGCCAACCCCGCGGTGTTTGCCTTCATCGGCACGATCCAGGAGGAGACGCACCGCTTTTCCATCGACTATCAGCGCCGGCTGCGGCGCGAGAGCCTCTCGTCCGAGCTCGATCAGATCCCCGGCGTGGGCGAGAAGCGGCGCAACGCGCTGCTCAAGGCGTTCCGCAGCACAAAGGCCATCCGCGCGGCTTCGTATGAGGAGCTGTGCGCGGCCGTTCCGGCGGGTGCTGCCCGCGCGGTCTACGACCACTATCACCCGAAAGGAGAACCGCCATGCGTGTGATCACAGGTACGGCCCGCGGCCGCAGGCTGCGCGAGCCGGAGGGGATGGCCACCCGTCCCACGACCGATAATGTCAAGGAATCCATGTTCAACCTCATCCAGTTCGACATCGAGGGCCGGCGCGTGCTCGACCTCTTTGCCGGCACGGGCCAGCTCGGCATCGAGGCGCTCAGCCGCGGCGCGCGCAGCGCCGTGTTCGTCGATGAGAGCCGCGCCGCCGTGCAGCTCGTGCGCGCCAATCTCGCACTCTGCCGCCTGCAGGGCGACGTGGTGCAGGGCGAGTCGCTCGGCTACCTGCGCACGTGCGGAAAATTTGACCTGATCTTCCTCGATCCGCCGTATGATACGGGATTGCTTGACAAAGCACTTGAAAATGTTGTACAGTTTGACATATTAGCTGAGGGTGGTATAATCGTGTGTGAGAGCCGCCGCGAAAAGGTGCTCCCGCAGCTTCGAGCGCCGTATCATCTGCTCACGGAGCGCAATTACGGCAAGATCAAGCCCACGCATGAAAACAGCGATTTACCCCGGCAGCTTTGACCCCATTACCCTCGGCCACCTGAACATCATCCGCCGCGCGTCCGGCATTTTCGACCGCGTCGTCGTGTGCATCATGCCCAACGCCGGCAAGCTGCACCCCATGTTTACCCGCGAGGAGCGCGTGGCGCTCGCGCGCCGCGTCGTCAGCCGCTTCCCCAATGTGGAGGTGGACACGTTCGACGGCCTGCTCGCCGAATACGCCAAGACCTTCCCGGAGGGTGCGGTGATCGTCAAGGGCCTGCGCGCGAACACGGACTTTGAAAACGAGTTTCAGATGGCGCTCATCAACAAGAAGATCAATCCCGAGCTGGACACCATGTTCCTGACGGCCAGTCAGAAATATACGTTCCTCAGCTCGTCGGTCGTTAAGGAGCTCGCGGGCTACGGCGCGGATCTGACGCCGTTCGTCCCGTGCGAGATCATTGACGATGTGCACGAACGCGCGACGCGCGGCGAATAAACCCGTTTCAGATCGACTTTTTCACCGGCACTGCCGGAACACGCTTTGGGAGGAAACAAAATGGACAACGAAGTCATGGAACTCATTGACCAGCTTTATACCATGGTGTCGGAGGCATGGGGCGTGCCGCTCGGCAACGAAAAGTGCATCGTCGAGCGCGACCAGGTCCTCGAGATCCTCGATGAGATCAAGACCGCCATGCCGGTGGAGCTTTCCGAGGCAAAGCGTCTGGTCTCTGCCCGCGACGAATTCATCAACAACGCCAAGCGCGAGGCCGAGGGTATCCGCAATCAGGCGGAGGAGCGCGCCCGCGCGCTCGTGGACGATCAGGAGATCGTGCGCATCGCCAAGGCCCGCAGCAACGAAATGCTCGCCTCCACGCAGGCCAAGGCCGACGCGCTGCGCCGTGCCTCGAGCCAGTTCTGCGATGAGGCGCTGCGCCGCACGGAGGAGGCCATCTCCGCCGCGCTCGGCAGCGTGCAGCAGGCGCACGCTGCGTTCCAGAACGTTGCCGGCAGCACGGCTGCGCCCGCCGCTGCCCCTGCAGCCAGACAGCCGGAGATCCGCTTCGAGGGCGAGGAAGCCCCCGAGGAGGAAACCAACTGACCTGCTTTTCCTGCACATCCGCACCGCCGCCGGTATGTCCGGCGGCGGTGGTGCGTTTTGCCGAAATTTTTCCCCGCCGGGCGCGCTTTGGGCGCTTCCGGCGGGGACTTTTTCACGCTTCGGCGGCACATCTTGTGCCGCCGTTTTCCTTTTTTCGGCGGGGAACGCAAATGCTTGTGGCCGGAAAAACCACAGTCGGCTTGACAGAATTGTCGGAAATTGCAAGAAAAAGGCGGGAATTTCTCCTTGCAATTTTTCCATCCTGCCACTATAATGAGGATTGCACGTGGGGCGAAGTGGTTTAAAAAGCATCAAAAGCCCACGCATGGGGCGCGAAAGTGCACGATTTCGGAGAAGGGGGGATGCAGCATGACCGGTATCTATCAGCATACGCTTGACGCCAAAGGCCGTCTGTTCATCCCGGCCAAGCTCCGTGAAGAACTGGGCGACACGTTCTATGTGACGGTCTCGCCCGATAAGTGCCTGTCGGCCTACAGTCAGGAAAACTGGAAGGCGATCTCCGAGAAGGCGGCGGCCATGACCAATCTGCAGCAGCGCAAGGTGCGCCCGCTGTTCGCGTATGCGGCCCGCTGCGATCTCGACGGACAGGGACGTATCCTCCTGCCGCAGCACCTGCGTGAATTCGCCGGCCTGACCAAGAGCGTCACCGTGGTCGGCAGCAACAACCATGCGGAGTTCTGGGATAGCGCGCGCTGGGATGAGATCTGCCCGCTCGAGGCGCTGCCGGAGAACATCGCCGCCGTGATGGAGGAGCTGGATTTCTGATGGACGCCGGACATATCCCCGTGCTGCTGCACGAATGCATCGACAACCTGAACATCCGCCCCGACGGCATTTACGTGGACGGCACGCTCGGCATGGGCGGCCACTCCGAGCAGATCGCCGGCCGCCTGACGATCGGAACGCTCATCGGCATCGACCGCGACGAGACAGCGATTGCGCGCGCCGGCGCGCGGCTGGCCCCGTTCGGGGAACGCGTGCAGCTCGTGCACGGCAACTTCCGCGACACGGCCGCCATTCTCGACCGCCTCGGCATCGACGCCGTGGACGGCATGCTCTTTGACCTCGGCGTTTCCTCACCGCAGCTCGACGAGACGCAGCGCGGCTTTTCGTATATGCACGACGCGCCGCTCGATATGCGCATGGACGCGACCAGCGGCCTGAGCGCGTGGAACGTCGTCAACGAGTGGCCGGAGAATGAGCTCAAACGCATTTTGTATGAATACGGCGAGGAGCGCTATGCGCCTCGCATTGCCGGGGCGATCGTACGCGCCCGGGCGCAGCGGCCGATCTCGACCACGCTGGAGCTGGTCGATGTGATCCGCTCGGCCATGCCGGGCGCGGCGCTGCGCGAAAAGCAGCATCCCGCCAAGCGCAGCTTTCAGGCGATCCGCATCGCCGTGAACGACGAGCTGGCGGCGGTGCGCGAGATGATGGACACCGCGCCGGACAAGCTCCGCGTCGGCGGGCGGCTGTGCGTCATCAGCTTTCATTCCCTCGAGGACCGGATCGTCAAGACCGGCATCGCCCGGCGGGAGCACGGCTGCACCTGCCCGCGCGAGGCACCGGTGTGCACCTGCGGCTTTGTGCAGACGCTGCGCAGCGTCTCCCGCAAGCCGATCCTGCCCGGCGAGGAAGAATTGGAGTGTAACCCGCGCGCCCGCAGCGCGAAGCTGCGCGTTGCCGAGCGCGTCTGAGAAAGGAGCCGATCATGGCATCTCCTGCTTCGAAAAAACGCAATACCGCGCCCATGGACGGCAACGCGGCGTATGACCTGCACAGCACGGCTGCCGAAGAATACCGGTACAGTGCGCCGGTCGAGATGCCGCACGCTCCCCGGACGACGGAGGCCGTCGTCCCGGAGTCCGTTCCCACCCCCAAGCAGGCGATCGCCCCGCTGGCCGTGCTCGGCTTTGCCATTGCCGCCGTGCTGATCGTCGTGTCGCTGGTCGCGCGCGTGCAGCTCTCGCAGGCGTCGGCGGAGGTCTCGGCGCTGGAGAATCAGTATACCCAGCTGCAGGAGCAGCAAACGCGCCTGCGCATTGATTACGAGAGCGCGTTCAACCTCACGGAGATCGAGGATTACGCCATCCACGAGCTCGGCATGCAGAAGCCGCGCAGCGATCAGCTCTATTATATCAGCGGCGACGCCACGGACACGGCGGTGGTCCTTGACCAGAACGCGGCTGAACCGCTGAGCCTTGCCGACCGCCTCGGCGATTTCTTCTCTTCCATTTTGGAATATTTTCGATAAGCCAGCCTGTATGATAGTACTATCCCCGCAGGAACAAGGAGACAGACATGGCGAATGAAACTTCCGGGCGCCGGGACAACCGCGTGCCTTTTCGTGCAAGTACCAAAACACCGAATATCATGATGCTCCGCCGCACACGCTTCCTTTTGATTGTGTGCGGCATCCTTGCATTTGCTGTCCTTGGCATCAAGCTGTTCAATGTCATGATCGTACACCATGACGAGTACGAAAAAATGGCGATCGACCAGCAGGTGCGCACGACGGAGATCACGGCCTCGCGCGGCGCGATCTACGATACGAACGGCAAGATCCTGGCCATGAACGCCTCGGCCGATACGATCTTCATCAGCCCGGCCGAGATCGTCAAGAACAAAGAAGATCCGCAGCTGATCGCGCGCGAACTTTCCGAGATCCTCGACGTCGATTATGATAAGATCCTGGCCATGACGAAGAATACCGACCGCTGGTATGAGGTCGTCAAGCGCAAGGTCGAGCCGGAAGTGTCGGAAAAAGTGCGCGCGTTCAAGAAGGAGAACAACCTCACCGGCGTGAAGATCGAGCCGGACACGAAGCGCTATTACCCCTACGGCAATCTGGCCGCGCACGTCATCGGCTTCGTCGGGCAGGACAACAACGGCCTCTACGGCCTGGAGCAGCGCTATGACAGCTATCTGACCGGCAGCGCCGGGCGCATCATCCGCGCGACGGATAACCGCGGCACGGATATGCTCTTTGTCAACTACGAGGACTACTACGATGAGACAAAGGGCGACGACATGAACCTGACCATCGACGCCACGATCCAGTATTACCTCGAAAAGCACCTGCAGCAGGCGGTCGAGGACTACGACGTGCAAAATGGCGCCGCGGCCATCGCCATGGACCCCAACAGCGGCGCCATTCTCGGCATGGTCTCGCTCGGCAACTTTGACCTGAACGACTATCAGAAGGTCAGCGACAAGGATCAGGAGGGCATCGACGCCGAAACGAATCCCGACAAGAAGGCCGAGATGCTCTCCGCCGCGCAGACGAAGCAGTGGCGCAACAAGGCCCTGTCGGACACCTACGAGCCCGGCTCGACGTTCAAGATCATCACGCTGGCCATGGCGCTCGAAGAGGGCGTGGTCAATGAAAATTCGTCGTTTTACTGCGGCGGCAGCACGAACGTACTCGGCCGTACCGATCCGCTCAAGTGCTGGAAAACGACCGGCCACGGCAGTCAGAACCTGACGCAGGCCATCCAGCACTCGTGCAACGTGGCGCTCGTGCAGATCGGCCAGCTCATCGGCGCACGCACCTTCTACAAGTACGCCGAGGCGTTCGGCTTCCTGAATTTGACCAGCAACGTGGACAGCAACCTCACCGCCAAGACCGGCATCGACATGTCCGGCGAGAGCGGCAGCATCTGGTGGAGCCAGAACACGTTCTACGACCCGGAGAACCTCTCCCAGCTCGCGGCGGCCTCCTTCGGCCAGACGTTTACGATCACGCCGCTGCAGCTCATCACGGCAGTCAGCGCCTGCGTCAACGGCGGCTATCTCATGAAGCCGTACGTCGTCAAGAGCATTGTCAACAGCGACGGGGAAGCGGTCGTGTCCAATTCGCCGACCGTGGTGCGCCAGGTCGTGAGCGAGCAGACGAGCGCCACCGTGCGCCAGATCCTCGAGCAGGTCGTCGGCGACCCCGTCGACGGCACCGGCAAAAACGCCTACGTCGCCGGCTACCGCATCGGCGGCAAGACCGGCACGTCGGAAAAGGTCGCGCAGGACGCGGCCGGCGGCGCGAAGGAGTACATCGTCTCGTTCATCGGCTTTGCGCCGGCGGATGACCCGCAGATCGTCATCCTCGTGCTGCTCGACACGCCGAGCAACAGCACCGGCATCTATATCAGCGGCGGCCAGATGGCCGCGCCCGTCGTCGGCAAAATGATGGCGGACATCCTGCCGTACCTCGGCGTGGAGCCGTCGTACTCCGAGACGGAAAAGACGCATATGGATAAGACCGTACCGAACGTGACGGGCCTGTCCGTTGAGCAGGCGAAGGCCGCGCTCGCGGAGGTGGGCCTGCAGGTGCGCATCTACGGCGATGGCAGCACAATCACGGCGCAGCTTCCGGGCAGCGGCGCGGTCGTGGCCAACGGCAGCACCATCCTGCTCTACGCCGGCAAAGAGCCCTCGGCCGACAAGGAGACGATGCCGGATCTGTCCAATCTCAGCTATCAGACAGCCCGCGACCGCATGGCCGCACTGGGGCTGTATATCAAGACCAGCAGTTCGATCACGGATACCGCGGCGCAGGTCATCTCCGGCCAGAGCGTCGCCGCCGGCACCCAGATCGATCACGGTACGGTCGTGGAGGTCACGCTCGTGACCAGCGATTCGGGCATGCTGGGCCGATACTGACGAACAACGGAGGTACGTTTATGAAACTCAAGCGACTGCTGTCCGTTCTGGACGTGTGCGAATGCACCGCCGATCCGGAACTGGACATCCGGGATATCAGCTTTGACTCGCGCACCACGCAGCCCGGCGACCTGTTCGCCGCCGTCTGCGGGTATGAGTCCGACGGGCACCGGTTCATCGGCGCGGCCGCCGAGCGCGGTGTGGCCGTCGTGCTCTGCCAGCGAAAGCCAGAGGTCGAGATACCGTATATCCTCGTGGCCGACAGCCGCCTTGCGCTCTCGCGCATCTGCTGCGAATTTTTCGATAACCCGTCGCGCGAGCTGACCATGATCGGCGTGACCGGCACGAACGGCAAGACCACCGTCACCACGCTCATCAAGCACATGCTTGAGCAGTGCCTGCACACGAAGGTCGGTCTCATCGGCACGAACGCGAACGTCATCGGCGACGAGGTGCTGCACACCGAGCACACCACGCCCGACGCCTATGAGCTGCAAAAGCTCCTGCGCCGGATGGTCGACGCCGGCTGCACGCACGCGGTCATGGAGGTGTCGTCCCACTCGCTGGTGCTGCACCGCGTGGAGGGCATCCGCTTCCGGGTGGGCATCTTCACGAACCTGTCGCAGGATCATCTGGACTTTCACAAGACCATGGAGGCGTATGCCGCGGCCAAGGCGCAGCTGTTTGCGCAGAGTGACGTCGGCATCGTCAACGCGGACGACGATTGGGCGCACGTCATGCTCGAGCACGCCAAATGCCCGATGCATACCTATTCCGCCAAACGCAACGACGCCGACCTTGTGGCCAAGGACATCCGCCTGAGCGCGTCGGGCGTGCGCTTTGTCGCCATGCACGGCGATGCGATCGCGCGTATGCGCCTCGGCATCCCCGGCATGTTCTCGGTCTACAACGCGCTGAGCGTCATTGCCTGCGCCTGCGCGCTCGGCGTTTCGCTCGACGACTGCGCCGCCGCGCTCGACACGGCAAAGCCCGTCAAGGGCCGCGCCGAGGTGCTCGAGACCGACGGGGATTACGCCATCCTCATCGACTACGCCGTCACGCCCGATGCCATCGACAACATCCTCACGACGGTGCGCGAGTTCGCACCCGCGCGGCTCGTGTTCCTCTTTGGCTGCGGCGGCGACCGGGACCGCGGCAAGCGCCCGAAGATGGGCCGCATCGCGGGCCAGAAGGCGGATTTCGTCATCGTCACGAGCGACAATCCGCGCACGGAAGACCCGGAGGCGATCATCGCCGATATCCTTCCCGGTCTCAAGGAGACGCACACGCCCTATGTCGTGCGGCCCGACCGGCGCGAGGCCATCGCCTACGCGATCGAGAATCACTGCCCCGGCGATGTCATCATCCTCTGCGGCAAGGGCCATGAGGATTACCAGATCATCGGCAAGACGAAAGTGCACATGGACGAGCGCGAGATCGTCGCCGAAATACTCGAGAAGAGGAAGAGAGAGAAATGACACTGAAGCTGATACTGGCGTTCGTCATCGCGTTTGCGGTGTCGGCCGTCGTTGGATTTTTCCTGGTCCCGTATCTCAGACGCATCAAGGCGGGCCAGAGCATCAAGGAAAACGGCCCCACGTGGCACATGTCCAAGCAGGGCACGCCCACCATGGGCGGGCTGATGTTCATCGCCGCGATCGCGGTCGTGTGCCTGTCGGTCGGCTTTGAGTGCATGGCCGAGGGCGAATACGGCCACCTGTTTTGTCTGGCGTTCGCGCTCGTGTTCGGCGCGATCGGTTTTCTGGACGACTATGAAAAGCTCCGGAAAAAGCAGAATCTCGGCCTGACGGCCGGAAAGAAGCTGCTGCTGCAGCTGGCGGCGGCCGTGGCGTTCATTTTCCTCATGCGCCGCTTCGGCTATGTCGCGCTCGACAGCCTGTACATCCCGTTCTGGAACAAGACGGTGCCGGTCTCCGAGCCGCTGTATGTCATCTTCGCGGCCTTCGTCATCGTCGGCACGGTCAACTCCGTGAACCTCACCGACGGTGTGGACGGCCTCGCCGCGAGCACGACGATGCCGGTGTGCATCTTCTTCGCCGTCATCTCCATGCTCTGGGGCGAGCGGTTTTTGTCCCTCGGCGTGTTTGCCTCCGGCCTTGCCGGCGGCCTGCTGGGCTTTTTGAAGATCGGAAGAGCGTCGTGTAGGGAAAGAGTGTAGATCTCGGTGGTCGCCG
>OOBT01001790.1_pt1 | contig 10611 bp, 10 predicted proteins | sample 1671551 | NCBI WGS metagenome assembly OOBT01 (sample SAMN06348168, study PRJEB24527) | human gut metagenome | reverse complement strand
GCTGAAGGCCCAGAAGCTCCTAGCCCAGGGCATCACCCTGGGTATAAGCGCAATCAGCCATATTGTTGTGGAGCTGTTCTATGGTCAAACGGTCCGACATACTCTTTATTTACAAAGACTTCTTTTAACGTAACTTAGAAATAAAAACGAGGTCACACTTACCAGCAACCTCGTTCAAATATTAGTTGAGTTTTAAAATATCCTCCTTGGCAAGCCCTGTATATCTTGCGATTTTATCAATAGGCTCGTTTTCCATCAGCATAATCTTAGCCATTTCTATTTTACCCTCTTTTTTACCTTCTATTCTACCTTCTATGATAGCTCCTTTATAAGCTGCAATATGGTCACGCATCACCTTGATTGCATCATCATATTTCTCTTGATCTTCCTTGCAGAGTGCAGTAATGTCCTCTATCGCAGCAAGTTTCTGGAAGAGTTCATTTTCTGCCAAAGAAGGTATTTTGTCCAATATACTCATATTATTTAATTCTATTAAAAGAAACAATTCTTATATCAATTAACACCATTCATTGGCAAAATTAATCTTTTCTCATGAAAACACAAAAGAAAAAGCCCAAAAACTTGCAGAAAAGAGAAATATTTCTTGATTTCTACAGATGGAATGCAGGAAATGCAAGCAGAACTTCCGTATGAGGGTTAAACATGAGTGAAGAGACAGAAGAAGTTCCAGATGTATAATTTATTTTTACATCTAGTTATTTTCTGAATTTTATCAATTCTTTACCACTCATAAAGATAGGCGCACCATCAACATATTCCCTGTCATTTATTCGTTTTTGGGAAATCAACCGTTGTACATCAAGTTTACCTAGCGTTACTTCTTCGTCAAAGACATAACAGAAATAATTACCCTTTGGCTCACTTGGATAAAGAGTTTCACGCATTCTGTCCTCTTTGATATAAGCATGGTGGTGCACATGGAATACACGATACTTATTTTCATGTTCATGCCCATACTCATAGAGCACAACAAATGATACCACCATCTTGTCAAGGTGAGCCTTTATCTGTCCACCTTCACGTTCTTTACCGACACGGATATTATATATAAGAGTTCCCTTATCATTCTTTCCGAGAATCCAATTGAGGTGTGCTTCGTCATGATAGCAACCAACCAGAATCGTTTTATCAAGATAACGCTCAAGATAGTGCATCGTCAGGAACGAAGACGGCACCTGTATACCCTCTACCAAAGGAGCAACCTCTGGTAATAACGTTTTAGGATCATCACCTAACTTGCATGGCACTACATAAAAAGAATCTTTCAACTGAGAAAGAATAGTTGCATTTTCACCAGCAAACTGTTCCCCGTTATCCAGCGCTAAAGAGTAGTACCTCTGTGTACCTCTATCATCGTAAGGTGTAAATATCTTGCCGAGTAACTGCTGGAAATGGTCTTGGATATATTCCACGCCACTCACTCCTTCCTTGGCTGTCACAGCGTAAAAGTCAAACTTGGAATTTAGCATTTGCTGGATTTCCTTACGGAACATTTTCCTAACCTTATCTCGCCAAACTTTCTTTTCTCCTTGCCCGTTACGCCCATACAGGGCAACAACAAACAGAAAGTTAACATCGTAATGGAAAAGAAGCAGCGTATCACGGTCAAACAATCTGTTCTGAAACTGCTTGGAAATGTATCTGTTGTTCTTTCTGTCAGTTTCCTTAATACCGTCTATGGCATAGCGAAACTTTTCGTCCATAGTTGCAGAAATGAAGAAGTTAGGAATGATGTTATATCCTTCTGTTTCCTCATCACGAAGCTTAATGCCGGATGCAGGCTTTTTGCCGCTGTTGAAGATATCCAGGTTCCACTGTATCACGTTTCTCGCATAGGTGTATTGCTTATAAATGGACTCCTTCCCGAGTTCGTTGCCCATCTTATAATACTTACTGTCACCGATATAATAAGTATTGCTTGATTCGTCATTAATCAAGCTCTTCGCCGTAAAGAGGTGGTCCACTATCTTACCGTCTTCCTGCTTCTTGTCCATTCCGTCAGGCAGCGGATTATCGCCCACCAAGGCATCAATAATCGCCTCAAACACGATATGAAAACTCTTGACAAGCAGATACTCTTTCTGGCTGGTATTTACATATATCAGATGCGACTTGTCGAAGAAAGCATAGCACAACTTCCAAAGCTGCAACGCCTTGTCTGAGAAATACTTATACTTTATCTGATTCAAGCGTACTTTGCCATATCCGTTTCTGTATTTCTCAAACTGTTTGCCCTTTATCAGGTCAAAATTGCAGTTAATTTCTTTAGGAAATCCGTATGTATCACCTATATAGTTGAGAATCGAAAAGAAGATGACAAGCAGCTCTTCATCGAAGTTAATCTTGCGTTTCTTATTGACAGGGTTTAAGTAGATAGCATCCCCTCCCTGGATGATAGCAGAAGTAGTACTGATAGTGCGGGTCCAGTTTATCTTGTTCAAGCCTGAATGGAGGTTCTTCAGCACGAAGAAGAAGAAACTTTTATTGTCCTTATTAAACTGGATTAGCGACAGAAGAATATCAAGGAATGTATTGCTCTTTCGCTTGCTGCTACCACCCACCTGATTAATCATCTTCTGATAAACAATAGTCGAGTCGTTGCTCTTGTCGTTCTTATATACAACGATGGCTCTGTATATCCATACAGCAAATCCATAGAGGAAATCACGCTCCTCTTTTGTCAGTTTTTCCTGACCTTCAGGGTTGATAATATCGTATGGCTGGTACTTGCCAAAAGCAAGTTCCTTGCCATCCACAACATCACGCAGCAATACTTTAGGAAGAATAAACACGCAGTCTCCTAATAGGGGATTATAATAATACCCTACATAATGGATGGACACCTTGCCCTCTACGTTCTCCATTGCATCGATGCCGTATAATACATCGTGCACATCAGATACATTGTATTGATATTCTTCTATCAGGATTCTCATTTTCCTACTTTTTAAATCGATTATTTGCAGACAAAAGTCTTATTCATAACATACTTTCAGCTGCAAGTCTAAGCGGTTATCCAACAGCATTACCATGCGGTACATAGTGATGTTGTTAATACCCTTAACAATGAAACAATCGCCCTCTTGGATATAACTATATTCAGGTTTATTCAATATAGCCTCATATTTACTCTTTGTTACCAAAGGTGTATGAAGACGATGATACTTCATTTCTGCCGCAATTTTCTCCACCTGTTCTATTCCGATTTTAGAAAGCGTCTTATGATAGGTATCAAACTTATTATTCTCGTTTATTACGGTTCCGTCAGGGAATTCAACAGAAAACACTTTAGAAGTTTTTGGAAGTTTCTTATCGCCTTCGGTTTCAAATCCCTCTTCGCTGTTGTCTTCATCAGCTTCAGAATCAGGTTCCAAATTCAAGTTACTCAGGAATTTTACGATTTTCTTCTCATTCACTTTGACCTGATTATTTTCTACAGAGTAGAACTTGTCAAATGAGAGTTTTTCTCCATCCTCATCTTTAAAGGTATCTCCCTCAAATTCAGAGTCTTTGAACACATCGTTCCAAAGATAGAAGATAACCTTGCTGACAAATTTATCGGCACTTATCACACCGTCATTAGCCTTGCAGAAGAAGTAACCCATCTTCTTGTCTTCAGAATAGGTTGCATGGTAAACTTTGTCATTAATAGCCTCAAGGAATTTCCACCAATCATACTGAGCACCATTCACTTCAATCATCCATTTCTTACCAGCATCACTTATTGGCACATAATGCCAGTCCCAGCGACGCTTGAAGGCAGAATCTATCGGGAAGAGACTCTGGTCGCTGGTATTCATGGTTGCCCAGATATAGAGGTTGTTAGGAAGCAGCAAGACGTCACCAGCCAACACTTCGGCTACAATGTCCTTGCCACCTTTAAACAGAGCGTTAATACCCTCCTTATTCTTGATTTCCAGTCCTTTAAATTCGTGTTCGAGCAGTTTTTTCATGTCAGAATCAGCCTTGATAGGATACTCAGAGAATTCTTCATCGCCACGATCGAGTAACTGGAAGAGATCACCGAAAATCTGGGCGCAGTTGCCTCGGTTAATCTCTTCTATAACCAAAAATTCGTCCACAGGCTCTTCGCCCTCTTGTACGTCACAATACTTCCTCCATGCCGCAACATATGCCTGTAGGAAGGCCTGACTCACGTACTCGTAGACGATTTTATCCTCCATCATTTCTTTACCGTTAAGTTTTACAGGGACGGCATTAGTACCAATAACAGTCGTTACAGGTACAGACTTAGTGGTAGGCTTATATGCGCCTACAAAAGTGGAATAGTCGGTATCAGGATGGAACGTTGTTCTGATAACATCCTTGCCCGCTGTAAGCTCGTTTATAGCGTGACTCTTGCCGGTGCCTGGGGCACCGTAGAAGATTTGCTGGAGAGATTTTTCACATTTCTTCAATTCATCCAATGGCTTTTCAATATTATCACTATTTACATCAGCCATAAAATCATCCAAATCTCCAAATCCAATTAACCAAAAAGCGGCATATTCATTATTTGCATTCTTATATAATGCAATTTTATATGCAGATTTTGGCAATAGCAACTGTCTAATTACTTGATGAAAAATACCCTTACTATCGAATTGTTTAAAATATGGGCGCAGTTTATTTGATCCAATTGATAATTTAAGCAACGATGACGTTGATAGCATACCCTCTTCTTGCTTGGCGTTATCTATATCTGTTAAGATGTTTATAACAGTATCTAAGAAATAAGCGTCTTTCTTTCTGTAATAATCACATACGTAACCAAGCATACTTAAAACATTACTTTTTGCAAAATAATGAGTAATCTTTATTGCTCCAACAGACGGATCTTCTCCATCGGTTACTGCTTTGTAGTAACCTGGGAACTCTTTTTTCAGACATTCATCGGCAGCGCCAAGAAAGACATGAACAGTTCCATTACCTGAACCCTCTTTTCTATCAGGCAAGAGGATTTCATCTTTTACATCCTCCCAATTCAGAAAGATGTCGCACACGAATTGTCCATAGCCCAATTCGTTCATTTTTTTGTTATATCTCTGTTCCATACTTAGTTATATCTATTTTCCTTAATAAAGCCATCAATACATTTACCACAATACTGTTTCCTGCCTGCTTATAAGTTTCTGTATCTGATACTACGATATTGAACGTATCATCAAACCCCATTAGTCTCAAGCACTCCCTAGGAGTGAGCTTTCGAAAACGGCCGTAAGAAGGGTCTATTTCTTTGTCTGAAGCCTTAAACATCATTTCTTCGTCACCTTCACGCTTAATAGCATATTTTGCAGGATTGTTCTGCAAGTAATAGTCTTCTTCGAAATCTGCTACCTTAAACAGATTTGGATCTGTCTCGGGTGTACTTGTATCTTCCTTTAATTTTGGATGATACACAAAATCTCCATGCCAGTTAAACTGTTGATTTCTTTTTTGGCAAAGGATGATATTGCCATTAACTTGCGTATAGCTCTTTTGATAATTGATCGCACGAGTAATAAAATGTACTCCTTTCTGCTTAAGCAGATATTTTTTATCAAACCTATTTTGCAGGAAGTCATACACAGTCTTATCAAGCTTTATAGGGGCTGGATATTTAAATTCTGTTTCGTTTTTGAATCCTATGCAATAAATCCTTTCGCGACTTTGTGGTATGCCATAATCCTTTGCATTAAGTACCTGAAAGTAAACATCATAGCCACAATCTTTCTCGAAAGTTTCCTTTATAACTTTCCATGTACGCCCCTTATCATGACTCAGCATTCCCTTAACATTTTCAAAGATGAAAACCTTAGGTTGGCATTCAATGACAACACGAGCAAATTCGCGAAATAGTGTTCCTCGCGTATCTTCAAAGCCGCCATGTTTTCCTCTTAGTGAAAATGCCTGACATGGAGCACCGCCTACAAATAAATCAACTTTTCCTTTATATGGCTTTGCATCCAAACTATGCACATCATCGTGCCAGTTATTGTCTTCTATTGGATAATTAGCAAAATATGCTTTCTTACAATTAGCATCGATATCTCCGGCAAATTGGATTTGATATTTAATACCCAAACGATGAAAAGAATGCTCAATTGCACCTATCCCACTGAATGACGTAGCCAACCTAACAGTTCTCTCCGGATGTGAGAACTGAAGGTTCTGCCAATCTATAGAATCATCTATATTAGCTTTTGTATTCTGTATATTTGAATATTTATTTTCCATCGTTAATACCATATTTAGTTATATCCATTTCCTTCAGTAAGGCAATTAGGACATCTACAACAATACTATTACCAGCCTCCATATATGCGGCAGTATTACTTACTGCTATTTTAAAATCATCTTTAAATCCCATTAACCTCAAGCATTCTCTTGGGGTTAACTTACGTAATCCGTCTATACCTTTAGACTTGTTATAAGTTACGTAATTATCTACGCCAGCCCTATGCATTTTATGCATCGACTGTAATAGAGGACGTGCTATATCCAAATCTGTTTTTACAGGTGTCTTGAATGACTTAGTACCTGAACTAAGAACATACTTTGCAACTTTTTCCGAAAGATAATACTTATCTTCCACTTCCTTTATAGGAAAGATGAAATCATTGAATCGTTCTTTGCTGGCATCTTGTACTAGTTCATTTTTATGATTTACGTCGCAAGATAAAATCTTTGAATTACTATCCTTGTCAAAATATTCGCTTAAAGAATAATCTTCAAGAAAATCGTACATTCTATATTTCAACGGTATGGGAGCAGGGTATTTGAAGTCGGTTGTCTTTTTAAAACCTACACAATATAATCTCTCGCGTGTTTGTGGGATACCATAATCCCTTGCGTTTAGCAATTGAAAATGAACGTCATAACCACAATAATCACGAAACGTATTATATATAACCTCCCATGTTCTTCCCTGATCATGCTTAAATAATCCTTGCACATTTTCAAAGATAAAAACCTTAGGCTGACATTCTTTAACAACACGAGCGAACTCTCTAAATAGAGTACCTCGTGTATCATCAAAGCCACGTTGCTCACCAACTATCGAAAAAGCTTGACATGGAGCCCCACCAACAAACAAATCCACCTGACCTTTATAAGGTGTTGCATCTAATTTATGAATATCAGTATGCCATTGCTCTTCTGAGATTTCGTAATTGGCAAAATAAGCCTTCTTACAATTGGCATCTATATCACCAGCAAAAACAATTTTGGACTTTAAGCCTAATCTTTTAAAAGCATATTCTATTGCGCCTATGCCACTAAAAGAAGTTGCTAGACGCACAACACGTTCAGGATAAGCAAATTTTTTGCTCACCCAGTCTACTTTATAATCAATATTATCTTTTGTATTTTGAATTTCTTTATTCATATAATTAACCTCTTACGATATCAAAAGTCCATCCCAAAGCTTTTGCTATACCAAGGACTTTAATAATATTGTTTCTATCCCATTCTACGCAAACTAAAAAATCAATACCATCGCCACTTCTCAAAACATCATTAACAAAGTAATGGCAATGATCTTGCCCAAGTTCTTTCCATCTTTTGGCATTTTCAATATTTTCTTGAATAAATTCATACTGAGCAAAATGCCCAAGAAAATCTCTTTTAAATGTTGCCTTAAGTTCACTTAACGTTGTATCAGGAAAGTCATGCATAAATTTACGCACTATTTCTAGCACAATCTCACGTTTGGAGAATTTTCCTTCGCCATTGAATGACAAGAAGATACGTCCCTTTAAGTCATCATTAGTGAACTCAATAGGAGCGGGTACGACTTTAGGCTGAGAAGCACTTAGCGTAGTAGTTAGCACAACACTTTTTCGCTTTTCAAAAATATTGCATCCTACAAATTTTGCGAGAAACTGAACATATTTAAAGAATCTATCTGCCTTTGCTCGCTGCATAACACTCATGTGTGGCTGTTTAGGAACCTGAGTGTTTTCTGATAAATCATACGTTTTTACTTCATCTGCCTTTTGATATGCACAATATTCAAGATATTGAACTTCTGTCTTACTGATAGTATCATCGTTAACCCCCAAAAAGACTAAGACTTCATCCCAAAAATCCTTTTTCGCAAGATGCTGGCTTATACGCTTTGTGAAATCATCTGTTTCACCGACATACGCTTTCAGATTTCCCTGATTGACAAGTATATAGAGTGCCGGTTTTTGTAATTCCTCATTAAAATCTTTTAGAAAGTCTGAGTCATCACGCTTTATGTTGTATAATTTGCACATACAATCATCCATGCTCACTATGCGTGAGCCGCTAAGATCATCATTATGCAAATAAGTATATATTGTTGTTGCCATAATTATTCTCCAATAAGTTTTTTCTTCTCAACAACATTAGAGTAAACCGTTCTTGGCATAATGCTTTGAAACACGATTGCTTGAACGCACTTTACTATAGTCAAAAGCAGTCTTCCGCTCCAATGGGTTAAGTAATCTTTTAACTTTGCTCAATCTACTTATTCATTTTTTTAGATTGTTTAAACTTTGAAATAATATCTTCGTCGATTTCTTTGATAAAATCAACGAAAGGAATTTCTAGGATTTCGCAAATCGTTAGAAGCTCAACTATATCTAAACGACGCTCGCAAATTTCAACTTTGCTAACGAAAGTTTGGTTAACTCCCAACCTTTCAGCCAGTTGCATCTGCGTAACGCCCTTTCCTTCTCGCTTGGCACGCAAGCGAGCTATCATGCGTTGGTATAATTTTGTATGTATACTTTTATCCATAAGTCACTTATTTTAGTGCAAATATATAACCCAAAATCGGTTAGCCCAAATAAGGCTAAAAGTATTTTATCCCCAAAAAGACTACATTTTAACATAATTAGCAGAAATCCCATTGTCAATTCAAGGATGAATCGACGAGCAAAGCCTGAGGTTCGGGGCGCCATATAAAGCTTTTGCCCCTACAGGGCGCCAGGCGTGCGGACATGAATACCCAGGGCGAATGCCCTGGGCTAGGAGCTTCTGCCCCTTCGGGGCGTGAGGGGAATGGCAGGGATGCGTGAGAGGAATAGCAGGGATGCGTGAGGGGAATGGCCTTACCTTTTAAAAAAGCTCTTTTTGCGTATATTTTTCAGCTATAATTTGGCGCTTTCAGAGAAAAAGTGTAATTTTGTGGGAGATATTCAATTAAAGGAGAAGATTATGGCAACATTAACAGATGTAGATGCAGAAGCAATGAGACAGAGATTGGTGGTGAAGGAAAGTCTGACACAGGCTTTTAAAGAACTCCGTGCGGCAGAAGCTTCAGGAGCCGAACTTCCTGATGCCCGAAAATTATTCAAATAACGGAGGATTCATTTATAAGTTATGAATGTAAAGGAACATATATTGGCGGCTATCCGTGAATGCCTGGCGAAAAACTTGCCGGCTAGCGGAAAGGCGATACTTTTCGGCTCGCAAGCCAGAGGTACTGCAAGGGAGGATAGTGACTGGGATATCCTTATCATATTGGATAAAGAGAAACTCATGGCTGACGATTATGACAACATCACCTACCCACTGACCGAACTAGGATGGGAACTGGGCGAGGAAATCAACCCCGTGATGTATACCGCCCAGGAATGGGAAAAGTATAGGAATACACCCTTCGTCAGGAACGTAGAAAAGGAAGGGGTCAGAATATGAATATAAAGGAGAAATTAGCCTTTTTTCTTCGGTCAACCATACCACAAATGCATAAATTTCGTTAAAAGCCGTGCGTCTATAGCACTCACTTCCTATTTGGTTATATGACTTTTTTTTGTAACCTTTGCAGCAAAAATTCAATGCAATGGCAAAAAAGATGAACATAACCAAAAAGGACCTGGACCGTGTTAAGGAAAAGTGCCTGGAAAGCTTAGGAGATTTCTTGAGCGAGTTGTGTCGTGACAAATTGTTGGGTCCCACTAGCGTTGAAAAGATTTTCAGTTTCGACCACGCTACATTTAAACGGATATGTGATAAAGATCAAAACGTAACCGTTAAAACAATGTGTAGGATGATGGGAATTATAGCATATTTCCTCAACGGACTTAAGGAAACTTGTGACAAGAGACTGAAAGAACTTCAAGAAGATGATAAAATGAAGTTAAGTCTGAAAAGGAAAAAGATTGATGTGTTGAATAAAAAGAGAATGAAATGCACGGAAGCCATGGAAAAATACAAGAAGACTTTCGGTATTATAGCAATCAGCTTCTTGGAACTAATCGGACAAAACGATGAATTTTAATCATTAAATAAGAAATAACCGGTCAAGATGCTAACATCAGAAGCCTAGTATTAACATAAAAAATCAACAACAACCAGAAAGTAAACACAATCCTACCCGCCCCCACACCTTACGATAGTAGGCGCTCGGCAGTTCTCCAGCGGCTTACGCTAAAAACGTTAGCGCAAACACACGACCTTTACTAAAATGAGGAGGAAACAGTTTATCAACCTAAAATCAATAAAAGAAGATGAAAGCATTTTTCTTAGGAAAATTTATTCGCTTCGTAATAAAGCACTTCACCATCGTTATCAACAATACCATACAGATGAATGGTGGACAGTATATCGAGCACATGAACAACTATCAGGGAAAGGAGG
>OOBT01001780.1_pt1 | contig 10637 bp, 6 predicted proteins | sample 1671551 | NCBI WGS metagenome assembly OOBT01 (sample SAMN06348168, study PRJEB24527) | human gut metagenome | reverse complement strand
TGGAGTATGTGTATGACTTAAGTGGATTTTTTGAAGCGTTCCCTTTTATTAATGCAAGTAAGTTTGCAAAGGAAATAGGTATAAATGAATCTGTAATGCGAAAGTATAAAGGAAAGATAATTACAGCATCAGAAAAGCAAAGAGCTATCATACAATCAAAATACAATGAGATACTTAAAAGAATGGCAAATGTCAAGTTTTGATATTCCAGCCGTGAGGCTCTGATATAAATTAAAGAACAAATTGACAATCGGGCGCATCATAATGGTGCGCCTTTTTTGTTCTATTCCGAGATGGAGTCTAATTATTCAAAAATAGAAGTTAAATTACACGACAATTGCCAAGTTGTTTCGTTTTTGATTTCAAAAAGTCTGAATACTATTTGCTTATATCATAATTTTAAGCATTAATATTTAGATTTTTATTTATGGCAACACTCGTATTCCGTGTATCAAGTGACTGGGAACAGGTCGTAAAGCTAAGACAAGAATGTGAAAAGCTGGAAGCCCAACTCAAAAAGATGGACGTGAACAAATCTCCGGCAGCGGCAAGGGCTTTGGAAACCCAATTGGCATCTGCTCGCCAACAAATGATGGGGCTGGTAACCGAGGCGGCTAAAGTTGGAGCTACAATGGAGCGTGATTTCAAAAATGGAATTTACAGCGCTTCACAAACAGTAAACAACCTCTCTGCAAATATTACTTCACAAAGGGGTGTCATTAGGCAATTACAAAATGAGCTTACTTTATTGAAAGAGAAATACCGAGAAACTGTAAAGTCGGGTGGTAATACCAGCGGTATGTCGGAGCAGATAAAAGCTCAAACCGATAAGTTAAGGGAGCAGAAAGATATTTTGTTTGGACTTACTCAACAGCAGGCAGAAGCCCGTCTTTCAGTAAAGAGACTGAAGGATGAATATGCAGCTTTTAAGGAAGAAGCCGGCGAAACGGTCGAAGCAAATGAAAAGATGTCCGTTTCCTTAACCAAAGTACTTGGTATAATAGGTGGAGTAACTGCCTTGAAAAACTTTGTTACAGAACTTGTTAATGTACGAGGACAATTCCAGCAGCTTGAAATTGCTTTTTCAACCATGCTGAAAAGTAAGGAAAAAGCAGATAAACTGATGTCAGAGCTGGTGGATATTGCCGCAAAGACACCCTTCGACCTTCAAGGGGTGGCATCATCTGCCAAGCAAATGATTGCTTACGGCTCGTCAGCTGAGAATGTGGGTGATGAACTTGTCATGCTTGGTAATGTAGCCGCCGGTGTTGGCTCCCAGCTTAGTGAAATAGCCTATCTCTATGGCACATTAAGGACACAAGGGAGAGCCTATGCTGTCGATATTCGTCAGTTTGCAGGACGTGGTATTCCCATCTACGAGGAACTGGCAAAAGTGCTTGGTGTGACAAAAGATGAAGTTTCCGGTTTAGTAAAGGAAGGCAAGGTAGGATTTAAAGAAGTAGAACAGGCCTTCAAAAATATGACTAGTGAATCAGGAATCTATTATAACCTGATGCAAGAACAGTCTAAGTCTCTTACAGGTCAGTTGAGTAACCTTGGAGATGCTTGGGATACAATGTTGAATGAGATTGGAAAAGATACTCAGGGAATTGCTTCTGCAGGTATTTCAGGATTGAAAGGTCTTATTGAGAACTATGAAACTGTTGGTAAGATTTTGATAGGACTGATTGCTACATACGGGACATATAAAACCGCTCTTATTGTAGTGCGAATAGCTCAGGATACATTAACGGCCAGAATGGAACTTGCAATCTTGGTTACCAAAGCTCAAATGATAGCACAAAAGGCTTTGAATACGGTTATGAAAGCTAACCCGTATGTACTGGCAGCTACGGTTCTTGCCGGGCTTGTTGCTACAATGTGGGCCTTTCATGACAGCACAACCGCATCGGAAAAGGCACAGCAAAAATTCAATGAAGAACAAAAGAATTTTGCGAATCAGGAAGAGGAACGCAAGAAAAAAATAGAAGAGCTGATACGCGTTATCCAAGATGAGACAGAAACCGAGTTTTCAAAGATAAAGGCCTATGAGGAACTACAAAGGTATTCTCCTGCACTTTCTTCTGCTTATACCCGTGAACAACTGGCTGTACTCAATCTTGCAGAAGCAAATAAAGAACTGAATAAGGAACGAGACAAGAACAGTTATGAAAACATACTAAAGAATATTCAACAATGGGAGGAGAAAATAAAATCATTAAATGCTTCTTTAAAAAATGCGGGACAAGGTGCCCCATTAATCGCTTCACAAATAGAATCAGCAAAAGCAAATCTTAACAAGTGGAAATCAGCCTTGAGCGAATATAATCGACTGAAAAAGGAAACAGAGGAAAACTCGAAACCTGTTGAAGTCAAGCTGATGGAAGCAAGAAGTAATCGTGAGCAGATTATACGCGAATACAATATAGCAAGACAAATATTGCAGGAAGAGCAAGAAAAAATTAAGAATTTTCCTTTTGCAACAATTCCTATTGACGTTCAAATACGGTTCAATAATGCGCAAGCAGCGTTAAAAGGGATTGACGGCACCATATCTGGCCTGGAATCGCAAAGAGAAGCATCGGAAAAGACGTATCAGCAAGCATATAAAGAAGCAAAAGCTGTTTACGAAGCAAAATTAAAGGCCGTAGAGGATGCTAAAAAAGGCACTGAATCTGCTTATAAGAAAGCTGTAGAAGAGTTGGAAGCAGCAGAAAAATCATATAAATCGCTCGGTGGTGTAACAGGAGACACTCTGGCCAAACAAGAGAATAATGCGAAGAAAGATGCCGAGCGACAAAAGAAAGAGCAGCAACAGGTTGCAGAAGAACTCCTTCAGCTTCGCAGAACAAATCAGCAGGAAGAAATCAACCTGATGGAAGAAGGTTCTGAAAAGAAGCGCAGACAGATTGAGCTGGATTACCAGCGAGAAATCGATGAAATTAGGAAACAGCGCAAAAAATGGGAAGATGCGCAAGGAGGAAAGCTTACGTCTGAACAGCGGGAAGTATTAGGAAGTCGTGCGTCTAATGCCATGACGTCGCGTGAAAAAGGTCTGGCCGAAATTACAGAAACTGAAAATCAAGCTGCAATCGAGGCCAACGAACGTTACCTGAAAAGCTACGGTACGTTCATGCAGAAACGTGATGCAATCATAGCCGAGTACACCCGTAAAATCTCGGAAGCCACTACCCAGGGAGACAAGGACATACTCCAGAAAGAAATGGATAAGGCACTCTCCTCCCTTGATCTTGAGAAGCTGAAACAGGGAATCAACTGGGAACTTATCTTCGGTGACTTGGACAAGGTATCCAAAAAGTCCCTGAACAAGGTAAAGCAGCAGCTTAGGGACTTCAAGAACTCCGAAGAATACAAGAATATGGCTGTTGACCAGAAGAAGGTCATTGACGAGGCTTTAAGCAACATCCAGTCAACCCTTATCGACAAAGGAGGATTGCTGGCCGACCTACCCAAACAGTTAAGCGAATTAGCCAAGGCACAGGAAGAACTGTCACAAGCTCAGGAGGAATACAACGAAGCCATGAGAAGCGGAACAGATGAGCAGAAGGAAGCGGCCACGAAGAAACTGAATGATGCCCAAAAAAGACAGCAGAACGCTCAGGTCAATGTACAAAAGTCGACAGATAAAACGACAAGCAACCTTGTCACATTGTCGAACGTCATTACCCAGCTTGGTTCAAATTCTGAAATTTCACTCTCTCAGGTCGGTGATTTGGCCGGAAATATAGTAGACATATTTGCAGAAGAGAGCGAGAAACTTGGAGGTATAATTGGAGCTGCATTTTCTCTTTTAGATGCTATCGGGACACAGGGGCTGGATGGTTTCGTAGGTAACATATTCAGTAGTGTCTTTAAGTCTGTAGGTGGAATATGGGATACTTTGACTTTCGGCGGATTCAGCAAACTTTTCGGTATTGGAGGAAACGAAAAAGAGGTGCAGGATACCATCAACAGACTCACGGACAGAAACGAAAAGTTGCAGTCTGCCATCGAATCCCTTACGGAAGAAATGAAGTCCAGCAAGGGAAGCGAGAAATCCGTAGCAGAGTACAATAAAGCCATCAAGTATCAGGAGGAATACAACAAGAATGTCCTTGCAAAAGCGCAGGCAAATGCTGGCTATCACAGTAAGCATCATAGCTGGGCCTATTACATGGGCTGGTCGGAAAGTGACATACAATGGATTCGAGAAAATGTCATGGCAGAATTCACAGGTACAGATTCCTTGTGGCAGATGTCGCCGGAGCAGATGGACTTATTACGTCAGAATGTAGACTTGTGGCAGAAAATGGCCGATTCAGGAAAAGGAGGCTATGGAAATGCTGTCGTTGATGCACTAGATGAATATGCAGATCTGGCCGGAAACCTCGAAGGACTGAAAGAGGGACTTTTCGAACAGCTTACCGGAATAAGTTTTGATTCCATGTATGATAGTTTCATCGATACCCTTATGGATATGGATGCATCGGCGGAAGATTTTGCGGATAACCTATCAGAATACTTTATGCGTGCCATGCTTTCAGATAAAATCGGTAACATGTACAGCCAGAAGCTGGAAGACTGGTGGAACAGATTCGGTGAAAGTATGAAGGACGGAAACCTGAGTGAGAGTGAACGTAATTCACTCCAAAACGAATATATGGGGTACGTGAATGAAGCATTGAAACTACGGGATGAACTTGCCGCAGCTACCGGATACGACAAGGCTGGCAGCAGTTCCAAGCAGTCGGCCTCCAGCCGCGGATTCGGTACAGAAATGACGCACGAGGATGCCGGGGAACTGAGTGGGCGGTTTACAGCCGTGTATGAGTCCAATCTTCGTATTGAGACGGCAGAACAGCAGCAAACGGTAGCTATTACCGAACTGCGAGGTTCCATCGGCTCCCTGACATCACAAGTGACCGGTCTGTACAACATTGCCGACGAGACACGTACTATCCTGGCCAATTCCTATTTGGAGTTACAGCAAATCAGAGAGAACACAGGCGAAATTGTCAAACCTATCAAACAGATGCAGGCCGACATTGCCGAAGTGAAACGTAATACAGCAAGACTATGACAGGAGATTTATTTATTAACGGGAAGGATGCCTGGAGCACATGGGGTGTCCGCATGGGTGACAGTTTTCTCGATGCTATCGACGGATTCAACCAGATGAAAGACTACATCGAAGATGAGAGCCGTCTGGAGCACGGGAAGCGAATAATAACCGACAATGCAAAAGTAGCATCGCGTGAAATCACTCTCCAGTTCACCATAGAAGGAGACTCAGAAGGTGACTATCGGACAAAGAAGAAAGCCTTTCAGTCAGAACTGGAGAAGGGAGCCGTAAACATCAAAATCCCCGCTCTTGGGAGCGAAGTCTTCAAGCAGGTTTACCTGGGGAAAAGCATCTCTTACGGGTTAAGTATTGACAGGTGTTTCGGTAAGGTTTCAAGTAAGTTTTGCGAACCGAATCCCATGGACAGAAGCGAATAACAAACATTTCCTTTATTGTTTCAAATGGAAGTCCGGATTTTTAGGGCTTCCATTTGTTATTTATGAACTTTGGGGATATGATTGAAATTAAGGACATATCCGGAAAAACAAGGTTCTCTACCCCTATCAACAAAGGGGCGAAGGGAAAGTTTACACTGATGAAAGAGGACTACATCGTTCTCCCCTTTTCCGTGCCTGAACCTATATATTTTAAACTTGGTGACTATGTAGACCTTTCTGGGGTTCTGGATGATTCTCTGGGCGGATTACTTTCAAAAGTATATGAGGTAACTGACTTGCAGAAACCTTCTTTCAATGCTTCTACCGCTGGATATGATTATGAGCTGAAACTGGATGCTTACTACTGGAAGTGGAAAAACAAAATTTTCAAATACACTCCTGAACATGCTGGATATGAAGCGTCATGGTCTCTCACCGCAGCCCTTGATGTACAGCTTGGTGTGTTCTTACGTAACCTGAAAGCTTTGGGATATACCTATAAGGGAAAAGAATTCGTATTTGAAATAGATTCAACAGTAGAGAATAAGGCAGTTGCAATGACGTATGACAATATGAACCTGCTGGATGCCTTATTCTCAATGGCGGGTGAGGATAAGTGGAACTGTGATTGCTGGATAACGGACAACGTAATTCATTTTGGGCGAAACGAATTCGGTGATGCCGTGAAAATCGAGTTAGGGGTTGAAGCGTCTGCCATGACTCGCAGTGAGAGCAAAGGCACTTATGCCACCCGCATTTATGCATTCGGATCTACAAGAAACATACCTGAGAACTACCGTTCCATTGAAGAGCAGACGGTAGTAAACGGAGTTGTGCAAAGACGACTTATGCTTCCCGCTGGTACGCCATACATAGATGTGTATCCTGACATGAGCCAGGAAGAAGCAATTGAAGACATCGTGGTATTTGACGAGGTATATCCCCGACTTGAAAGTACGATGTCAAGTGTATCTACGAGGACGGAAACCGTTACAAATGAAGACGGAGGTCAGGAAACCGTGACTTACTATCGCTATCGTGATACTGGCCTGAATTTCTCCAAGGACTACATACTTCCGGGACAAGAGCTGACAATTATCTTTCAGTCCGGCAAAATGAATGGATTGGAGTTCGGTGTTATTTTTGACCCGGACAACAACGGAAGCCAGCTTTGGGAAATTGTCCGCAGCGAAGACTACGGACGTCCATTGCCGGATGATACCATATATCCTGAAAATGATGACAAGTATATCCTTTCCGGTTTTGATCCAAAGTTTGTTTCTGTACAAATGATTCCGGACGCGGAGCAGGAACTGAAAGAGAAGGCACAGAAGATAGCAGACCAGCGAAAAAAGGACGATGGTACATACTACACTACCCTCCGGTCAGAATGGGTTAATGAAGACAAGCTGAAACGCTTTTTCGAGTTCGGGCAAAAGATAAACCTGGTCAATAAAGCCTTTTTTGAGAATGGCCGTGAAAGCCGTGTTCTCGGATGGGAGTTTAACCTTGACATTCCATGGGATTCTCCGGTATATACTATTGGGGAAAGTATGCCCTACTCTCGCCTTAATGATGTGGAAGAGAAACTGGAGTCGATTACGTATAAAGGGCATACTTATGTTGGAGGCGGAGGTAGTAGCATATATGTGATTAAGACCAATGATTCTACTGCCCCATCGGACAGTAACGTATTTTCGGCAAAACGGTCACTTGCAACATTATTGAGAAAGGACAAGGAAGACCAGACAAACTATCTCATTAAGCTTCTTGGCGGTATCATATCTCCTTTCCTGGAATCAATTGACTTCGTGACCGGTATGATGGGTGCTGGTATGTCATTCTCTTCAGAAAAGGGCGGCGAGTCTGTCGGATGGATTGACAAACTGTACGTGCGCAAGAAAGCTATCTTCCAGTTACTTTCAATAATGGAGACCGAGCTGGCCGGAGCTTCCTTCATGTTCAACGCCAGCGGGGCCAGAGCAACGATTACTAAGGTCGAGTTTATAGAAAAAAAAGGAATTCGTTTCAAGGATGGTAAAGGAGTCAAGTTCTCAGACGGGAAAAGAGGTTACTCATCTCCTGGAACTTATGGTTCTGTTTATCGCTGTTACTTCCTTGCAGATGATGGTGAGAAAGCCATAGAAAATCGTTTTAAGCCAGGGAATTTAGTACGCTCACAGTCCTTTAATATTAAGGAAGGCGCGTATGACGGCGTATCCAATCACTATTGGTGGCGTCTGGTGGAAAATGTTGGTGATAACTGGATAGATGTATCCGTGAATCATTGTGACGAAGGAAGCGATATACCCAAAGTGGGTGACGTGATGGTACAACTTGGAGACATAGCCGACCCGGACTATCAGGCTGCAATCGTGTTGTCTGCATACGGAGACGGTGCGCCTTCTCTTACCTTCTATCAGGGGATAAGTTCTTACTCCCTCTCAGGGAAAGATATAGTTTCAATCGGATATGATCGTCTAACTAAAGAAGGATACTTTAATGTTTATGGAAAGACATATATCGGTAATAGGGACAAGACAAATTATATCAGACTTGCTTCTGGAGAAATAGAGGTACGTGCAGCAAGAATATTGTTGTCAAATGGTGAAAGCGTTGTAGATGTAGCAGAGAAAAATATCTCAATTAAACTTGGTGCTACGGGTATTGACATCGAAAAAAATGAGATTGTTATTTCTTCAGATAAGTTTAAAATTAAAAGTTCTGAAGGGAAAGGAATAGCCGTGTTTACGGTTAAAAATGGGAAACCACTTCTTCTTACAGAGTGCATAGATGTAAACTCGTTAAAAGTGAAACATCTGGATGGTGCGGACGGTACATTTTCGGGTGAACTGAAAGCCGCTAAAGGTACTTTTTCCGGAACAATATCTGCCGATGGTGCTAAGATTGGAGGTTTCACTATAGACAACGGTTCCTTGAATTGGAAGGGAAGGGATTTTTTCGGCAATGATAGCAGGAGTATACGGATTGGTGTTCCTACGGATGATAACAGTGGTATGATTGACATAAATTTCAATGGTGCGACTGACGGGAAATTTGGGGTTAAAGTAATTGGAAGCAATGACGGTGGAGCATGCATCTATGCTTCAAGGAACGGTACTAGCAAGCCACATAGTTCTAATACTTATGCCGGATATTTTGACGGAGGAGTACATGTAAACGGAAATCTTTATACCAATACGATATTGTCTAATGAGTTCGGTACCGGATGGTCATTGCAAGCCGATGGATCATATACATACAAAAAAGGAGCAACGAGAACAATATCATGGACTATACAGAATGGTTCGATACCTTCAACGTATAAACTGGTTTTTGAAAATGGAATTTTAGTCGATTAATCATGAAAATAGATTTTAAGAAATTTAAGAAGTACACGAAGATAGATAAATCCGATTTCGTGGAGATTGATGTCAGAGAAATGTTTGCAGATAACATTTTCAATGTGACAGGAGTTGGTATTGCTGATTTAAAATTGGCTGAGAAAATTTTTTCCAGCGATGACGATACCGAATTTTCAGATGATGAAGTTAACAGGGTAAGACATCATGCAGCGTCGCTTCTTCCATGGTTTCTTGCTGGGCTTAATGATGCAATGAGATAATTATAATATACAATGTTGGTAATATCATTAATAACTATAAATTAAAAACAATTATGGCAGCAGAAGAAGATTTTGTATTAAGCTTTACAGGTGAAGAAACTGACAATCTATTGAAACATACAGAAAGTATGAAGAATCAGACAACGGAAGAAGATGGTGAAACGGTACAGGTGTACGATACAAACGGCGTGCCGCATAAGGTGTCGAAAACGGAACTTTTGAAGAAGTCTACACTGGCTCTCCCAGCTTTGGAAGACATCTCCAGTTTTGTGGCCGTGAATGCCGCCGGAAATGCCGTCGGAGTAATGACAAAAGAGCAGGTTGCGTCAGTTCTGGCGGGACTTATTGGAGTGGCAACCGAAGAGAAAGATGGATTATTATCTAAGGATGGATTTATTGGAAGGTCTGTCTCAGACCTTAACAGTATGGGGTTAGGTATAGCCAGATTTTCACCAAGCACATTAAACATACCATCTGGACTAACATACGATTATGGAATTGCCGTATGTTTTACGTTTGGTAATGTCCGATGTCAATTTGCATTCAGTTCAATGAATGGATTATACTTTCGTGTTCTTTGGGACTACTGGTTTGGATGGAAACAAATCGGTTAATCAGCTTAGTTGTCTCCATGCGCTCCAGTTATCAATACCCCAGCTCATTCTTGTGTATGATGTACTATTATCTCCAACAGCGATTTGAGATATTGAACCACCAGCACCATCGCGGAATACAATAATATGTCCAAGTTGTATCGGATAATGTTTTGATGAAATATCTTCTCCGTAGCAATATACGGCGTAAAACCCTGATTCTGTTAGTGAATTTGCATCCGTATTAATATCGACACGGTCTCTATATTTGAACGGGAAATCAATAAGTCCCGCCAGGCAGATTTAGCACTGGCGGAACTTATTGGGATTGCAACATTAGAAAAATCGGGGCTTCACCCCGCTGCTAAATTCAGCCAGGGTGATAATTCTGGAGTGTCCAACATAGATGATATAGATATTCTGTCTACTGATATATACAATGGAAATATTTTAGAGAACAATGCTACATTCATAGTTAAAACTTACCCTGCTTCTCCGGCCTATATGTATCAGGAAGCATTCTCGATGTATCCAATTAAACGATATTGGAGAGCAAAGGTGGACGGTACATGGAGAGGGTGGATTGAGTTATAATTGAGCCCAAGAATTTTCGCTATTTGAATTTTTAATTCTTGTAATATTTAATCCTGAAGGATGAAAGTAACGCTGGACAGTTGCTCCAGCAGCTCCAACTCCTGCTTGAAAAACTAACAGAGTTCCGTAGGTATCCGAACCTGGAATAATCATATACATGCCGGACTCCACAACATCGTTAAGTTCATCAATGCTATTTCTGTTTGTTATATACAAAAAATCTTTTACCATGAGGCTGTCTCAAAATGAGACGGCCTTTTTTGTGTTTGCAAAAAAAATCGGGCAAGTCCTAACTTCGCTCAGTCAGAACTTGCCCGTCTCCCTAA
>OOBT01001778.1_pt1 | contig 10640 bp, 16 predicted proteins | sample 1671551 | NCBI WGS metagenome assembly OOBT01 (sample SAMN06348168, study PRJEB24527) | human gut metagenome | reverse complement strand
GGTGCTCTCCGATGCGCGCGTGCAGGCGCTGAGCAGCAGCGCCGCCGCGATCAGGGTGCACAAAAGGGCTCGCTTCATGCCGGTCACCTCCTGTCGGGAGCAAGTAAGCGGTAAGATTTTCCGTGCAGGCGTATCTTACCACACGCGCCGCGAAAATGCAACGGTTTCCTTCTCAAATTCCCCACTTTCAAAGAAAAATGGTGCGCTCCAGAATCGGAGCGCACCACATTTCGCGGTATTTCGACGAAAAAATGGGGTTTCGGTCAAAAAGCCCATGTCCCGTCCCGGAACACGGGGACGGTGCGGCCGTCGCGGCAGTGCGCCGTAATGGCCAGATCCGGCGTGCCGATCATGAAATCCTCGTGGATCATGGAGTCGTTCACGCCGAGCGCGCGCATCTCCTCGAGCGTGCGGTTCGGGTAGTCGCGGATGGTGTCGATGAAGCCCATGCCGAGCGCGAGGTGGCAGCAGGCGTTTTCATCAAACAGCGTATTGTAAAACAGGATGCCCGTCTGGTTGATGGGGCTGTCATACGGCACGAGCGCGCACTCGCCAAGGTAGGCAGAGCCTTCGTCCATGGCGATGAGCTTTTGCAGCAGGGCCTCGTTCGTGCGCGCGTGCGCCTCGACGGCGCGGCCGTGCTCGAAGCGGATGGAGAAATCCTCGATGAGCTGGCCCTGGTACGACAGCGGCTTCGACGAATAGACGATGCCCTCTGCCTCGCCGCGCTTGGGCGAGATGAAGCACTCCTCCGTGGGCAGGTTGGGGTTAAAATAGCTGCCGCCGATCGTGTACTCCCCGCCGCCGCAAAACTGCGCCTCGGGGATCATGCCGACGGTGAGGTTCGTGCCGTTGGATGCATGGTACTCCAGCGACGCGATGCCGAGGCTGTTGAGGTGGTCGCAGCGCGCTTGCAGGTCGGCATTGTGCGCGTTCCACGCGGCGATAGGGTCGTCGTCCACGCGGCAGGTGTGCAAAATTGCCTCCCAGAGCTTTTCGACGGCGCGGGCCTTCGTCTCGTTGGGGAACACCTTTTTCGCCCACGCCACGCCGGGCACGGCCGCGATGCACCACTGGTAGCGGCCCTCCATCTGGTCGCGGTAGGGCTTGATGACACCATAGCGCCCCTGTCGGGCGCGGGCCATCTTCGCGGGGCTGACACCGCGCAGGCCGTCCGGATCTTCGCTGAGCAGGTAGATACGGCACGGGAGCGTATCGACATAGTGCTGGAGCTTCGCGCGCTCCCAAGCCTCGACGGTCTGGAGCGTTTTGACACTCTCGCGCCGGATGGCGAGCTTTTCGAGCGCCTGGTGCTTCCACATGACCGTGACCTTGCGCGCCCCGGCGTGATAGCACGCATCGGCGACCATGGTCACGAACTCCGGCTGGTCGAGCTCGGCCTCGATGACGACGTCCTGCCCTTTCTGCACACGCGCGCCGACCTCCGCGATCAGGCGGGCATAGGCACGCAAAACGGTTTTTTTCATATCAGCTTTCCTCTTTTCCGTGGTGTTCGGGCAGCGTGACCGTGAACGTCGTGCCGTGGCCCGGCGCGCTCGTGACGGCGACCGTGCCGCCGTGGAGCGTGACGATCTGCTGCACCATCGACAGGCCCAGGCCCAGACCGGCGTTTTCCTGCCGGCTGGGGTCGGCCTGATAGAACCTCTGCCATATTTTATCCAGATTTTCCTGTGAGATACCGATGCCGTTGTCCTGCACGGTCAGCTCGGCCCCGGCAGCCGTGCGCCGGAGCGCGACATGGATCCAGCCGCCGTCCACGCCGAACTTGAAGGCGTTATCAAGCAGGTTCTGCACGACGCGCGAGATGAGAAAGACGTCCATGTCGATGAAGATGCCCGGCTCGGCCGCGCAGCTGATGCGGATGCCGCGGCGCGCGACCATGGCCTGCTCGTCGCAGATGACGGTGACGAGATCGGAGAGGTCGGCATACTCCCAGTTGACCTTCTGCGTGCCCTGATCGAGCCGCGTGATCTCGAGCATGCTGCGGATGAGCGCCGACATCTTGTGCGCCTGCCGGTCGATGACATCGAGCGCCGCCTGATAATCCGCGGGCGTCTGCGCATTTTTGCGTGCGTCCTCGCAGGCGGCGAGGATGACGGTCGTCGGCGTGCGCAGCTCGTGAAGCGCTGCTCGGCCTCGAAAGAGCGCTCAAGCCGGTCGAACATGTTGTCAAACGACGCCGAGAGCTGATAGATCTCGTCGCTGCCGCTCGTGTGCGGCAGACCGATGCGCGCCTTGAGGTCCTGCCCGTCGGAGATGGCGTTGGCCGTGGCCGTGAGCTGGCGCACGGGGCGCAGGGCGCGGCTGGCGATGAAATAGCCGCCGATGACCGACAGCACGAGCAGCACCGGCAGCAGCGACCACGCCAGCGGCAGAATGACGCGCATGACGCCGCCGTTGGCATCCGCGTCGATGACGCCGCGCAGCCAGACGCTGCCGACCATCATGTCCACGTGCACATCATAGACGTAATATGCATTGTCCCCGCAGTCGACCAGGCGCACGCTCTCCCCGTCGAGCGGCAGCGGCTGCGCGGGCGTGAACTCCGCCGGGAACGTGCCCTGCAGGACGTTGCCGTCCGCGTCATAGAGCACGGTGTAAACGCCGCTGCGGTTATAATGGATGCGGCTGAAGCGGAACTGGCGGTTATTGTACTTGACGCGGTTGGCGTTGTGCTCGACCATGCGCACGAGGCGCGCCTCGGGGTCGTTCGTGGCGACCGTGCCGTTGACGGCGAGCAGGAACGCGAGCACCAGCGCCTCGATGACAAACATCATGAGCGCGAACCAGCCGGTGATGCGCAGCTTTAGTGACGGACGTTTCATGTTTCCTCCCGCAGGACCCAGCCAACGCCCCAGACGGTGTGGATGAGCTTGGTGGAATAGTCCGCGTCGATCTTCCGGCGCAGGTAGCTCATGTACACGTCCACAACGTTCGAGCCGCCGCTGTAGTCATAGTTCCAGAGATGGTTTTCGATCCGTTCGCGCGAGAGCACGACGCCGCGGTTGCGGATCATATATTCGAGCAGGGCAAACTCCTTGGCCGAGAGCGCGATCGTGCGGCCGCCGCGCGTGACATGGTGCGAGGCGGTGTCGACCGTGAGGTCGGCGACGGTAAAGACATTCGTGGCGCTGCCGCCGCGCTTGCGCATGACGACGCGCAGCCGGGCCAGCAGCTCATCGAACGAAAACGGCTTGACAAGATAGTCATCCGCCCCGGCGTCGAGCCCGCGCACGCGGTCGGGCACGCTGTCTTTCGCCGTGAGGAAAATGACCGGCGTCTCGTTGCCGCTCTCGCGCATCTGCGCCAGGAGCGAAAAGCCGTCCATGCGCGGCATCATCACATCGAGCACGATGGCATCGTACTCCGCGCCCTCCAGATAGTCCAGCGCCTCCACGCCGTCAAAGCAGGCGTCGACGCTGTAGCCCTCGGCAGTGAGTGTTTTGGCGAGAATGCGGTTGAGGTCCTGTTCATCTTCCACGACCAGAATGCGCATACACGTCCCTCCTTGTTGTCTGTCTGAAAGATGATTATACCACAGACAGTACCGGCCTGTAAAATACGAAAACGCACCGGCTGCAAACTCTGCGAGGCTTTTTGCAGCCTAAAAAAATGCACCGGCCGCAAAACGGTCGGTGCATGATAATTGGTGTTCGGATGCTCCTTACACGAGCTCGATGACAGCCATCTCGGCCGCATCGCCGCGGCGGGTGCCGATGCGGGTGATGCGGGTGTAGCCGCCGTTGCGGTCGGCATACTTCGGGGCAACTTCATCGAACACCTTCTTGGCAACATCCTCGCGGGTGATGAAGGCCAGCGCCTGACGGTAGGCGGTCATGTCCTTCTTCTTGCCAAGGGTGATCATTTTCTCGGCGAGCGGCGCGATCTCTTTTGCGCGGAAGACGGTCGTCTCCATGCGGCCCATGTCGAGCAGATCCGTGACCTGCTGACGGAGCATCGCCTTGCGCTGATCGGTGGTCTTACCGAGTTTCCTTGTTCCGGGCATATCGGTTTTCCTCCTTGATAAGAGTAACTGGTTATTACTGGTTGTCGTCGCTCGCCAGGCTCAGGCCCATCATAGCGAGCTTGTGCTCGACCTCTTCCAGGGATTTGCGGCCAAGGTTGCGCACCTTGATCATCTCTTCCTCAGTCTTGTTCGTGAGGTCTTCGACGGTGTTGATATTCGCGCGCTTCAGGCAGTTGAAGCTGCGCACGGAGAGATCCAGCTCCTCGATCGTCATCTTCATGACGGTGTCGGGGCGCTCCGGCTCTTTCTCCACCACCGTGCAGCTGTTGCCGATCGTGTCAGACAGATCGGTGAAGAGCGTGAAGTGATCGCACAGGATCTTGGCGCCGAGGCTCAGCGCGTCGCGCGCCGAGATGGTCTTGTCGGTCCAGACCTCGATGGTCAGCTTGTCGAAGTCCGTCTGGTTGCCCACACGGGTGTTCTCGACAGCGTAGTTGACCTTCAGGACCGGCGCATAGATGCTGTCCACCGGGATGGTGCCGATGACCTGCTGCGCACTCTTGTTCTTGTCCGCCGGGACGTAGCCTCTGCCGTGGGCGAGCGTGATCTCCATGGAGAGCGCGCCGTCCGGGCCGAGGCTGGCAATGTGCAGCTCGGGGTTGAGGATCTCGACCTCACCGTCTGCCTTGATGTCGCCGGCCGTGACTTCACACTCGCCTGCCGCTTCGATATAGACGGTCTTCGGGCCGTCGCAGTGCAGGCGCGCGATGATCCCCTTCACATTCAGCACGATCTCCGTGACGTCTTCCTTGACGCCGGGGATCGTCGAAAACTCGTGCTGCACGCCGGCGATCCGGATGGACGTCGGGGCAGTGCCGGGCAGTGAAGAGAGCAGCACTCTGCGCAGAGAGTTACCCAGGGTCGTGCCGTAGCCACGCTCCAAAGGCTCAACGACGAACTTGCCATACGAGATATCGTCCGGGGATTCCTGGCATTCGATGCGCGGCTTTTCAATTTCAATCATTTAGACTTAACCCTCCTTACTGTATTGTTGCGCCGCTGGGGCGCTGCGGATGTCAGCTTACCAATTTGAGGGTCTCTTTATTACTTGGAATACAGCTCGACGATGAGGTGTTCCTCGACAGGCAGGTCAATGTCGTCACGCGCGGGCATGGCCACGACCTTGCCGACCATGTTGTTGGCGTCGTAGTCCAGCCATTTCGGCGCGGGACGGGAAGCGTTCGCTTCGACGTTGGCCTTGATCTTGTCGAGACTCTTGCTGGAGTCCTTGAGTGTAATAACCATGCCCGGCTTGACCAGGAAGCTGGGGATGTTGACTTTGCGGCCATCCACAGTGAAGTGGCCGTGGGTCACGAGCTGGCGCGCCTCCGCACGGCTCATAGCAAAGCCGAGACGGTAGACGACGTTGTCCAGACGGGTTTCCAGGATGGCGAGCAGGTTCTCGCCCGTGATGCCCTGGCGCTTCTCCGCCATGGCGAAGTAGCTGCGGAACTGCTTTTCGAGCACGCCGTAGTAGCGGCGGACTTTCTGCTTCTCGCGCAGCTGGGAACCGTACTCAGAGGTCTTGCTGCGGCCCTGGCCGTGCTGGCCGGGGGCATAGCCTCTGCAGTCGATCGCGCACTTCTGGGTGTAGCATCTGTCGCCCTTGAGGAAGAGCTTCTGGCCCTCTCTGCGGCACTGGCGGCAGACAGCTTCGGTATATCTAGCCATAATTCATTTCCCTCCTTCAATCAGACGCGGCGGCGTTTCGGAGGACGGCAGCCATTGTGCGGAATGGGGGTGACGTCCTTGATCATAGTGACCTCGAGTCCTGCCGTCTGCAGGGCGCGGATCGCAGCCTCACGTCCGGAGCCGGGGCCCTTGACGAAGACTTCGACGGTCTTCAGGCCGTGCTCCATAGCCGCCTTGGCAGCCGTCTCAGCGGCGGTCTGTGCGGCGAAGGGGGTGGATTTCTTGCTTCCGCGGAAGCCCATGCCGCCTGCGGAGGCCCAGGAGAGCGCATTGCCCTGGGTGTCCGTGATGGTGACCATGGTGTTGTTGAACGAAGAGCTGATATGCACGGCTCCCTTTTCAATGTTCTTACGCTCTTTGCGGCGCGTGCGAACTTTCTTGCCTTTTGCTGCGTTTGCCATTACATATCCCTCCCTTACTTCTTCTTATTGGCGATCGTGCGTTTCGGGCCCTTGCGGGTACGCGCGTTGGTCTTGCTGCGCTGGCCGCGCACGGGCAGGCCGCGTCTGTGACGCTGGCCGCGGTAGCAGCCGATCTCGGTCAGGCGCTTGATGTCGAGCGCCACGCTGCGGCGCAGGTCGCCTTCCACGATGAAGTGGTGGTCGATGCACTCACGGATCTTTGCTTCTTCCTCATCGGTGAGGTCTTTCACGCGGGTGTCCGGATTGATGCCGGTCATGTCAAGAATCTTTTTTGCGCTGGTTCTGCCGATACCATAAACGTAGGTCAGGCCAATTTCAATTCGCTTGTCCTTGGGCAGGTCAACGCCGGCGATACGTGCCATCTTATTCGATCATTCCTTTCGAAATTTTTGTTCCGCGCGCAAAAAGGGAGGCGACTTACTCCCGCCGGAGGGAGCCGACCTTCTGGCGCGGATGTGTTAGGACTTACAGGGTCAGATCAGCCCTGTCTCTGTTTGTGCTTCGGGTTTTCGCAGATAACCATGACTTTGCCCTTGCGCTTGATGACCTTGCACTTTTCGCACATGGGCTTGACACTCGGTCTGACTTTCATTGTAGTTAACCTCCTACTTGCTTCTCCAGGTGATGCGGCCGCGCGTCAGATCATACGGAGACATCTGAACCGTGACCTTGTCACCGGGGAGGATTCTGATAAAGTTCATCCGGAGCTTTCCGGAGATGTGCGCCAGGATGATGTGGCCGTTGCCGATATCAACCCGGAACGTCGTGTTGGGCAGGGATTCGACGACCGTGCCCTCCAGTTCGATTACATCGTCTTTTGCCAAGGTATTTGAACCTCCTAAGGTTTTTCGGGACGCACCCGTCAAATGTCGTCTGCGAACGTCAGGATCTCCGGCTCGCCGTCGGTGACGAGCAGAGAGTTTTCGTAGTGCGCCGACAGGCTGCCGTCCGCCCTGACCACGGTCCAGCCGTTGTCCAGAACACGGACCTCGTACCCGCCGACGTTGACCATCGGCTCCACGGCGATCGTCATGTTCTTCTGCAGACGCGGGCCGTGGCCGGGCTTGCCGTAGTTCGGGATCTCGGGCGCCTCGTGCAGGCTGGCGCCGACACCATGGCCGACATACTCGCGCACGAGCGAATAGCCATAGCTCTCGGCGTACTCCTGAACGGCGTGGCCGATGTCGGAGATGCGGTAGCCGACGCGGGCAAATTGGATGCCCTCGAAAAAGCTCTGGCGCGTGATGCGGATCAGGCGCAGGGCCTCATCCGAGCACTTGCCGCACGGGAACGTGCCCGCGCAGTCGCCGTTGAAGCCGCGGTAGCGGGCGCCGACGTCGACGCTGACGATATCGCCCTCATGCAGGACGCGGTCGCCGGGGATGCCGTGGATGATCTCGTCATTGACGCTGACGCACACGCTGGCCGGATAGCCGTTGTAGTGCAGGAAGGAGGGCGTTGCGCCCTGCTCCTTGATAAACTGGAACACTGCTTTGTCGATCTGAGCTGTGGTGACGCCGGGTTTTACCATATCCCGTGCCAGGGCACGGGCTGCCGCGGTAATTTTGCCCGCCCGGCGCATCAGCTCGATCTCATGGGGTGACTTGAGCGTGATCATTCGGCCACTCCCAGCACCCGCAGGATCTCCCGTGTCGTACCCTCCACAGTGGGCTGGTCCTCCACGGTCTTCAGAACGCCTCTGGCCTCATAGAAGCCCTTGAGGGGTTCCGTCTCCTTATGATAGACCGCCAGACGGTCTTTCACCGTCTCCGGGTCATCATCCTTACGCTGCTTCAGCGCACCGCCGCACACATCACAAATTCCCTCTTTTTTCGGGGGGATGTTTACGATGTGATAGCTGGCGCCGCAGCTCTCGCAGACACGCCGGCCGCCCATGCGGGCGATGATCTTCTCATCGGGGATCTCGATGGCGACCACAGCGTCGAATCTGATACCCGCCTGCTCCAGCGCCTCAGCCTGGGCGATGGTGCGGGGCACCCCGTCCAGAATGTAGCCGTTGGCGCAGTCGGCCTCCTGCAAACGCTCGTTGATGATGCCGATGATGACCTCATCGGGCACCAGCTTGCCAGCATCCATGTACTCCTTGGCCTTCAGCCCGGTGGGCGTGCCGTTCTTCACAGCCGCCCGCAGGATGTTGCCCGTAGAGATGGTGGGGATATCCAGCTTTTTCTTGATGATGTCTGCCTGGGTGCCCTTGCCGGCACCGGGAGCGCCTAAAAGGATCAGTTTCATGGTAATTACCTCAAATTATTCCAGGAAGCCCTTGTACTGACGCATCAGCATCTGGGACTCCAGAGCCTGGACGGTCTCCAGCGCAACACCGACCACGATGATGACGGAGGTACCGCCGATGGACAGAGAGGACACATTCACGATCTTGCCGATCAGCAGGGGCAGGATCGCCACGACGCCCAGGTAGATGGCGCCGAACAGCGTGACCTTGTTGAGCACCTTCTTGATGAAGTCCGCGGTGGGCTTGCCCGGGCGGAAGCCGGGGATAAAGCCGCCGTTCTTCTTCAGGTTGTTGGATATCTCAACGGGGTTGAACTGGATGGTAGCATAAAAGTAACTGAAAGCGATGATCATCAGGAAGTAGACGATCATATACAGTACACTCTTGCTGTCCACAGCGTTCACCAAAGTATACGCAAAAGTACCCTTCTCCGGTGCGGGCAGGAACGCCGCCACCGTGGGGATGATCATGGCGATGGACTGAGCGAAGATGATGGGCAGAACGCCGGACATGTTCACCTTCATGGGAAGGGTGGATGCCTGGCCGCCGTACATCTTACGGCCCACCTGGCGCTTGGCGTACTGCACGGGGATGCGGCGCTCGGCGCCGTTGACCCAGGTGATCAGTACGATCAGAGCCAGGATGCCGATGACCACCAACAGTGCGTGCCACCACTGCATAGCCCCGGACTTCAGGGAAATGCTCATGCCGGACACCATGCTGGGCACGCGGGACAGGATACCCGCGAACAGGATGATGGAGATACCGTTGCCGATACCGAATTCCGTGACCTGCTCGCCCATCCACATCACGAAGGAGGAGCCGGCAATGAAGGAGATAATGATGACCAGCGCCGCCCACACACCGGTATTGGTGAGGATGCTGGCGTTCTTCATCAGGGCGTAGTAGCCCCAGCCCTGCAGGATGGCGATGGCCACCGTGGCGTAACGGGTGATGGACTGGATCTTCTTCTTGCCCTCCTCGCCGCCCTCACGGGCCAGACGCTCCAGGGGAGGAATGGCGATGGTGAGGAGCTGGATGATGATGGAGCTGTTGATATAGGGCTGCACGCCCAGTGCAAACACTGTAGCGCTGGCGAAAGCACCGCCGGACATCACGTCGTACAGGCCCAGCACTGTGGTGCTCATCTGGGACAGATAATCGCCCAGCAGCTTTGTGTCCACATAGGGCACGGGGATCGCGTTGCCGATACGGAAAATCAGCAGGATCAGGGCGGTGAAGACGATCTTCTTACGAAGCTCGGGGATCGCCCACGCTTTTTTGATCGTCTGGATCACTTATATCACCTCTGCCTTTCCGCCGGCTGCCTCGATCGCTTCCTTGGCAGCCTGGGAAAAAGCAGCGGCCTGCACGGTCACCTTCTTGGTAACCTTGCCGTTACCCAGGACCTTGACGCCGTACTCGCACTTGCTCAGGATACCCTTAGCAAGCAGGGCTTCCGCGGTGACGATCTCGCCGTCCTCAAACTTGTTGAGGGCGCTCAGGTTGATGATCTCCAGGGGCTTGGCAAAAATGTTGTTGAAGCCGCGCTTGGGGATACGGCGGCCCAGGGGCATCTGGCCGCCCTCAAAGCCCACGCGGACGCCGCCGCCGGAGCGGGCCTTCTGGCCCTTGTGACCGCGGCCTGCGGTCTTGCCGTTGCCGGAGCCGTGACCACGGCCCTTGCGGTAGGCTTCCTTAACGGAGCCGGCTGCGGGAGACAGTTCGTTCAGTTTCATTCTCTCGCACCTCCTTATTCTTCAGTGACCTTCAGCAGGTAGCCGATCTTGGCGACCTTGCCGCGGGTCTGGGCGTTGTCGGGCTGTACGGTGGTGTCACCGATCTTACGCAGGCCCAGGGAGTTGGCAGTGGCGATGTGCTTTTCCAGTCTGCCGTTGAGGCTCTTTACGAGCTGGATCTTCAGATTAGCCATGTTCTGTCCTCCTTAACCCACGATCTCGTCCACGCTCTTGCCGCGGGTACGGGCGACTTCTTCGGGGGTACGCAGGGACTTCAGGCCCTCGAAGGTAGCGGCCACCACGTTCACAGCGGTGTTGGAGCGCAGGCACTTGGTACGGATATCCTTGATACCCGCGGCCTCCATGATGATACGCACGGGGCCGCCGGCGATCACGCCGGTACCGGGGGCGGCGGGCTTCATCAGCACGCGGCCTGCACCGGCCTCGCCGATGATCTCGTGAGGAATGGTGCTGCCGGACAGGGA
>OOBT01001770.1_pt1 | contig 10692 bp, 10 predicted proteins | sample 1671551 | NCBI WGS metagenome assembly OOBT01 (sample SAMN06348168, study PRJEB24527) | human gut metagenome | reverse complement strand
GTTTATGCCAAATTGATTGAGTGGAAAGCATTGGCAGCAGGAACATCGGCAGTATTGCTTGAAGGGGCTAGACGTATCGGGAAAAGTACCATTGTAGAGGAGTTTGCAAAAAAGGAATATGATGACTATATGATTCTTGATTTTGCAAGAGAAAACCAGGATGTAAAAAATAATTTTGTCGAGAACATGAATGATCTGGATACTTTTTTCAGAAACTTATTTCTTCTGAAAGGAAAAAGTTTAAAAGGGAAGAACTGCGTGATTATTTTCGATGAGGTACAGTTGTTTCCGCAGGCACGGCAGGCGATAAAATATCTTGTCGCTGATGGTCGATATGAATATATTGAGACAGGCTCGCTAATCTCAATCCGGAAAAATGTAAAGGATATACTGATTCCTTCGGAAGAGTACCGGATTAAGATGTATCCGATGGATTTTGAAGAATATTTATGGGCAATCAATGATGAGGTTACAATTCCTACGATCAGAGAAGCTTTTGAAAAAAGAAAGCCACTTGGAGATGCGATTCACCGGAGCATTATGAAAAGCTTTCGCACCTATATGGTTGTAGGAGGGATGCCGCAGGCAGTAGATGCTTATGTTTCAGGGAAAAGTTATGAACAAATTGATTTTGTTAAACGGAATATTCTGAGCCTTTACGAAGAGGATCTGGCAAAATACGATACAGAAAACAGGGAAAAAGCGTCAGTTATTTATCGAACAATACCAGAGCAGCTAGAGAATAAAAATTCACATTTCAAACTTTCTATGGTAGATAAAAATGCGCGTTATCAGAATTATATGGATGCGGTCAGCTTTATTTCTGAAGCAATGATAGGAAATGAGGGTATCAATGTGACAAAACCGGAGGTTGCACTGGAGCTGTTTGCGGACAGAAGCAATTTCAAATTATATATGGGTGATACCGGACTATTGGTTACACAGATTATGAAGAACCGGGACAGTACAGATGAAGATTTATATAAGGCTCTGATTATAGACAATCTGGGAATTAATCAGGGAATGATTGTTGAAAATATTGTAGCACAGATGCTCAGAGCAGCTGGACATGAGTTGTATTTTCATGAATATTTGTACGTGCCGGAGGGAACGACCAGAGAAAAGAAATATGAAATTGATTTTATGATTGTGAAGAAAAAGAAGATATGTCCGATTGAAGTAAAATCTTCAAACTATATGTCGCACAAATCATTTGACTATCTGCTTCAGAAATATCAGTTAAAGTGTGAGCACAGATTCATTATTTATACGAAGGATTTAAAATATCAGGACGGAATTATGTATATACCAATTTATATGACTATGTTACTGTAAGACGATTAGTCGGAATGAACTCATGTTTTTTCATTTTGTCAAGTACAAGCTTGATACCATTAAATTGAAAACAAAATTGTTTGCAGGCAGCAAAAGGGGGACTCTTTTTGCTGCCTTTTTGCGGGCTGTTTCGTATATAGCGATTCAGGGTGAAATTCCAATGATTAATAGTTGCAACGGTGTACAAAGGGAACATAATAAAAAACTTAATAATGGACTGCCAATCTTACACAAAGTACCGCCCAAACGAGACTACGGGCGGTATTTTTGTATCATGGCGGAGAAAGGAGGAACTTCCCACGGGGGCTTGACTGAAAAGTTGAGCCTCTTTTTTCATGCCAAAAAACAGGAGGTAAATGCTTATGGCAGATGATAAAACCACAAAAACGCCGGAACAGCCGGTAACGGATAGCGGGCCGGGCAAGGAAACGCCTCCCGCTCCCCCAAAAGAGCCGGAGAAGGTTTCCGTTTCTCCGGAGCCGGAAAAAAAGACGGAACCGGAGGTAAAGAACCCGCAGGTTTCCGTCTATAACTTCGCTGAAATTATGAAGGAAAAGAAGGTCGAGGAACGGGCGGCAGCTCCCAGCGGGGAAAAGCCTGCCCCGGCAAAAACGGAAAAACCGGAAAAGCAGCCGGAGGCTCCGAAGAAAGCGGAGGAAAAACCCAAAGAGCCGGAACAGCCGAAGCGCCGGGGCCGTCCCCCGAAAGCAGATAAGGACAAGGCCGCAACCCCGAAGCCCGAAGCTCCCGCACAGAAACCGGAAAATGCGGTCAAAAAGGAACCGGAGAAAAAAACGGCGCCAACGGTACAGGCCGCTCCCGCTCCGAAGGAACCCGAAAAACCGAAGGATGCACCACGCCGGGGCAAGGAACAGATCGTCTATATCAAGCTGAACGAGCTTCACGCCTTCAAGAACCATCCCTTTGAGGTTCGGGATGATGAAGAAATGCGGGCTATGGTGTCCAGCGTCAAGGACAAGGGCGTGACCCAGCCCGCTATCGTCCGTCCCCGTGAGGATGGCGGCTATGAGATCGTGTCCGGCCACCGCCGCCAGAAGGCCAGCGAGCTTGCCGGATATGCGGATATGCCCTGTATTGTTCGCAATCTGACGGACGATGAAGCCATCACGCAGATGGTCGAGGACAATCTCAACCAGCGTGAAGAAATCCTCCCCAGTGAGCGGGCCAAAGCCTTGAAAATGCAGCTTGAGGCCATCAAGCACCAGGGCTCCCGCACTTCGGGCCAGATTGACCCGAAGGACGCAGGAAAACGCTCCAACGAAATTGTAGCCGAGCGCAATAAGATGGCGGTCAAGCAGGTGCAGCGGTATATCCGGCTCAATGAGCTGGTTCCCGACCTGATGAAGCTGATGGATGAAAAAAAGCTGGGCTTTACTACGGCGGTGGAGCTTTCCTATATCGGCAAGAAGAACCAGAACTATATCGCCGTCGCCATTGACAGCCAGCAGTCCTCGCCTTCACAGGCGCAGGCAAAGCGTATGCGTGAGCTGGACGAAAAGAAGCTGCTCAACGGGGATGTGATCGACGGCATTATGATGGAGGACAAAAAGGAGGTAGACAAAGTGATTTTGACAGGTGCGGAACTGAGCAAGTATTTCGGCAAGGAAACTACGCCGAGGGAAATGAAGGACCAGATCATCAAGCTGCTGGACGACTGGAAGGGTCAGCAGAAGGAACATGAAAAGCCGGAGAAGAAAACCGAACAGGAAAAGTAAGCCCAAACTTCGGGTCAGCATGGCCCGAGGATTGCGGGGCTCTGCCCCGCGCCCCGAAGCTCTGGAGATATAAATTATTCCCCGTCGCCAGTTATTCCGTAGCATAGCCGGGAAAATCAGTCAAGGGCAGCGCCGCCGCAGGCGGTGCCAGAGGCACCCTTGACGGATTTCTCCCGGTTATGCTTTTTCCCGGTCAAGCGACGGGGATATAAATTCTCCAGAGCCGTTCCCCTTCCCGGGGGAAGGGGCGGAGGGGTTGGGCGAACTCTTGCTTTTCCCTAAACCAAAACAGAAATGGAGGCTCAACCAATGAAACGACCTTTAGCATACCTGACCGCCGCATGGAGCGGCGAGCCGGATGTTGATATGGAGCTGGCGGCCCACTACTGCCGTCTTGCTTATGAGGCGGGCTTTTCCCCGATCTGCCCGCTCTTGTATCTGCCGCTGTTTTTGAATGACAGCGTTCCCGAGGAACACAAGGCCGGGATTGATATGCGCCGGGATATGCTGCGGCGCTCCCACACCCTGATTGTCTGCGGCAGCGCTGTGGACGAGGATGTAAAAAATGATATTGCGGTTGCCGGGCGGCTAGGCATTGCGGCGACCACACTGGAAGGGGTGCTTGCCGTGAAGGGACACGGCACCCCGGGCCATGCCGGACATTAAGCTGGGAAGCCTTTTCGACGGGATTGGCGTGTTCCCTCTGGCTGCTTCCCGGTGCGGTATCCGTCCGGTATGGGCCAGTGAGATTGAAAAAGCGCCCATCTCCATAACCAAAAGGCACTTTCCCGACATGGTGCATTTGGGGGATATTACGAAGGTGGACGGCGGGAAAATCCCGCCGGTTCATGTAATTACCTTCGGTTCCCCCTGTCAGAACCTTTCTCTGATCGGCAACCGCTCCGGCCTTGCCGGGGCAAAATCAAGCCTGTTCTATCAGGCGTTTCGTATCATACAGGAAATGAGGGATGCTACTGATAACCTATATCCAGCTATCGCTGTTTGGGAAAACGTCATGGGAGCGTTTTCTACAAATGACCGGATGGACTTTAGAGCCGTCCTATCCGCCTTCTCGGACACCGAAGTTCCAATGCCTCCTTCGGGAAGATGGGGAAACGCCGGAATGGTGCGAGGGGGAACGCCTGATGTGTGCTGGCGACTCATGGACGCCCAGTATTGGGCAGGCTCCCGAAGGCTGGCACGAAGGCAGCGGATTTTCGTCGTGGCGGATTTTGGAGGCAGACGTGCCGCAGACATACTATTTAAGCCCCGTCCAATGCTCCCACTTCCTCCGCCTTGCGGAGAGGGCGGGTGGGCCGCCGCCGAAGGAGATCGAACAGCTTCTTTTGAAACAGGGCGGCAGATACCAGTCATCCACCCCTTTCAGTGCTTCCGTATGCGGGGAGCGGCAAAAAGGCAGGAAGAAACGGCCTTCCGAAACAGCTTCGGATTACCAACTGACCCTTTTCCCACTCTTTTAGCCAGTGATGTAACGCCCTTTGCCTTCTGGTATGAGGGCGACCCGAAGGGCGGCTGTATCCGTTTTCTGACGGAAACGGAAAGCGAACGGCTGATGGGGCTGCCAGAGGGCTGGACAAAGTACGGGGCGGACGGCGTGGAGATCCGGCCTCTGCAACGCTACAAGGCACTGGGAAACGCGATTGCCCTCCCTTGCGCCGATTACATTATGGCCGGGATTTATGAGGTGCTGGCTGACCGGGCCGGAAAGGAGGAATGAGCCCATGTTTGAAGCCTATATAACCAATACAGCCCTATACCCCTTAATGGGGATTGAGGTAGGGACAACGGTACATTTCCCCATGACGACACAGGAGTTGCAGGCCGCCCTTGCCAAAATCGGGATAGACGGGAAACGGTACAGCGAAGTGTTCTTTACCAGCTTTGACAGTGATGTGCTGGGGCTCTACGATTATCTCTACGAATGTGAGAACATCGACGAGCTGAACGAGCTGGGCCACGCCCTGCTGGAAGTACGGGATAAGGGCGGACTGGAAACCTTTGAAGCCGCTCTTGTCTTGGGAAACCACACAAGGAGCGTGAAGGATTTGATAAACCTGACGCAGAACCTTGACCTTTACCGCTTTTACCCGGATATTTCCGATGATGAAGGGCTGGGCCGTCTTTACGCCGACGAGCTTGGGACCATCGACATACCGGAGCACATTCAGAACTACTTCGATTATGAAGCATACGGACGGGATGTGCGTATCAACGAGGGCGGCGTATTCGCTCCCGGTGGGTATGTGTCGGCAGTCCCGGAGGGCTTCAAGGAGTATTACCACGGGCCGCAGGACATTCCGCCGGAACACCGGATATTTGCCTATCCTGAAAAGGCCGAGCCTGTCCACTCCATTCTCGCTGCACTCAAACGGTTTCAAGAATCCCCACCCACTCCGAAAAAGGACAAGGCGGAGCCTTCCCATGAAGAACGGTAAGACTTCGGGCCAGCATGGCCCGAAGCATGAAGGAGGTGCATACCATCAACTATTACCCTATCAATGAAGGGGCCGCCCGCCGGGCAAAAGAAATGAACAGCTTTTCCGACTACAAGGAAGGGAGCGCAACGGCGGAATACCGGGCAATGGTGGACAAGGCCGCCGCCATAGCGGAAAAGCAGAAATCCCGGGTGGACCCCATGTACCATGAGAAGATCGACCATCTGTTAGACACCTACGCCCGCAAGCTGGCCGAAAACATGAACCAGGGCTTTGCCATTGACGCAAGGGTTCCCTCTGTGATGATCGCCGGACCTGCCAATTTCCCGGTGGGAAAGAAGGAAAAACAGAACCGGGCCCGGGACAGCAACATGGAGGAATGGCGGTATATTCAAGGGCTGCTGGATAAGATACGCAGTACCGGCATGGGCGGGATCAGCGCCGATGACCCGGCAGCGATTGAAAAGCTCCAGAAGAAGCTGGACGGGCTGGAACGCTCCCAGCTCATTATGAAGGAGGTCAACGCCTATTACCGCAAGCATGGCAAGCTGGACGGCTGTGCGCTGCTGTCGCCGGACCAGATTGAAAAGCTGAAAGCAAGCATGGCGTCAAGTTGGCGAAGCGACCCGAGGCCCTTTGAAAGTTACCAGCTAACCAACAACAATGCGGAGATTCGCCGGGTAAAGGCCCGTATCGAACAGCTTTCCAAACAGGCACAGCAGGAATTTTCCGGCTGGGAGTTCGATGGGGGTCGTGTGGAAATGAACCGGGAGGACAACCGCTTGCAGGTGTTCTTTGACGGAAAGCCTGACGCGGACACCCGGGCCGAGCTGAAAAGCAGCGGCTTTCGTTGGGCTCCCAGCGTGGGCGCATGGCAGAGGCAGCTCACGGACAACGCCATCCGGGCGGCTGACCGTCTGGAATGTATCAAGCCGCTGTCCGGCGAAAAGCCCTCCCAGCTTCAAAAGAAGCCCTCTATCTTGCAGACCATGCGGGAACAGGGCGAAAAAGTCCAGACGGAGCCGGAAAAGAAAGCTCCGTCCGGCAGAGATGCCGAGCGGTAAGCCTCGGGCCACATTGGCCCGAGGTTTTCTGTTCCCCGAGATTGTACGGGGGCCTCCCGGATAGCGGGAACCCCGACGGAAAGGAGGTTTTATGCAGGAAGAAGTAAACCAAAAAACGGTTGCCCTTTCGATCAGGACAACGAAGCTCACAGGAAAAGTGCTGGCTGCCGCTCTTGGCAAGGTGGTTCGGGCGCTGCAAAAGCACCACCAGAAGGCGCTGACCCCGCAGGGACGCCAGAGCGTGAAAAAGCTGATGAACCACTATGGCGGCAAAAGTGCCATGCCCTATGTGGGAGCTCCAAAGGATTTTGACCGGATCGCGAAGGAGTTCCATGTGGACTACGCTTTCCATAAAGTGAGCCCCGGTCATTACCTGCTGTTTTTCAAAGCCAATCAGGCGGACGCTATCACGGCGGCCTTCCAGAAGTACAGCGCAAAGGTGCTGAACAAAGAGCAGGACAAGGCTTCCATCCTCGGCCAGCTTCGGAAATTCACGGAGCAGATCAGGACACAGGCAAAGGAAAAGCAGCGGACCAGAGAGGCGGTGAAGGACGGACGTTGAGTGACAAGATCAGAAAATATGTGCTCCCAAACCTGCCGTACCTCTTTGTGTTCTGGTTCTTCTCCAAAATCGGGACGGCCTACCGGATCGCCCCCGGCACAGACTTCGGGACAAAGCTCATGGGGATGCTTGATACCTTCCCCAAAGCCTTTGAAACCTACTGGCCGGGGCTGGGAGGTATTGACCTGCTGGTGGGCCTTGCCGGTGCGGCTGGGGTGTATCTGCTGATACAGTCAAAGATCAGGCAGGCGAAAAAATTCCGGCGGGATGCGGAGTACGGCACCGCCCGCTTTGGAACAAAGGAGGATATAAAGCCGTTTGTAGACCCTAAATTTCAGAACAATGTCATTCTGACCGGGACGGAGTTCCTTACCATGAACACCCGTCCGAAGATACCCGCCAATGCCCGGAACCTAAACGCCTGTGTCATCGGCTCGTCCGGCTCGGGCAAGACAAGGTTCTGGCTGACCCCGCAGCTCCTTCAAGCCCATTCCTCGTATGTGGTGGTAGACCCGAAGGGCGGCACCCTCGACCAGTGCGGGCGGTTTCTGCAACGGGAGAAATACAGGGTGCGGGTGTTCAACAGTATCGACTTTTCAAAATCCATGCACTACAATCCGCTGGCCTATATCAAGACGGAAAGCGATGTTTTGAAATTCGTTACCGCTCTGATCGCCAACACCAAAGGCGACGGCAAGGAGGGCGACGAGTTCTGGACCAAAGCCGAAACCCTCTTGTACTGCGCCCTTGTGGCCTACATCGTGTTTGAGGGGCCGGAGGAAGAACGCAACATGAATACGCTGGTGGAAATGATAAACAGCATGGAAGTCCGGGAGGATGACGAAACCTTCAAAAATGCGGTGGACTATATGTTTGACGGGCTGGAACGCCGCAGCCCCCAGCACTTCGCCGTGAGGCAGTATAAGAAATACAAGCTCGCCAGCGGCAAGACAGCCAAAAGCATCTTGATTTCCTGCGGTGCAAGGCTTGCGCCCTTCGACATCGCAGAGCTGCGGGAGCTGATGAGCTACGATGAGATGGAGCTGGACACCATCGGAGACCGAAAGACGGCGCTGTTCGTCATCATTTCTGATACCGACGACACCTTCAATTTCGTCGTGGCAATCATGTATTCCCAACTCTTCAACCTTCTCTGCGACAAAGCAGATGACGTTTACAACGGACGGCTTCCCGTTCATGTACGCTGTCTGCTGGACGAGTTTGCGAACATCGGTCAAATCCCGAAGTTTGATAAGCTCATCGCAACCATCCGAAGCCGGGAAATCTCGGCGTCAATCATCTTGCAGTCCCAGTCTCAGCTCAAGACCATCTACAAGGATGCGGCTGACACCATCACGGGCAACTGTGACTGCACCCTTTTCCTCGGCGGAAAAGAAAAATCGACCCTCAAGGAAATCAGCGAGGTGCTGGGCAAGGAGACAATCGACCTTTACAACACCTCAGAAACCCGTTCCAGCAACAACTCCTACGGCTTGAATTACCAGAAAACCGGCAAGGAACTGATGTCTCAGGATGAGATCGCCGTCATGGACGGAGCCAAGTGTATTTTGCAGCTTCGAGGCGTGAGACCTTTTCTCAGTAACAAATACGACATTACGAAGCATCCAAAGTACCGGCAGCTCTCCGACTATGACAAGCGGAACGCCTTTGACATCGAGAAATACCGGCAGCACAAGCTGGTAGTCAAGCCCGATGACACATTCGACCTCTATGATATGGGCGAGGTCGAAGCGGATTAAAGCCCCGTCGCTGCACTGCGCAGTGGGTAAAGCCTGATGGCTCATCCCAAAGCAGAACAGCGACGGGGCTTCTTTTTTTATGCCCATTTTCAAAAATACACAACCAATCTTTTTCAAATCAAGGAGGAAAATCTATGGCTTTCATCAATCAGGCTGTCACGGTTCTTCAGACGCTCGTTATCGCCCTCGGCGCAGGTCTCGCAGTGTGGGGTGTTGTCAACCTCATGGAAGGCTACGGCAACGACAACCCCGGCGCCAAGTCTCAGGGCATCAAGCAGCTCATGGCTGGCGGCGGTGGGGTGCTGATCGGCACGACCCTCATCCCCCTGCTCTCCGGTTTGTTCGGCTAATCCACGGCAAGCCCAGCTTAACCGAAGGGTGGTGAAATATTGGGCAGCATTTTAGAAAAGATCGAACAGGCTCTCAAGGATATGCTGATCGGATGGATCGAGAGCAACCTGACCAATATGTTCACCGATGTCAACGAGAAGGTAGGAACGATTGCCGCCGAGGTCGGGCAAACTCCGTCCGGCTGGAACGGCGGCGTGTACCAGATGATCCGGGGACTATCCGAAAACGTGATAGTCCCCATCGCTGGTATCATCATCACCTTCGTTTTGTGCTACGAGCTGATTTCCATGATCACCGAGAAAAACAACCTTCACGACATGGACACTTGGATGTTCTTCAAGTGGTTTTTCAAGGCGGCTGTGGCGATCTATCTCGTGACGCACACCTTTGACATCGTGATGGCAGTATTCGACATCGGGCAGAACGTAGTTTCCGGTGCAGCAGGAGTAATCCACGGCAACACGAGCATTGACATTGACGCGACGATTGCGCAGATGCGTACCGGCATGGAGAACATGGGCGTCGGAGAACTGCTCGGTCTGTCAATAGAAACGCTTCTGATCAGCTTGTGCCTCAAAATCATGGCGATCCTCATTACGGTCATTCTCTACGGGCGCATGATTGAGATTTACTGCACCGTGAGTATTGCGCCTATTCCCATCGCAACCATGAGCAACCGCGAATGGGGCAGCATCGGCACGAACTATCTGAAAGGCTTGTTCGCTCTGGCATTTCAGGGCTTTCTCATCATGGTCTGCGTCGGCATCTATGCGGTGCTGATCAACGGCATGATCATCGCAGACAACATTCATTCGGCTCTGTTCTCTGTGGCAGCGTACACGGTTATTCTGTGCTTCTCGCTGTTCAAGACCGGAAGCCTCGCAAAATCCATTTTCCATGCGCACTAAGGAGGTCGGCAGCATGAAGAAGTACAGCATCATCTACGCCGATCCCCCTTGGGCGTATCGGACTTACTCCAAGAAGGGACAGGGACGGTCGGCAGAAAGCCACTACCCGACAATGTGCATTGAAGACATCAAGGCACTTCCGGTCGGTGAGCTTGCCGCGAAGGACTGCGCCCTGTTCCTCTGGATCACGTTCCCGTGCCTCTGTGAAGCACTCGAAGTGCTGACGGCATGGGGATTTTCCTATAAGACCGTGGCTTTTGTATGGGTGAAGCAAAACCGTAAGAACGACGATCTCTTTACCGGCATGGGCTACTGGACGCGGGCCAACGCGGAGATCTGTCTGCTGGCGACCAAGGGCAAACCCAAACGGCAGTCGGCAGGCGTACATCAGTTTATTATCAGCCCCATTGAGCAGCACAGCAAAAAGCCGGATGAAGCGCGGGACAAGATTCTTGCGCTCATGGGCGATCTGCCCCGCGTGGAGCTGTTCGCCCGGCAGAAAACGCCGGGCTGGGACGCA
>OOBT01001764.1_pt1 | contig 10706 bp, 9 predicted proteins | sample 1671551 | NCBI WGS metagenome assembly OOBT01 (sample SAMN06348168, study PRJEB24527) | human gut metagenome | reverse complement strand
TTTCCCAAGTATCTTTGAAAAGTGCCTTTAGCTGGGCGAAATTCTGAATGATGATAATACTTGAAATCTCCCTGCTTCGCATTGTCGATAACAACGAACAGAAGTCATCAGGCAATGCGACATTCGCAAATTCGTCTAACATAAAGGTGACGTGAATTGGCAGTCTGCCACCGCAGTTAAAGTCTGCCTGATAGTACAATTCCTGAAATATCTGTGTGTACAGCATACCGATAATAAAGTTATAGGATTTATCACTATCCGGGATTACACAGAACAGTGCTGTCTTTGTCTCCCCATCTCCATTGACTCCAATGCCGATATCAGACAGGTTCAGTTCATCTTTGGAGAGTAGGCGTAAAACCTGCTTATTTTCAAGAAATGCAAGTCTTGAGTTTGCACTGATGATAATGGAACGGACAGTATCTCCGGCACCCCTCATACATTTGTTATACTGTTTGACTGCCGGGTGGTTTGCTCCAAGCGGCGAACTCTCCTCTAAAAACTTCATACGGACATCCAGCTTTGAAGCCTTTCCCGGTTCCTTAACCTCTGCTTCTCCAAGCAGCTTCAAAACTGTCTCAAAGTTTCGCTTTGCAGGCTGCACCTCCAGCCACACATAATAAAAAATTGCCTGTAAAAACAAGCCTTCCGCTTTCTCCCAGAACGGATCACTCGGTGTTGAGCCTTTTGGTGTGGTATTACTGATAAGATTGGTAATCAGCTTCACCACATCAGTTTCCTCTCTGATATAGGAAAATGGATTGTAACAGTCTGATTTATCCATCTCCAAAAGATTGATAACTTTTACATTGTACCCGTTATCCTTTAACATCTGCCCACAGCTTCTTAATATCTCTCCCTTTGGATCGGTACAGATAAAAGAACAGTTATGCGGCATCTGCATAAGATTCGGTTTTACTTCATAAAATGTCTTTCCTGCTCCGGAACCGCCGCAGATAAGTATATTTCCGTTGAGCTTCAGCTTTCGGAAATCCAGCGACATTTTCACATTCTGACTGAGTATCCGGTTGAAATTCTCATCTTTATCCGCCAGTATCTTATTGACCTGCTTCGGATTTTCAAATCTTGCTGTACCATATTCTTTGCCGGGCATATAGTTTCTCTGGCTGGTGTAATACATAATAATAGCCATTGCATAGATACATAATGCAATGGCTACTGCGTTTACTGTATTTGAATTGTAATAATTGGCAAAAGGAACTGCACACACTTCATTGAACCTGTTCATAAAGTCATTAAAGGCAATCCCTTCTGTCCATGCACCATTTATCAGATAACCAAGATACCCGGATAACACTGCACCCACTAAAATAAATATCAGTGACGGTTTTTTCTTCGTTGTCTGCATAGGCTCCTACCTCTCTTTTCTGGTAGTAACCGTTTTCTTCTTTGTGGTCTTTTTCTGTTCTTTCTGAACCTTTTCATATCGCTCCCTGACAGATGATTCTACCTTATCATAATGCGTATAAAGTTCGTCTCCCTTTTTCGTAGTTACCACACGGTTCTGCTCATCATAGAGTTTGTAATCTTTGCTGGTATCAAGGAATGTGAGCATTGTCTTTCCATTATGGATATCCATAACGTTATCCTTATGCAGCCACACATATCTGACATCTTTTCCCCATGTTCCCGGAACTCTGGTCTTTACTGCATGGTCGTTTTCTTCTGCAATAAGTTTCTTACTGATCGTAACATCTGACAGGTTCGTATTTTTTGAGGCAGATATTGCCCGCATTCTGTCCGCAAGGCTCTGATACCCTCTGATCCGGTTAGTGAAAGCCTCCTTATCCATCATTACCTTGTGTGTACCATCCTCACTCCTGCCGCCAAGCACCCCGATTGTCTCAAGCTGTTTTATTACATTTTCTGCCTGCTCCCCATTGATGCTGAAATTCTCCTTGACCTGCTCCACACTGATAGCCTGTTTTTCCATAGCAAACATTCCAACTTTTTCAATGAGTCCGTCTATGGCAGAATTTACCTTATCCCCTTCTACCGTGTGGCTTTTCTCGTTTCCCTGCTGTTTTCTCAAAAAATCCATCAGCTTGCCTAGGGACTTTTCATCTCCATTCTTCAGATAGTCATCAAAGGTGGCAATCCTGCCAAATTTCAGCTTCTGTATCATCATATTCACACGGGGAACTGCCTCTGTATGAAAGATGACCTCACTCATACCGTCTGTCTTGTTACAGTCTGGAAGAACCGAATACAGGATTCCGTATTTCTTTGCCATTCTCTCAACCTTTCTCATATCTTCCGTTTTAAACTGCAATACCTGCAAATCCCCGCCCTTTAAGAGCAGCTTTCTCATAGATGTTTTTCCCAACGACTTTTCATAATCAAGCATCCCCTTTAAAAAGTCGATTGCCTTCTGCATGGCGGCAATACCGCCACTGCCTACTTTCATAGCAATCTCTATCCCGTCATATGCGACACGGATAATCTGTACCGCTTCCTGAATTTCCTCTGCCATTATCGCACCTCCGCTTTCTCTCTTATTGTTGTCCTTATTTCTTCCGCCTTTGTACTGCGGATTTCCTCTGCTGAAACATCAATGCCATATGCTGTTAAAATATCAGACAGATGACTGATTGCTTTTTCCTCCTCTATCCGGTACATCTCAAGTGCCACAAGCAGGTTTTCGACCTGTTCCACCCACGCAGGCTTTATATCGTACTTTGACCTGTATGTGACCATAATCTCCTCGGACTGTACCTTATCCGTGGAATGTGCCAGAGCTTTGATCAAGGAAATCGTATCTTCCTTACTGCCGCTTCGGAAAGCAAACTGCACCACAAAGTTTTTTTCTTCTTCCGTGAACTCGTGTTCCACACCGTTCATCCCTGTTACCGCCTCATTGACTACTGCTAAATTCATAAGTACCTCCTAACCTGCCATACTGTTTTCAAGCACGGCAATCTCAATAATCTCTTTCATCTTTTCCGCTGAGACATTATTATTGATAAGTTCCACAAGCTGCCCTTCTGTCAGTCCCTTTTCTATGGCACTTTTTATCTGGACAAGCTGTGCAGGCACAAGATCACCGCTTGCAACCAGCTTTACAATGTCAGCTCTTGACTTCTTTTTGAATGAAAATCTGGCAAAAAGTGCCGCAATGCCGCCATTTGATTTTCTTTCTGTACGCTCAACTGGAAGATGCTGGATTACACGCCCGGCAGAGTCCGTAACAGGTATCTGATAATACACGGGTATTCCATTGTACATAGGTGGCACTGCCTGTGAATCTGCAAGTGTTTTCACTGTTTCCTTATTATCAGTAGCTGCCAAAACCTCTGACGGTCCAGCCTTTTCCTCTTTTTCCGCAACCTTCTGATCATCAGATGCCGCACTCATAATCTTATCCTCAAGAGATTCTATCCTGTCTCTCATACGCTCCATCTCCTTGTCCTTATGCTCAATGCTATCTCTTAATCTTGCAATCGTGCTGCTTGCCTTATTAAGTTCATCCTGCTGATGGCTGATAATTCCATCCTTATCCTCATTTTCCTTTACAAGCCTTTCCGTGACTTCCTTATCTTCCTTTAATACTTCAACATCGGATAATTTTTTATTAAGGGCATCGTATCTTTCCTCCTGATAGTTGATTTTCTCCACTACCATTTCCATCTGTGCAATCAGTTCTTTCACATACTCTGAGTCCTGCGTATACTGCTCCGCAGCCTTTGAAAGCTGTGCCAGAACTTCTTCATATAATCTTCTCATCACAACGGGCTTCTCTCCCCTTGCCACAGCTTCCTGTATGGTTTCAACCGGAACTCCCTTTTCATAAAATTCCAGTGATACCTTCATCTGATTGCCGGAGAGCTTATTATTGTGAAGGATATTAAAAAGTTCCTCCGGAATCTCCTTATGCAGACCTTCCGATAACACTCTCATCTGTCCGATGTTAAAATTCTTATCCAGATACTTTTCCGTCTGCTCCTGCGTAAGTCCATCCTCAAGATCACTTTTTACAAGCCCGTACACCTCATCATCGAAATTCATTTCTTTTCTCAATGACTCAATATATCTGGCAATCTGCATATTGCTTAACGGCTTGTCATTCAGATTTTGTTCCATATGCTCCTCCTAACTGCGCAAAAAAACAGTCTATCTTACTGGCTGCTCTTTTCTGTCTCTTATAATCTCCCTGTTGTATTCTGTCTTTCTTCCATCTGAAATACTGTCCGGAATCATGCTGTTTAATATTGCCTTACCCGTATTCAGTTCCCTGAATACAACCTTTTCTTTCGCACACACTTCTGAATACTCCTCTTTGTAATGTCTTCTTAAAGCCTGCACTTCCTCAAGCGAATATCCCTGTGCCTGTAATTCCTGCTCCAGTGCCACCCACTTCCTATGCTCATCTTCAAAGAAGGTATCCCCAAGCCTGTATGACTGCTCTGCTGGCTTTAAGTTTTCCATCTCATCAGCCGCAGTAAAAAGTTCCCTGCTCCTTTCCCTTGCTTTATAAATCCGGCTCTTTTCTGCCGAAGTCTCTTTTTTCTTATCCGTAAGAGAAGCTATCGTCCCCACAAGTTCTTCTGCTGAATGGATATTATGCCTTGCAAGGAACAAATACTGTTCCTGCAGCTTGTGCATTTTACGGATATCCTCCCTGTACTTCCATACCTGACTGTATGGTCTTTTTTTGAGTTTTCCCACCCGGTACAGCTTCGCATAATGCTTTTTCTGAAGTCCTGACAAGCCTGCCCTGCGGTATCTTTTAACTCTGCACTTTACAATGGAAACTTTCGGTATATCCTGTTTACTCTTATAAAACGCAATATCCTCTTTTACAATCCTGTCCCGGATTGCTTCCTCACAATACATATCCCCAAGAGATTTGCACCTTCTGAACCTTGTCATACCCTGTGGCTTGATTGCCAGATGTTTTCCCTGCTTTATCTGGTATCCCTTTTCAGACAGCAGTTCGAGAAATTCCTCATAGTCCTTCGCCTGCAAAATACAGGCATCCAAGTCTCTTTTTATCATATCGGGCCATACAAAATTACCCTCCCTGTACTCACTCCATTCCTTATAGCTTTCGTGCTGCCTCTCCTTTTTCTCATCATCCACATCAATAATGGAGAGTCCATATTCCTGACACAGCCTGTTCGTGATAGGCTGGATATACTTTGCCCAGTCCCCTTTTTCGTAACGGTACTTTTTACCGTCCACAAAACTCACGCTGTTAAATACGATATGGGAATGAACATGGGCTGTATTATCGTGTACCACAAACACCGCTTCGTATGACTTACCAAGATATTCCTCCACAAATTTCTGTGTAATTTCAAATGCCGTATCCGGATTTACCTCATTTTCCTTAAAGGAAAGTATGATATGATACCCCTGACGCTTATCAATCTTTCCAAAATTACGCTTGGTTTCCTTCATCTGCTCAAATGCGGTATCGACCTGACAGTTTATTGCACCCACCAGTCTGCCATCCTGTGTTTTGTCCGGGTTCATCACATAATCAAGTGCCCGCTTTAAATGTTTTCCGTGAAAATGCCGATCTTCATCTTGCCGGCATAAGCTTCGGCACATTTCTCCACCACAGGTCCCATCATCTTGCAGGGACCGCACCAGTCGGCGTAGAAGTCTACCAGGACGGGAAGCTCCGACTGCAGAACCTCCTCTTCAAAATTTGCAGCTGTAAAAGTGTATTCCATAATGATCCTTCCTTTCCCGGCTGAATGTAAGCAGCCGATATGGTTTAAGTTTTTGTAACGATTCAGAACCACATTCACCATATAAAACTTCTTATCTGCTTGAATGCAAGCATTCGCAGATCGTAGTTTTGCATGACTCTGAATAGTTACAAGTATTTCAAAAAAATGATTGTACTATGATTTATTTATTTCAAAAAAATCAGTGCGTTATGAATTATTTCAAAAAATGAGTGTGTTATGAATTGTTATCTAAAAATAATATATTTGCAGATAGGGTTGCCAATGGAAGAGAATTTCTCCTCGTATTCCGTCATGACATTACCTTCCATCAGTGAAGCGTCACTATGCAGATCATAAGTGATCACTTTTGCCTGCCATCCGGCAGGTTCCAGTTCCTCGACTGCGAAATCGAACAGAGGACGGTTGTCTGTCTTGAATTCCAGTGTGCCCTCTTTTTTCAGGATCACATCATAGCGTGCCAGGAACTGTCTGGAGGGCAGACGTCTCTTGGCATGGCGGTCCTTCGGCCAGGGATCGGAGAAGTTCAGATAGATCCGGTCTACTTCACTTTTTCCGAATACCTTATCGATATCTTCGGCATCCATACGGATGAATTTCAGATTGGGAAGCTCATCTTCCTCCATTTTCTGGATCGCACGGAGCAGGACACTGGAATATTTTTCAATGCCCACATAGTTGATCTGCGGATTTGATTTGGCGAGGGTATGCAGGAAACGTCCCTTTCCCATACCGATCTCGATATGAATGGGGTGATCGTTACCAAAGATCTCATGCCAGGTTCCGGGGCAGCTTTCCAAAGTATCTTCCGGTACCACGTAAGGACTTTCTGCGATCACTTCGCGGGAGCCGGTAATATTGCGTAATCTCATATATTTGATAACCTTTCTTTATTGATAACCTTTCTTTATTGATGACTTTTCTTATTTAATGTTTAATTTTAATGTTTAATGACTTTTCTTGATGAATTCTGCAAAATCATGTAGAATCTGTATTGTCAATGTACTTTATCTTGGAAAGCTTGTCAAGTGATCCTGCTGGAACGGATAAACATGTATGACTCTGTCGGAGCAGGCGGCTGCGCATATGATCCTGCTGGAACGGACGAACATGCATGCCCCTGACGGAACAGGTGGTTGTGCACGACCCTGTTGCATCGGGCGGTCGTGGCTGGTTTCATATAAAACCCGGAGGAAAGAGGATGAAATGGATGATCGCGTCGGACATTCACGGTTCGGCATACTATTGCAGAAAATTATTAGAGGCATATGAAAAAGAGGAAGCGGAGAGACTTCTGTTGTTGGGGGATATCTTATATCACGGTCCCCGCAATGACCTTCCGGAAGGATATGCACCGAAGGAAGTCATTGAACTTTTGAATGCCCGTAAAAATGACATCTATTGCGTCCGGGGCAATTGTGATACTGAGGTGGACCAGATGGTGTTGGAATTCCCTGTGTTAGCGGATTACTGTGTGATTGCGGAAGGGGAGACGGCAGTCTATGCCACACATGGACATATCTATAACGAACAGAAGCTTCCGCCGCTGCATCCCGGGGACATATTGCTGCACGGACACACTCATGTGCCGAAGTGCGCTGTACACGAAGAGGAATCTTACATTTATATGAATCCCGGATCGGTGTCACTGCCCAAGGAAGACAGCTGGCATGGATACATGATCTGGGAAGGCAGCGAGTTTGTCTGGAAAGATTTTGACGGACAGGAACATATGCGAAAAAAATTAAGTTAGCACTTTGGTTTTTAAGTAAAATGGTGTATGATAGAAAATGTGCATTATCATACACCATTTTTATAAAGGTTTATAAAGATATATCAGGAAGGATTTATACATGCGTTTTTTTAAGCATTTATCATATAGAACACTTTTTACGAAGGCAGTCATGGGAATCAGCGTTATCTGCCTTTTTGCGTCTGATGGACTTACAGTTTCGGCTACCACCATCAAAGAGGAGAACATTGCCTACAATCAGTCACTGGCAGTGCAGTCCAATGCAGTGGCGAACTGGCCTACAGGACCGGTGATCAGTGCGGAATCTGCAATTTTGATGGATGCGGATACCGGCGCAATCTTATATGCGAAAAATATTCATCAAAAGGAATATCCCGCCAGTACCACGAAAATATTAACGACCCTGATTGCTTCAGAACGATGCAGCATGGATGAGATCGTGGATTTCTCCTATGATGCGGTACATGATATCGACCCCGGAAGCAACCATATCGCCATCGAGCCGGGAGAGCAGCTGACCATGGAGGAATGTCTGAATGCGATTCTGATCCGTTCAGCGAATGAGGTTTCTTTTGCGGTGGCGGAACATATCTCGGGGACGACCTGGCAGGATTTCGGTGATATCATGAACGAGCGTGCGAAGGAACTGGGATGTGTGGATTCTCATTTTGTCAATCCCAACGGTCTTCCCAATGAGGAGCATTACACCAGCGCCTATGATCTGGCGATGATTGGCAGAGCTTTTTTTGCCAATGAAGCATTATGCAAGATGACCATGACGCACATGCTGCACATTCTGCCGTCGGAGAGACAACCGGATGACATCATGGAAGTCAATAAGATGGAACTGATCCCGGGCGGAAAATACGCATATCCCTACCTGGTAGGGTGTAAGACCGGTTATACCGATGTGGCGAGAAGCACCCTGGTCTCCTGTGCGGAGAAGGACGGCATGAAGCTGATCTGCGTGGTGATGAAGGATGAGAACCCTAATTACTATGAAGATACGATTGCTCTGTTCGACTATGGATTCAGTAATTTCCAGAGAGCAAACATCTCTCAGACGGAGACGAAATATAATATCGACAATGCGGGAGCTTTTTACAGCGGCAACGATATCTTCGGAAATTCCAAACCGATTCTGCAATTGAACCAAAACGACAGTATTACCCTGCCCAACACGATTACGTTCCGGGATGCTGTGTCCGCAATCTCCTACGACAATACCGCGCCGGGGCAGGCTGCCGTGATCACCTATACCTACAATGATGTGGTACTGGGAACGGCATCCATAGATTTCACGGCTTCGGAAAAAGGAAGCAGTGTGTTTGGGGACGAGACCACAGGAACAACGGATGGGGCAGAAGCTACAGCAGCGACGCAGGAGCCGGACAGCACCGGGGCTACGCAGCCGACAGAAGGAGCGGCGGCTGATGAGCCGGCCGACGAGGGCGGAGGTATTCCCACTGCCACACAGCCGGCAGCTTCCGGGGAAGAAGATACGGCCTCCGGCGGTCCGGCAGTGATATTTATCAATGTGATCAAGGTATTTTTCTGGATACTGGGGATCGCTGTAGTGATCTTCCTGATACTTTTGCTCCGGGCGTTTATTAAGAACTATCAATTCGCACACCGCAGTACCAGGCTGACGTGGCGGTTTGGCCGCAGGAGAAAGCGCTCCAGATCCCGGTACCGCTCGGTGAACCAGGACCTGCAAAGCAGGCGGAGAGAAGCTATCAGACAGGCGAAAAAGCGGCGCAAGCCCAAGAAACCAAACCGCTTCCGCGATCTGGATTTTTAGAAAAATAATTAAGGCATGTCCCATCACAACGGGGCATGCCTTTTAAGTTCAGTGTTGCAAATTTCTATTTGCTCAATAAATATTCCGCCAGATCCACTGCGGTATCCGCATGTTCCGCATTGGCGTAGATGCCCATGACGATACCGTCTCCGCGGAAGTAATAGTTGTCGGTCAGATCCGTACAGCCGGTCAGGCAGATGCCTACCGGGATGGGATCCTGCATCTCTTCCGGGTGGAGAGGATCGGGATATTCCGGAGTATAATCGGTATTCAGATCATCGTTTGCTGCCTCAATCGCCAACACCACTTCTCTGTCCACGTAATAGAAATAAGGTTCCAGTGCCTGGAGCTGTTCTTCTGTGAGGATATCCCGCAGATCATAGAACAGGCTGCTGTTGGCATATTTTTGGAAAGAATTGAAATCCGTGATCATGCTGTCAAGCTCATTTGCTGCCACATATACCATCAGCTTCTGGGTAGAAGTGACGGAGGTCTCGTCCATGCTGTCTTCCACGATACGAATAGAAGTATCGAAGGTGATATCGCTGGTATTGAGATCAATGCCCTCTTTTTCGGCGAAATCCGTAATGAAATCCGGCTGCTCGGAGGATATCTGGTCTAAGGGACTTGCGTTTAATAAAACAGCGTTAAAAGCTATATCCTTCCGGTTCACATACTGGTAAATAAAGCTTACGATCATGCCGATGACGATCACAGAAATGATCACGTGCCATTTATAATAATACCAGAAGTACGCCAGCTTCTGCTTGGGAGTGCCGTTTTTCAGTGCTTCCCGTTCTTCTTTAAATTCATCCATTACCGCCATGAGAAAACCGCCTTTCTGCGTGCAATATAGATTTATGATAAAGGTTCTCTATCCGAAAGTCAATGAAGGAAGCGTGAGGGGATTCTAAAAAAAGAATTAAATCGCCCGGAAAATCCGGGCATATCTTGCAAGTTTTCCACGGATGATATATCATAATAGGAGACGATTGTCAGGAGAAGCAGAATCCGGACAGACGTAAACAGAGATTTCCCGAAGGAATGGAAGAACGGCGCGGAAAATCCCTGCTACAAAATAAAGGAAGAGAAAAGGAAACGAAAAATGAGTGATTCTTACGTAGAATGTCTGGTAAAAGCAAAACAGCCCGCGTGGGCTAAAATCTTAAAAGTATTACTTGTCACCCTGACAGTGTTAAGCTGCCTGGTAATGTTTGTGTTTATCATTTTCCTGCCGATCGCTCTTGTCGCAGGTGTGGGAGCATATTTCCTGAATATGTTCACCGATCTGGAGTATGAATATCTCTATCTGGATAAGGAGCTGTCTGTGGACAAGATCATGGCAAAGAGTAAGAGAAAGCGTGTAGCTACTTACAGCCTGGACAGATCGGAAGAGCACACGTCTGAACTCCAGTCACGTTTCGATCTCGTATGC
>OOBT01001761.1_pt1 | contig 10708 bp, 9 predicted proteins | sample 1671551 | NCBI WGS metagenome assembly OOBT01 (sample SAMN06348168, study PRJEB24527) | human gut metagenome | reverse complement strand
ATCGCCCTTGGAGCGGGCGCTATGCTCCTTGTTTTTCGCCAACATCGCCTCGCTTCATCCGCCACCGGCGGCGCTTCGGTGATGTTGCCCGCTCCTCTCAGTTGGCTTATCAAATACTACGGCGCGGCTATTTAGAGCCCGATTATCTATAGAGCCGATGTGCGGTGCTCTATCTTTCACAGCTAAGGCTTGTCGCTTATTACAAGCGATTTGATTTTATCCACCACAGTTATTCAGGAGGAAGTCATGGATCTTTTAAAAGACGATCTCGGAAAACTTTACAGAAAATTTCTCATCGCCTCGTTCGGCAGTGCGCTCATAGCGAGCATCTACGGCCTCGTCGATATGATAGTCGTCGGGCAGTATCACGGCCCGGACGGCGCAGCGGCAATGTCGGTCATTGCGCCGGTGTGGAATATAATTTATAGCTTCGGTCTGCTGACCGGTATCGGCGGCTCGGTGCTCTACGGAGTTTCAAAAGGCAAGGGCAGCAAAAAGGCGAATCTGTATTTCACCTCGGCGGTCGTGTTCAGCGCGATAATATCCGCGGTGCTCTGGGTAATTATTCTTGTGTTCGAGGATAGACTGCTCCTGCTCTTCGGTGCAAATGAAAAACTTATGCCGCTCTGCAAGGAGTATATGATAGCCCCGAAATTCACCGTGCCGATATATGTCTGTATAAACCTGTTCTCGTCGTTTTTGCGCAACGACTCCGACCCGGGGCTTGCGACAAAGTCGGTCATAGCGGGCGGCGTGTTCAATATATTCGGAGATTATTTCTGCGTATTCACGCTTGATATGGGTATACGCGGCGCGGGAATCGCCACAGCGATGTGCGCGGGCATATCGACGCTCGTCATGCTCACCCACTTTTTCAAGAAGAGCAACACTCTGCGCCTGCAATTTTCAAAAGAAATATTCCGCCTCTTCGGCAGGATAACCGTCAACGGCTTCTCGTCGTTTATTATAGACGTGGCGATGGGAGTGCTCACGATGCTCTTCAACCGCCAGATAATGAAATATCTCGGCACGGACGCGCTCGCGGTCTACGGAGTCATAGTCTCCGTCAGCACGCTCGTCCAGTGCTGCTCCTACGGCATAGGTCAGGCGTCTCAGCCGATAATCTCGCAGAACTACGGCGCGGGCAATGTCGGCAGGATAAAGAAGATGCTGAGATATAATATAATAACCGCCGCGATATTCGGCGCGGTGTGGGCGGCGATAACATTCGCGGTACCCAACGGGCTTATCCGCCTGTTTATGACCCCGACCGCCTCGGTGCTCGCAATAGCCCCGGCGATAATCCGAATATACGGCTCGTCGTTCCTGCTGCTGCCGTTCAATGTCTATTCAACCTATTATTTCCAGGCGACGATGCGCGCGAAAACTTCAATGTTCGTGTCCGTCGCGCGCGGAATACTTATCAGCGGCGCGCTGATACTTATTATCCCCGTCACCCTCGGCGCGGATATGATCTGGTGGGCGATGCCCGTGACAGAGCTTGTTGTCGCCGTGTTTGCCGGCGCGATGATGACGAAGAAAATACAGCCGTGATTTTGCGCGAATACGGCTGTTGCCTATGGCTTTATGAAAACATAGGTGCCTATGCCGAGACAGCGGCACAAAATTTTGAGAATGTCCATTTTTTCGACTGTAGGGGCGGATATCATCCGCCCGCAAAATCTGTACTTGTATAGCGCGACGGCATATTTTAAATAGAATAAATAACCCCGCCTCCGGAATATCCCGAGGCGGGGCTGTGCTTTGTAAATATTCAATTCGGCAGCTGTTCGAGCGAGCGAAACTCGTAGCCCTGCTTGCGCGCCCAGTCGATGATATCGCCGAGGGCGGCGGCGTTGTCGGGCGAGACGGAGTGGAGCAGGATAACCGCGCCCGGATGCAGGCGCGAAGTCACGGTGTCGAATGCATACTGCTTGCCTTTTGTGTCGTTGACATCCCAGTCGGCGTAGGCTACTGACCAGAACACGGATTTATATCTGAGCGAGGAAACGAGGTCGAGTGCCGAGGCGGAATATGACCCCATCGGGAAGCGGAAATACGGCGAGGAATAGCCGAACTTTTCGCGCAGGTAGTTGTCGCAGGTCTCGATTTCCGTCGCCATCTTCTCACGGCTTATCTTCGAGAAATCGGGGTGGGTTGTCGAATGATTGCCGACGATGTGCCCCTCGTTTATCATTCTTGCGATAAGTCCGGGTTCTGCCTTAATATTCGAGAGCGTGCAGAAAAATGCGGCGGGTACGTTCTTCTGCTTGAGAATGTCGAGCACGGTCGTTGTGTATCCGTTCTCCCAGCCGCAGTCAAAGGTGAGATAGAGGACTTTTTCTTTCGTCTTCATGTCTATCGAGACGGCGTTGAAGCCCTTCTCGTCGAAATATTTCTGCGCGTTTGTCGAGTTCTGATGCGGAACGCCGTTTTTGGATACGCCGTAGCTGTATCCGACCGTCGCGGTCGAGAGCCCGCGCGTGTTCTGCGGGTCGGCTGCGGTCAGCTTTATCTTCGGCAGCGGGGAGAGTCCCGTATACGTTCCGGTGTTCGGATCGAGCTTGCCTTTCTCCGTTTTGCGCTGAGCCAAAGTTGTGTTCTCAGGTGCTTTTGTCGTCTGCGGAGCTTTTGTGGTCTGCGGCGCAGTCGTTGTCTCGTCGCGCTTCTGACCCGTCACGGGCGCGTTGCCGTGGGTGGCGTCCGTGCTGTCGTCAACAACTTTCGTTTTGCACGCGCACAGCGAGATAATGAGCATCAGCGCGAGCGCGAGGCTTAAAAATCTTCGTCTCTTCATTTAACACAGTCCTTTCACAGATATTCGTGATTATTGTGTGCCGAAAAAGGCGATTTTAATATCGGGTGCGAAAACATTTTAATTTTGAATTATACCATTTTATATTATACCACAATAACCAATAAAATCAATTGAGAAGCCGCAAAATTCGACTCTTTGAGCCCTTCGGCTCATTGACACCGCGCGGGCGATAATATATAATTAAGTGTATTTGATTTTTCGGAGGTGCGTTTAAGTATGGTCAGAGCAATTGTGGGTGCCAACTGGGGCGATGAGGGCAAAGGTAAGATTACCGATATGTTTGCCTCCCAGGCGGACATGGTCATTCGTTTTCAGGGCGGCGCCAATGCAGGACATACGATAATCAACGACTACGGCAAGTTCGCGCTCCATCTTCTGCCGTCAGGCGTGTGCCAGCCCGGCACGGTCAATATCATCGGCAACGGCGTGGCTCTCGATATCGAGAAGCTCGTCAAGGAGATCGAGCATGTCACTTCGGCAGGCGTGCCGCAGCCCAATATCCTCGTTTCCGAGCGCGCGCAGATCATGATGCCTTATCATGTTATGCTCGACACCTATGAGGAGGAGCGCCTCAAGGATAAAAAATTCGGCTCGACAAAGAGCGGTATCGCTCCGTTCTATTCGGACAAATATGCGAAGATCGGCTTCCAGGTCTGTGAGCTGTTCGATGAGGAATATCTCAGAGAGAAGCTCGAAAGAGTCTGCGAAGTGAAGAATCTGCTGCTCGAGCATGTCTATCACAAGCCGACTCTCGATGTGGACGAGCTGTTCGACCACATGATGAAGCTTCGCGAGATGGTCAGACCCTATGTCGCGGACACCGGCAAGATCATCCGCCAGGCTGTCAAGGACGGCAAGAACATTCTTCTTGAGGGGCAGCTCGGCTCGCTCAAGGATCCCGATTTCGGTATCTATCCCATGGTCACATCGTCGTCGACCCTCGCGGGCTTCGGCGCCGTCGGCGCAGGCATCGCGCCCTATGAGATAAAGGAGATAGTCACCGTCACCAAGGCTTATTCGAGCGCCGTCGGAGCGGGCGAATTCGTCAGCGAGATATTCGGCGAAGAGGCGGAGAAGATGAGAAACCACGGCGGCGACGCCGGCGAATACGGCGCAACGACCGGCAGACCGCGCCGCATGGGCTGGTTTGACTGCGTCGCGACCCGCTACGGCTGCGAGGCTCAGGGCGCAACTCAGGTCGCGCTCACCGCTCTCGACTGCCTGTCGTATCTCGACGAGATAAAGCTCTGCGTCGGCTATGAGATAGACGGCGAAGTCACAAAGGACTTCCCTGTCACCTCGCGCCTGAAAAAGGCAAAGCCCGTCTATGTCACCATGCCCGGCTTCAAGTGCGACATCCGCGGCATAAGAGAGTTTGACAAGCTTCCCAAGGAGGCTCAGGACTATGTCCTCTTCATCGAGAAGGAGATCGGCGTGCCGATAAAGCTCGTTTCCAACGGACCGAGAAGAGAAGAGATTATAGTCAGATAAAAAAGGGTGGATATCATGCAGGACAATCATGAGAAGGTTCTCGTGCTGGACTTCGGCGGCCAGTACAATCAGCTCATCGCGCGCCGCGTCAGAGAGCACAATGTCTACGCCGAGATAAAACCGTACAGCCGCATAACCGTCGACGAGATAAAGGCGGCGGGCTATGTCGGAGTAATATTCACGGGCGGCCCCAACAGCGTCTATGACGAGAGCTCGCCCCACTATTCGCCCGAGATACTCGACGCGGGCATCCCCGTGCTCGGCATCTGCTACGGCGCTCAGCTTATCGCATATATGGCGGGCGGCGTTGTCAAAACGAGCGGCTCGAAGAGCGAATACGGCAAGATAGATATGACCCGCAGCAAGGACAGCCGACTGCTTAGAAATATCCCCGAGGATACGAGTGTCTGCTGGATGAGCCACACGGACTATATCAGCAACCCGCCCAAGGGTTACAAAGTGACTGCCGTCACGCGCGACTGCCCCTGCGCGGCGATGGAGAACGACGAGAAGAGAATCTACGCCGTTCAGTTCCATCCCGAGGTCATGCATACGCAGTACGGCGAGGAGATATTCAAAACATTCCTCTTTGATATCTGTGGATGTAAGGGCGACTGGGTCATGTCAAGCTTCGTCGAAGAGCAGGTAAAGCACCTGCGCGAGAAGATAGGCGACAAGACCGTGCTTTGCGCCATGTCCGGCGGAGTCGACAGCTCCGTTGCAGCCGTGCTTCTGCACAGAGCGGTCGGCAAGCAGCTGACCTGCGTTTTCGTTGACCACGGCCTGCTCAGAAAGAACGAGGGCGACGAGGTCGAGCACATCTTCCGCGAGCGCTTTGATATGAAGCTCGTCAGAGTCAACGCCCAGGAGCGTTTCCTCACCAAGCTCGCAGGCGTGACCGAGCCGGAGAAGAAGAGAAAAATTATCGGCGAGGAGTTTATCCGCGTCTTTGAAGACGAGAGCAAGAGGCTCGGCAGGATGAATTTCTTCGTTCAGGGCACAATATATCCCGATGTTATCGAGAGCGGCGTGGGCGATGCGGCGGTCATCAAGAGCCACCACAATGTCGGCGGACTGCCCGACCACATCGATTTCGATGAGCTCATCGAGCCCCTGCGCGACCTGTTTAAAGACGAGGTCCGCAAGGTCGGACTTGAGCTCGGTATCCCCGAGGATCTTGTCTGGCGTCAGCCGTTCCCGGGTCCCGGACTTGCCGTGCGTATCCTCGGCGACATCACCGAGGAGAAGCTCAATATTCTCAAGGATGCGGACGCTATCTTCCGCGAGGAAGTCAAAATCGCCGGCATCGACCGCGACATCAACCAGTATTTCGCGGTGCTCACCAACGTCCACAGCGTCGGCGTTATGGGCGACGCGAGAACCTACGACAGCCTTATCGCGCTGCGCGCAGTGACCACAGACGACTTCATGACCGCAGACTGGGCGCGCATCCCGTTTGATGTGCTCGCAAAGGTCTCGAACCGCATCACCAACGAGGTCAAGGGAGTCAACCGCGTAGTCTACGATGTCACTACAAAGCCCCCGGCAACGGTGGAGTGGGAATAATTTCACTCTTGAAAAAGTCCAGTAATACCAAGGCTTTTTCGCCATGAGTGCCCGCCGTGGCAACAAAATGGCAACATTATTTGAATTATTGCGATAACAAAAAGCGCTATCTGATTTGAGGCCAAGTCAGATAGCGCTTTTTCTTTGTTTTTAGTCCGCCTTCAATCGATCCTTGAACGCCTCCACCATTGCATCGCTGAGCTGCTGAGACGGCACTTTCACATAGCCGGAGGTTTCGTCATATTTCGGGTAGTTATAACGCCACTTGTCGTAGTCCTCCCGGTTGATTTCGCCATTGTGGAGCTTTTCTGCCTGCTGTGCCCAAGCAACAAGCATTTCGGAAAGCTCGGCGGCATCCTTCCCCTTCCGGGGATCAACACGCAGAGAAACTCCGTTCTCGCCTGTTTCCACCGTCAGGCCGTAGCGATCCTCCAAGGTGAACAGGGTGTGCATCAAGCCAAGATAGCTGTCAATGTCCGGCACGGACAGCGCCAGCGGCGAGACACCCAGCGCACCGGCAAGGCTTTCCGTCAGCTCCGCCTTGGGTGTTCTGCTGCCGGATTCATACTGCGCCATACGGATGTCGGCGGTCTTTTCCGGGAAACCGACCACCTGCCCTAAGTATTTTTGTGTCATTCCCCGCAAATTGCGGAAGAACCGAATTCTCTCACCGATTGCCATAGCGATTACGCTCCTCGTTTTGATACTGTACAATCAGTATAGCATATAAATTTAATATGTGTCAAGATAACAATAGCAAAAAAGTTAAATATTTTTCTGCAAACCTCTTGACAATAGCAAATTCGTTTAGTATAATGATTAAGCAAATAGCGTTAAGTTGTTTGCAGACAACAGAATATCCGTCGTGCGTCACGGTAATGGCGTACCCGCTCGGGCAAATCGGAAGGCGGCCAGAAAGTTCTCCGACACTAAACAAGAGAACTATAACCAAACGAAAGGGGTGATGAAATGGAGAACACGAGCTTTATGAGAGTGGAGGAAGTAGCACAGGAATTGGGCGTTTCCAAGTCCTATGCCTACAAGATCGTCCAGAAGCTGAATGAAGAACTGAAAAACAAAGGCTTTCTCACGATTTCAGGGCGAGTCAACAAGCAATATTTTATGGAACGCACCTGTTACGGTGCAGAGAGAAAGGAGTAATCGCATTGGCAGTTTATAAGGAACCAAAAACCAACACTTGGCGGGTCATTTATCGGTACACAGATTGGAACGGAGAACGAAAGCAATCCCAGAAGCGTGGCTTTCAGACAAAACGAGAGGCACAAAGCTGGGAGCGGGAACAGCTTAACAAATTGGGTTCCGACTTGGATATGACCTTCCGAAGCTTTGTGGAGCATTATGAGGAGGATCGGCGCAGCCGCATCAAGGACAGCACTTGGGAGAGCAAGGAGCACATCATCCGTACCAAACTGCTCCCCTATTTTGGAAAACTCAAAATGAGCAGCATCACCCCGCAGCAGATCGTTCGGTGGCAGAATGAGCTAATCAACTATCGTGACAAGGACGGGGCGCCCTACTCACCGGTGTATCTCAAAAGTATCCAGAACCAGATCAGCGCAATTTTCAATCACGCCGTCAGGTACTACAATCTGAATGAAAATCCCTGCAAGAAAGCCGGGAGTATGGGCAAGAAGAAAAATCGTGAAATGGCTTTCTGGACCAAGGAGGAGTATCTGCAATTCATTGATGCAATGATGGACAAGCCACTGTCGTTTTATGCTTTTGAGATGTTGTACTGGTGCGGCATCCGTGAGGGGGAGCTGCTGGCGCTGACCCCGGCGGATTTTGACTTTGATAAACGCACAGTCTCGATCAGCAAGACATTTCAGCACACCGGTGGGAAAGACGTCATTACACCGCCCAAAACAGAAAAGAGCAATCGCACAATTACGATGCCACGCTTTCTGGCAGATGAGATGCAGGAGTATTTGAAGATGCAGTACGACATTGGCCTGGATGACAGGATGTTCCCGGTCACGAAAAGCTATTTGTATCGGGAAATGCAGCGTGGCTGTCAGGAAACCGGCGTAAAGCGCATCCGGATCCACGATTTGCGGCACAGCCACATCAGCCTTTTGATCGACCAAGGCTTTTCTGCGGTTGCTATTGCCGACCGGGTCGGCCACGAAAGTATTGATATTACCTACAATTATGCGCATCTGTTTCCTTCAAAGCAGACAGAAATGGCGGATAAGTTGGATATGGAAAGAGGTATTTAGGATGTCATTGAAGAACAGAGACGAGCATAATCGCTGGCGCAATAAGACGGTTGCTTTCCGGGTATCGCCGGAGGAAGATGCTCAAATTGAACGCTATGTGCAGCTCTCCGGGCTGACAAAGCAGGACTATATCACCCGGCGGCTCACCCACAAGGATGTAGTGGTGCAGGGCAATCCGAGAGTTTACAAGGCGCTGCGGAATCAGCTTGCCGAAGTGCTTTTGGAATTGCAGCGCATTGAGACTGGCGGCGCAGTCAATGATGAGCTGCTTGACCTAATTGAAATGATAGCCGATATCCTCGGCGGAATGAAGGAGGAATCTGAATGAACAATGAAAAAGAAATGACCGCTCCCGTTGTATCTGTTGGCGCAGATACGGAGCAGTCATCCCAAAACTTTACGGATTATAGTTTAACCGATTTTGACTCGGATTTCAAGGGATCTGACGATGATTTCTACCGGGAAATGCAAAGAAGAATGGACCCGGACTATCTGGAAACGGTATCGATGACCACCCTCTATGATACGGACTTTGAAGAGCAGGAGCCCCTGATCGATGGTCTGCTGTACCGAGGCGCTTACTTACTGGCCGGTTCCCCGAAAGTGGGAAAGAGTTTCCTGGTGGCCCAGCTTGCCTATCAGGTCAGCACCGGCCTGCCTCTGTGGGGCTATAAGGTGCGAAAAACGGGCGTTCTTTACTTTGCGCTGGAAGATAACTATGCCCGCTTGCAGCGGAGACTATTCCGAATGTTCGGTGCTGAGGCGGCAGAAAATCTGTATTTTGCCACCCACTGTAAAACAGCCAACAGCGGTCTGGAGGATCAGATTCGCAGCTTTATGCGGGAGCATCCCAACACCGGCCTGATCATCATTGACACCCTGAAACGGGTGCGTGAAGTTGGCGGAGCGGATTTCAGCTACAGCAGTGACTACGATATTGTGGCTCGGCTGAAGACTGTTGCCGACAGCTACCAGGTGACGATGGTAATCGTTCACCATACCCGCAAGTTGGAGGCGGATGACAAATTCGATATGATTGCCGGAACCAACGGTTTGTTGGGTGCGGCGGATGGCGGATTTGTTCTCAGTAAAGAGAAACGCACCTCCAATGCGGCGGTGCTGGATGTCACCGGCAGAGATCAGGAGGACCAGCGGCTGCACCTAACTAAGAACCCCGAAACGCTGGTATGGGAGCTGGAAAGCGTTGAAACAGAGCTTTGGCAGGAGCCGCCGGACCCGTTTCTGGACAGCATTGCGGAATTCCTTTCTTCGGCTGGTGGACGGTGGGATGGCACTGCTTCTGAGCTGTGCGGTCTGCTGCATCTGGACTGCAAGCCCAATGTGCTTTCTCTCCGGCTGAGCGTTGGCTCTGCACGGCTGCTGCGAGATCACGACATCCGCTACAAGGCAAGCCGCAATCACGGTGGACGGAAAATCTCCCTGTGGAAGGAGATGGAGCCGAACAGCGTGTCAAAGGGTGACGACCGTGACGGCCTTTTGGTGGGCGCTGGCGAGGTCTAAAACATCGTCACCACCGTCACGGTTTGTCACGCTTTGAAGTTTCGGCAAGTCGTGCGGCTGCCCTTTTCAAAGGGCATTGAGCACTGGGGAGCAGCCCGCAGGCTGCTGGGGCAAAGTCCCGGCGCAGAGGCAGTATTCGATATACTGCCTCTGTGCAAGCCCCCTCGGGAGAGCGCAAACAGCATCTTTTGATGGCCGCAGGCTGTCAAAAGTGCTTTTGCGTTACTCTTGATAAGAGTAACAGAACCCCGGCGTCGTCCTCGCAAGCGCCATATCATTCGCCCTCCCGCCAGCGGCAGGGCTCATTCATTCTGCTGCTCGTCCTCTCGGGAAAAAGTCTCGCTGCGCTACCAACTTTTTCCCGATTTTGATTCTTGAAAGGAAGTGAGATTTTATGAAGAGAACGATCAGCGCCGAGGTCGGTAAAGGCTCTGTCAACCACAACAGCCGCAAATTTCGGGCAGAGAATGTGGATGGAAGCCGCACGCACCTGAACATTGACTACTGCAATAAGCGAATTCAGACTGTGTACCACCAACTTTTTGATGAAGCCCTGAAACGCTACAACGAGAAGCAAACCCGTGCAGACAGGCGTATTCCAAACTACTATGAAAAAATCCGCTCCGGAAATCAGGAGAAGCCTTTCCACGAGATCATCCTGCAAATTGGAAACAAGGAAGATATGAGTGCCACGGGCGAGTATGCGGATCTGGCACGAACTGTATTAGATGAATACTATCGAGGCTTTCAGGAGCGCAATCCAAACCTCCGGGTGTTCTCGGCGCATCTCCATATGGACGAAGCTACACCCCATATCCACATTGACTTTGTGCCATTCACCACTGGGAGCAAGCATGGGCTTGATACCCGTGTGTCGCTGAAACAGGCGCTGGCAGCGCAGGGCTTCAAGGGCGGCACACGAGGTGCAACGGAATGGGCGCAGTGGGTGCAGTCCGAAAAGGAGCAGCTTGCCGCCGTGATGGAGCGGTATGACATTCAGTGGGAGCAGAAAGGCACCCACGAAAAGCACCTCTCTGTTATGGACTACAAGAAGCAAGAGCGAGAAAAAGAG
>OOBT01001759.1_pt1 | contig 10713 bp, 7 predicted proteins | sample 1671551 | NCBI WGS metagenome assembly OOBT01 (sample SAMN06348168, study PRJEB24527) | human gut metagenome | reverse complement strand
GCAAAAATGCTGTACCTTCCATGCGAGAAAGCGCATGGAAGGTACTGCATTTTCCGTCTGCCTGCGCTGGTTCAGAAACCAGTTGATGGCAGTGGTCTTGCCATAGCCCATGGGAGCCACCACCGCCGTCAGTGCACTGACTGAAACAGGGCGCAGGGTCTCCTGCACCCGCTCCGAAATATAGATCGCATTCAGGTCCAGTTTCCGCATCGTTTTTGCTCCTTTTCCCCATCCGGAGGATCCTGTGATCCGCTGTGTCAAGTATAGCATAAATGCGGAAAAGCTGCACGCTGTTTTTATCTGCTATGAACTCTACCAGAAATCTCGTCAGGCTGTTGCGGATATAGAAAATGCAATGAAGATCATCATAGCAGAACAGGCATCCTGTCCGATACCGCCTAGCGGTAACGCAGGATGCCTGTTCTGCTTTATTTTTCCCGGAACTCCATAGGTGTTTTTCCGGTGACCTTTTGAAAGACTGCACTAAAATAATTGCGGGTGGCAAAGCCAAGCTGCTCGGAAATTTCCCGGACGCTGAGCGTTGTGCTTTTCAGCAGAACCTTCGCGCGTTCGACCTTTGCAAACTTCACATAGTTCGTGACGCTCAGACCCGTTTCTTCCTTGAATTTATGGGTGAGGTAGTATTCCGTGTAGCCCACCAGAGCGGCAAGATCTTCCGCCACGATCTTTTTGTCCAGATTCATCTCGATATAATCCACACATTTCTGGATCTGCATACTGAGGTTAGGGTTCGTCCGGTGTTTGTGGACACGCCGAATGAAATCATCGTACATCATCATTGCAAGCGGGCTCAGTTCATCCAACGATTTTGCCGCTTCTGCCGTCTGAATGTAGCTGTCCCCCAGCGAGTACGCCTCCTCCGGGGAAAGGCCGCCCTCAATGGCGGCACGGCACACCAGCGAGGTGAACACGATGATGGAAGTCTTACTCTGGCGCAGAACATCGCTGCTCTGCACCGGCACGCCTGCGCTCATGCTCATACTGTTGGAAAGCGCCTGCTTGTAATTCAGGTCTCCGGTGCGGACCATTTGCAGCATTCCCTGCTCCGCCATCCAGATCTTATGCCGGTCATGGGGAATGGCATCGCTTTTCAGCCGTTCGTCCTGTGCTGCACTGCTGTTCACACTGCTCAACTCCAGCCGCTGCCCGGTCAGGCAGTAGTGCATCATCAGCAGATAGCGGTTCATAATGGTGTTTTGCAGGGTAGGAACTTTTTCAAGGGCTTTGTAAAGCTGGATCGTCCATGCCACACTGATCTCCAGCTTGCTGTAATATTTCAGCCCTTCCTCGATCCCGCGCATTGTCACATCCTGATAGAACACCGGCCCGATGACACAGACACGCTTCAGTTTTCCCTCTTCCTTTTCAAAGGCTGCGCCCCACAAAAGACCCAATGCCGTCCCCAAGGTAACGGGTACATCGTCCCGATCCCCATGCTCCAGCATCCGCTGTTTGCAGCCGAACAGTTCAAATGCACTGGCAAGAAATGCCTCGTCCGGGCAGTTGCTCCGCAAGAGCTTCCCCTGTGCATCATAGCACCATGTATATACATTTCCGCCGCACTTGACAAGCTCGGAAAACAGCATCATATTCTGGAGAACATCCATGCGTAATCCCTCCGGCTCATTGATGGAAACAGTATATCATACTTCTGCCGTTTTTTCTACCGATGCCCGGAGCCAGTGCAGCAGGATGCCTGCAGAGATGACCGCAGCGCCCACGTCTGCCATCAGGTGCGCCGCCGCAATGCCCTGCACCCCGCAAAGCGCATTCATCAGGTACAGCAGCGGGATCAGCAGCAGCCCCTGCCGCAAAAGAGAGAGCACCACCGCACCACTTGCCCTGCCTACGGATTGCAGCAGGCTGGTTGCCAGATAGGTCAGACCGATCACCGGGCTGCCCAGCACCAGATAGATCACCAGCTGCGTCCCCAGACGGAATGCCCCTTCTTCCTTGATGAACATCCCGATCAAGGCATTGCGTCCGGCAAAGCTGGCTGCCCCGGCAAGCACACCAAAAACAACGGTCAGGAGGATCAGATCTTTCAAAAGCTGCTTCAGGCGCTTCGTGTCGCCTGCGCCGTAGCTGTACGCCAGAAGCGGCTGGCACCCCATGCAGATCGCCATGGCGATCATACTGATGATCATGGTCGTCTTGCCCGCTGCCGCCATGGCTGCGACCGCCGCCGTGCCGTGGGTCACCAGCAGCCGGTTGCTGAAGGAGGAGGCAAACCCTGCCAGCAGGCTGCTGATCCCGTTGGGCAGACCAATGGCCAGCATCTCACCCAGCATCTGCGGCTTTTTCAGGGCAGGACGGAAATCAACGGTCAGCACCGTGCCGTGTTTGACGATGTAGCGCAGATAGCAGCCCGTTGCCACAAGATTGCCCAGCACACTGGCAGCAGCCGCACCGCTGACGCCGAAGTTCAGCACCAGAATGAACAGCGGGTCAAAAATGCAGTTGACCAGTGTGCCCAGAAGATTGCCGATCAAGCCTTCTTTTACTGCGCCCTCTGCACGCACCAGCATCGCCATGCTGTTGGACAGGATAAAAAGCGGCGCACCCAGTGCAAGGACCTGAAGATACCGCTCTGCATAGGGAAAAAATTCTGCATTTGAGCCCAGCACCCCCAGAAGCGGCACTCTGCTCACCAGCAGACCGATGCTGACCAGAACGCCCAGAAAAAAGCTGCTCCAGAAGCAGAGCGAGGAGCAAGTCTTGCCCTGCTCGATCTCGCCTGCGCCAAAGCAGCGTGCAATGATGGCGCTGCTGCCTGCGCCAAGCATGGTCGCCACTGCCGCAAGGATCGAAAACACCGGTCCCACAACGGAGACCGCCGCCACCTGTGCGGTATCGCCCAGACAGCCCACAAAAAACATATCCGCCATGTTGTACAGCACCATGACAAGGATAATGATAATGGAGGGCACCGCCATGGAAATGATGGATTTCCAGACAGAGCCGGTACGGAAAAGTGCTTCGTTTTTCATGGTCTCCTCCCAAAAATCAACCGCACGCAGGCAGAACGAAAGCCCCTGTCAAAGAGGCTTTCCGAGCTGCTTCGGTCACAGGTTGTCCAGCGCATCCAGCAGTGCTTTCAGCGCCGTTTCCGGCAACCCAAGCATAGGGCCGATCTTGCCAAATGTCATGCCGTAGGCAGCTTTTGCCTGCTGGTTGTCGGCAAAACCGGGCAGGTACTGCTCCACGATGGCTTTTGCGGCCTCGTTTTCCATCAGTGCTGCAATCGTGCTCTGGCTGTTCAGCTTGCCGCCGGTCAAAATTTCCGGGTGCTTCCAGCTGCTGATGCTCTGGTGTCCGGCAGACAGTGCGCCGTCCACCGGGATGGCTGCACCGGTGATGTACCGTGCCAGACCGCTGGCAAGGAAAAGTGCCAATGCAGCGCACTCCTCCGGGTCGCCCATCCGCTTTGCCGGGCAGTCGGCTGCAAAGAAGTCCATGGCCGCAGCCGGTGCATCCCCGAAAATGCTGGTTCTGGTGTAGCCGGGACAGATGGCGTTGACGGTAATGCCGTATTCTGCGTAATCCAGCGCCGCTGCGCGGGTCATGCCGACCACGCCGAACTTGGTGGCACTGTACAGCGCCTGTCCACGCTGGGGCACAAGACCCGCCACCGATGCCACATTGATGAGGAATCCGCCTTCGCTGTGGCTCTTGAGGATTGCCTCTGCGCCGTACTTCATCCCGGCAAAGACACCCTCGCTGTTCAGGGAGAAGATCTTCTCGTAATCCTCTACCTCATACTCATGCAGCGGTGTGCCGCCCATGCCGATGCCTGCGTTGCTGACAACGCCATCCAGCTTGCCGTAGTGCGTCACCGTCTTATCCACCAGTTCTTTGATGGCAGAAGCCTTGCTGCAATCGGTCTGGATAAAGATGGCATCGCCGCCCTTGGCGCAGATGCCGTCTGCCACAGCCCGCCCCTGCTCTGCACTGCGGGCTGCACAGACCACCTTCATGCCGTTTTCGCCAAAGCACTCGGCAATGGCCCGGCCGATGCCACGGCTTGCGCCGGTGACGATGGCCACTTTGCCTTTGACACTGTTAAAATCCATCATTTTCATTCTCCTTTTTCTCAAATCATGTTACTCTGCTTCAGCCATTCCACTTCATCGTGAATTATCTCCCGATGATTTATCGTATTTACGAATCAGATTTGCAACCATCAGTTGCTTATCCATCCCTGTGGTGCTATAATAACACTGTGGCGCAGGAGCTGCAATCAGCAGTTTCCGGCGTGTCCGGTGTTTAAGCAACGAATCACGTTCAAAGCGTTGGTTAAGCACCCTTTATGAAATCAATTGATGGAGGAATTCTATGGATATCCGGGTCAAAAAAACGAAGCGTGCCATTCAGAAAGCGTTTGTTGCCCTGCTGCGGGAGAAGCCGATCGAAAAGATCACGGTCAAAGAAATTGCCGAACGGGCCGAGATCAACAAAACGACCTTTTATTCCCACTATGAAACGCTGGATGCCCTCACCGCCGAAATGGAGCGGCAAACGGTCCAGCTCGTCTGCGACAATATGGGCGGCGCACAGCAGCTGCTGGATACGCCGGAGGCTTTTGTGCGGGAGATGTTTGCTAATCTCCAGCAGGCGACCGATTATCTCGGCGTGGTTCCTGCATCAGCGATGAACCGCTTTACACAGCATTTGCGGGATGCCGTTCTGGAACAGATCAAAAGTGATAACATCGAGCCTTCTCAATATGAAAATGTCGGTGCGATCCTGATTTTTGTAATGAACGGTCTTTCCGGGCTTCTGAACACCGACGCAAAACTGGCACAGAAACAAATTGATGTAATCGCCGCCGTGGTTGCGAATGGTGTCCACGGTCTGCATCTTTCCCACTGAGCCAAAACAGGCTGCAAGAAGCATCTTCCGCAGCCTGTTTTTTGCTATTGCAGCTTATCTTTCTGTGTAACTACCCAGCACCCCAAGGCTGGGCTTTGCTGTCCGCTCCATCGTTTCGCGGTTCACGGCGATCAGTCCAAACTGCATGGCATAGCCCTTCTGCCACTCAAAGTTGTCCATCAGGCTCCAATGGAAGTATCCCTTCACCGGGATGCCGTCGGCGATGCAGTGCTGCACGCCATCCAGTGCCTGCCGGATAAACGCCACACGGCGGGTATCATCGGCGGTGGCAATGCCGTTTTCGGTCACGATCAGGTCACCCTTGAATTCCTCTGCCACCTTGCGAATGACGTGTTCCAGTGCCTGCGGATAGACCTCGTAGTCCATCTGGGTCAGTTCTGCGCCCTCCGGTGCCGGCAGCTGCCCCTGCGGGCCATAAAGGGTGCGGGTATAGTTCTGCACACCCAGAAAATCATCGTCTTTGATATAAGGCAGATAATGGGTGAACTCCTCCTGCCATGCGGCCTCGGCAAAGGCTTCGCCGCCGGGCTGTGCCTGCAGGTCGTGCAGCGAGAGGGTCAGACCCACCTTGATCTGCGGGCAGAGGGCTTTGATGGCATCCCGTGCGGCTGCATGGGCACGCATCACCAGCAGATCGCCTTCCGGGGTGCGCTCGCTGACAAAGATCTGCGGCTGGGGTGTGCCGAACGCCTGTGTATTCTCCATGGCGGCATACTTCATGTTTTCCATCATCTTCTGGAAGTTCATGCCCACCTGCACCGTGCCCTCGGCAGACTTTCCGGCCGATGCGGCATTTTGGGCAGCCTGTTCTGCCATCAGACGGAACCGCTTGGAGATCGCGGCAAGCTGCAAGCCCATATTGGCCTCGTTGATGGTGCAGACATAGCGCAGCTCGCTGCCCAGCTGTTCCATCACATAGGTCACATAACGTTTAAAATCCTCTACGGTGCTTTCGGTTTCCCAGCCGCCCTTGCAGATGAGCCATTTCGGGCTGGTGAAGTGCAGTAGGGTGACGATGGGTTCTACGCCATGCGCTTTGCAGCAGGCGATCACCTTGCGGTAATGCTCGATAGCTTCCGGGTCGAACTTTCCTTCCTCCGGCTCTACCCGTGCCCACTCGATAGAAAAGCGGTAGGCGTTCAGCCTGGCATCGGCCAAGAGCTTGATATCTTCTTCGTACCGTTGATAATGGTCACAGGCAATGCCGCTGGGCTCCGTAAAGCTGGAATGGGGCAGCTGTTCCTGTGCCCAGTAGTCACTATTCGTATTGTTGCCCTCTACCTGATGGGCTGCTGTTGCAGCTCCGATGAAAAAGCCTTTTTCAAATTTCTGCATGATGGTTCTCCCTTCCTGCGTGTTGCTTGTTGAGACTATTGTAGCAGACCTGTTTTGCCCCTATGGGGTAATAAATCGTGAAGTCGGGCGTAAATTCACGAATCACAAATTATTGCACGAATTTTTATCCTTAATTCCAATTTTTTTGTCTGGCAGTACCTATTGCATTCTGTTATTCTGGTGTCAGAAAAAGCAGAACTCAGTTCACACAAAAAGGAGGAAAAACATTATGTTCCAAAAGAAACCCAGTGCCAGTGAAGTAGACGGCGTCCAGTACCGCCGTGCAAAGCTCTGGCAGATCATCTGTTACGCCTGCAACGCTTTTGTAGGCATGAGCATCTATTCCCTGATCGGTATGGCCAGTTATTCTGCCAGCATCGGCTACGGCATCACCACTGCAGCCGTGGGCATCATCCTGATGCTGGCTCGCATTCTGGACGGTTTTACCGACCCGATGCTGGCGTTCGTCTACGACCGCGTCAACACCCGTTTCGGCAAGCTGCGCATTCTGCTGATCAGCGGCTACCTGATCGAGGCTGTCGGCCTGCTGTGTATGTTCAACCTGTGCTCCAGCAAGGGCTTCGGTCTGCCGGTGTTCGTTTTGACCTACATTATTTACATCATCGGCTATACCGTCACCAACATGACCGCCCAGACCCTGCCGGCTATTATGACCAACGATCCCCGCCAGCGTCCCACCATCGGTGTCTGGACCACTGCACTGAACTACTTCGTGCCCATGGGCATGAGCATGCTGATCTACACCGTCATCCTGCCCAAGTGCGGCGGCACCTTTAATCAGGACTTCCTCAGCACGGTCTGCACCATCGTGCTGATCATTGCCGGTATCGGCACCCTGATCGTCTGCGCCGGTATCTCCGCCTACGATAAGCCCGAAAACTTCGAAGGCACCAGCAAAAAACACGAGCCGCTGAAAACTGCGGATATTCTTGAGGTGCTCAAGCACAACAAACCCCTGCAGTGCTACATCGCCTCCAACGCTTCCGATAAGCTGGCACAGCAGGTAGGCAGCCAGGCCATCATCAACACGATGCTGAACGGCATCCTCATCGGCAACATGGGTCTTGCTACCACCCTTGGCGTGATCAGCATGGTGCCTTCCATCTTCTTTGCGGCCTTCGGTGCAAAGTATGTGGGCAAAAATGGCAGCAAGAAGGGCATCGTGACCTGGACCTGCGTCAGCATGGCCATCACCTCTGTGCTGATCCTGTTCTTCATCTTTACCGATACTCGTCAGATCGGTGTGATCGGCAGCTGGAACATGATCGTTTACGTCCTGCTGACTCTGCTGCAGAACGGTTCCATGATGTGCATTACCACCTCCAACACTTCTTACATGGCCGATACCATTGACTACGAGCTGGACCGCAGCGGCCGTTACATCCCGGCGGTTGTCTCCGGCACTTACAGCCTGATCGACAAGCTCATCACCTCGGTGGCTGCTGTCATCGCCACCGGTGCGGTCGCCCTTCTGGGTTACACCACCACCATGCCCCAGCCCACGGATTCCTACACCAGCGGCATCTTCTGGATGACCCTTGCCATCAAGTTCGGTCTGCCCATGCTGGGCTGGGTCATCACCCTGATCGCCATGCTGGGCTGCCCGCTGACCAAGGAAGAAATGGTCAACGTCCAGAAGCGCATCGCTGATAAGAAAGACGCCATTCGTCATGAAGTAATTGCAGAACATATGCAGTAACACCCTGCAAAAACCGAAAGGGCTCATACTCTCTTTCGGTTTTTGCTGATTTGATCTATCTTTCACAAAGGAGTTTTTACCATGAGCAAGACCATCCTGTTGAATCAGAGCGACTGGCATTTTACCAAGGAGAACCCCGGCATCCCCGCCGCCGTTATGGGCGAGGCCGTCACACTGCCCCACACCTGGAACGCCGTGGACGGTCAGGACGGCGGCAACGATTACTACCGCGGCACCTGCTGGTATACGCTGGCCCTGGCAAAGCCCGCCATCCCGGCAGGCGGCAAGGCTGTTTTGCAACTGGACGGCGCAGCCATGACCGCCGCCGTTTACCTGAACGGGGAAAAGCTGGCCGAGCACAAGGGCGGCTACTCCACCTTCCGGGTGGACCTGACCGACCACCTCAAAGAGGAAAATCTGCTGGCAATTTCCGTGGACAACCGCGACAACGACACCGTGTACCCCCAGAAAGCGGACTTTACTTTCTACGGCGGCATTTACCGGGATGTGACCCTGCACATCGTCCCGGCAGAGCACTTTGCCCTGCCCGCTAATGGCGCACCGGCACTGAAGGTGACCCCCATCGTCACCGACCTTGCTGCCAAGACCGCTGAGGTCACCGTGGAAGCCGCCGTGGTGGGCGCACAGACCGTGACCTTTGCACTGGAGGGTCAGACCCTCACCGCCCCGGTGGAAAAGGGCACCGCAAAGGTTGTTTTCACGCTGAACAACGCCCATCTGTGGGATGGCGTGGACGATCCCTTCCTCTACACCGTATCTGCCAAGCTGGACAATGGCGAGGAGACCTCCGCCCGGTTCGGCTGCCGCAAGTTTGAGATTGACCCCCAGAAGGGCTTTATCCTGAATGGCAGGGAATATCCGCTGCGCGGTGTTTCCCGCCACCAGGACCGAAAAGGTGCGGGCATTGCCCTGACCAACGAAATGATGGAGGAGGATATCTCCATCATTCTGGAAATGGGTGCCAACACCATCCGGCTGGCACACTATCAGCACGCACAGTATTTCTACGACCTGTGTGATGAAAAGGGTCTTGTCATCTGGGCAGAGATCCCCTACATCACCATGCACATGACCAACGGCCGTGCCAACACCCTGACCCAGATGGAAGAGCTGATCGTCCAGAACTACAACCACCCCTGCATTGCCGTGTGGGGCTTGTCCAATGAGATCACCGCTGCTTCTGCTGTCAACGAGGATCTGCTGGAAAACCACCGTCTGCTGAACGAGCTGGCGCACAAGCTGGACCCCACCCGCAAGACCACCATGGCAAACGTGTTTATGCTGGAGACCACCAGTCCCATTCTGGAAATTCCCGATGTGAACAGCTACAACCTCTACTTCGGCTGGTATCTGGGCGAATTGGAGCAGAACGACGAGTTCTTTGACAAGTACCACGCCGATTACCCTGACCGCTGCATCGGCTTTTCGGAGTACGGTGCAGATGCCAACCCCCAGTACCAGAGCAGCCACCCGGAAAAAGGCGACTACACCGAGAGCTACCAGTGCGTTTACCACGAGCACATTGCAAAGATGATTGCCGACCGTCCTTGGCTGTGGGCGACCCATGTGTGGAACATGTTCGACTTTGCCGCCGATGGACGCGATGAGGGCGGCAAGCACGGCGAGAACCAGAAAGGGCTTGTGACGATGGACCGCAGGATTAAAAAGGATGCGTTCTATGTATACAAGGCATACTGGAGCAAAGCCCCATTTGTGCATCTCTGCGGCAGCAGATACACGGACCGTGCGGAGGATGTGACGGAGATCAAAGTGTACTCTAACCAGAAGAAGGTCACGCTTTTTGTGGACGGAGCAGAGCAGGAGACCAAGGAAGGTGCACGCATCTTCAGATTCCGGGTGCCGATTACGGGAACGCACACGATCCGGGCAGTGTCCGGGGACTGCACCGATGAGATTACAGTGAGAAAAGTGGATACACCGAACCCGGCATACATTTTCAACAAGCAGGGCGACGTGGTCAACTGGTTTGACAAAGAAGATTTTAAAGCCGACCACTATTCGATTTCCGATACGCTGGGAGAACTGGCGAAAAATGAGATGGCAAATGCCATTGTGCAGCGCCTGATGGCACAGGCTTCCGCAAGCCGCGGCGATGTGGCAGAGAGCGTGAAGGACAATCCGGCGTTGCAGCGGATGATGCAGCGCATGACACTGGCAAGTCTCTTAAAGCAGGCGGGAGACGCCGTGAGCGAGGAGCAGATGAAATCGTTAAACGACGCATTGCAGAAAATTCCAAAGAACTAGGGAACACGAAGTAAGGAGCGCAGAGGAATGAAAAAGGCAGTACAGCAGATCATGCTTGGAACAGTAACGAAAAATGAAAAGCAGACGGCAGAGACGCTGCGGCGGATCAGGGCGGCAGGCTACGACGGAATCGAACTGAACGGTTTTATGGTGAAGCCGACCTCTTTTCTGGTGCGGATGCTCACGAAGGCGGCAGGAATGCCGGTCGGAAAAGGCGGCAGCTATGACTGGAATGCCCTTGTAAAAGAAGCGGGACTTTGTGTGACGAGCATCCATGAAGATCTTGGAACGATCAGACGGGAGCCGGAGACGGTTGTAAAAGAGGCAGAAGCCTTCGGCACAAAATACGTTGTCATCACGGGAATGTACCGCTTTGATTACGCGGATAAAGCCGCAGTGCAGGGGCTGTGCCGGGATCTGAATGTCTCCGGAAAAATTTTGAAGGAGGCGGGCATTGC
>OOBT01001756.1_pt1 | contig 10715 bp, 9 predicted proteins | sample 1671551 | NCBI WGS metagenome assembly OOBT01 (sample SAMN06348168, study PRJEB24527) | human gut metagenome | reverse complement strand
GCATACGAGATCGAAACGTGACTGGAGTTCAGACGTGTGCTCTTCCGATCTATACAGGCAAAAAACAGTATCAGCCAGCTTCATTGTTTTGACTGTCCTATATATATTGAAATGCAGTCCGGTATGTCGTGCATCCTGATCGGAACACAGCCTGATAAAGCATCATTGAAAACGTTTGCCGTACACCGTTATGTCAAGATCAATCCCGGCTTATTTTTCTCACTGGTGTCCATGACAGCCAGCTGTTCTTATAAGCTTATTGTTGATTCCGGTTATCATTATTCGATTGAGGAATTATCACCAGCCTATAGCATTGACCGTGTCATTCCATACTTACGTATTAATGAAATCCTCGGATACTATTATAATATAAGAAACTCCGGATATAATTTCAAGGGCGAAACCCACAACTATTTTGAGCTTACCTATGTTGACCGTGGATGCATGAAAACGATTGTAGACGGAAAAGACTATGAATTATCGGAAAATAATCTTTTGATTTATGGTCCAGGCCAGTTTCACTGTCAGGAAATTCCCGAAGGAGAATCCTGCTCCTATGTAACGATCATTTTTGATCTGGACAATACAAACCACGAAGACAACAAAGTAATATACCGCACCCTTTTAAACCGGGTATTTGGGTATGACAAAAAAATCCATACTCTGATCAAAGCTTTTGTTAATGAAAGCAATTCGCAGCTGCCTTTTATGAACAGCCTGATCATCTGTCTTTTACAGGAAACGGTAATAAGACTTCTTCAATCCGATTTTATAGAACAGACCGACCAACATCCTGTGACAGAGGTACGCCAGAATTATCAGGACGAGATGCTGAATCAGATACTCTCTTATATCAGCGAAACCATTACAGAACCGATCACGGTTGCTGAAATCTGTCAGAAGTTTTCTCTCTCCAGATCATCCCTGCAGATACTTTTTAAGGAGAACCTGGAGCAGACACCTAAAAAATATATCAGTGAATTAAAACTGGATAAGAGTTGTCAGCTGATCCGTGAGAACAAATACACGATCAGTGAGATTGCACTCATGCTCGGTTTCAATTCGATTCAGTATTTTTCCAAAGCATTCACTCAGAAATATAACATTGCTCCGAGTGAGTATGCAAAACAAATATTTAACAATTGATGGGAGAAACATATTATGAGAATAGGTACTGTCGGAACAGGATTTATCACTAACTACATTTTAGATAATATTGAAAAAACAGACGGCATTTCCTGCCATGCCGTATATTCCAGAAATGAAGACAGTGCCCGCAGACTTGCGGAAAAATATCATATTGAAAAAACATATACCGATTATGAGAGAATGCTTTCAGACGATTCCCTTGATTTTATTTATATTGCATCACCAAATAGTCTGCATTATTCACAGACAAAAAGTGCTTTAGAACACGGCAAAAACGTAATATGCGAAAAACCTTTTACCGCGACAGCGGCAGAAGCTGTTGAACTTATCCGTCTCGCCAAAGAAAACCATCTGTTTTTATTCGAAGCAATTACCACGCTCCACCAACCGGGATTTCACTGGGTAAGAAAAAACATAAGTCTGCTTGGCAGTATTAAAATGATATCATTAACCTTCTGCCAGTATTCCAGCCGGTATGACTCCCTCATTTCCGGCAAGCTTCCAAATGTTTTTAATCCGGAATTTGCCGGTGGAGCGCTTATGGATATCAACCTGTATAATATTCATTTTTTGGTTGGTCTGTTTGGAAAACCAGACCGTATCGAATATTTCGCCGGGACACATGAAAACGGCATTGATACACATGGTATTCTTATTCTCCAGTTTGGTGATATTATCTGCCAATGCAGTGGTTCCAAAAACACCACCTGTGAAAATAACGTTCAGATCATGGGCGAAAAAGGATATATCCATGTCAGTCCTGGAAGCAGTAATTGTCAAAACAGCAGACTTATACTCCGTGATTCAGAATGTTCTTTTTGCCAGAAAGAAACTCCATGGTATTACGAAATCCAGGAATTAACCAAGATTGTGCAGTCAAACGATTACGAACGTTGCTATCAGCTGCTCGAAAACACAGAAATCGTTGTCGATATTCTTGAAAAAGCAAGAAAAAGCGCACATCTAAGTTTCTGATTCTTCGATCACGTAATCGTCTTCGCTCACTGGATCTTCCGTTCCCGCATCACTGCCGTTCCCATCTGCATATTGTGGGAACGTGATCGATGCCTTAAACAGATCACCGTCCACTTTAATGTCAAAAACTCCACCCATTAAAACCGTAAGACTCTTTGCAATGGAAAGTCCCAGACCACTTCCCTCGGTCGTTCTCGACGAATCCCCGCGGATAAAACGTTCTGTCAGATCTCCGGCATTGCTGTTCTCCCTTGCAAGGGAATGTTCCGACACATTCTTAATGGAGAATACAACCTTTTCCTCCACATATGAGATATCCACATACACCCTTGTTTTCTCCAGTGCATACTTTGCAACATTATTATAAAGATTTTCGATCACACGGTAAAGCTGCCTTCCATCTGCACGGATCAGCACAGCTGTCTTCGGGAGTTTTGTGACGATCGTAAGTTCTTTCTGCTCAAACTTCTCATTAAACTCTCCGCTTGTCTGATAGACAAGTTCTACAAGATCAATGACCTGCATGTCAAGTTTCACATTACCGGAACTGATCTTGGATGCCTCCACAAGATCCGCCGTAAGCTGCCTTAACCGCTGGGATTTTTCATCCAGGATCTGAATGTACCCCTGCACGCGTTCATTATCAATTTTTTCCAGCTTTATCAGGTTTACATAATTTATAATTGATGTCAGCGGTGTTTTGATATCATGAGATACATTTGTGATAAGATCTGCCTTCATGCGTTCATTTTTGGTACTGTCATCCACTGCATGTAAAAGACCTTCTCCTATGTTATTGATCGCCTCCGCAAGGCTTTTCTCCTCGCCGTGCAGCTGTTCAATGTCAATTTTCCCAGAAAGCGCTCCATCCCTGATCTTCTCCACACCCTGCCGGATCTGATACTGCTCCACTGCCTTTCGCAGGATCATATAACACTCTCCCGCTGAAAATAAGAGCAGCACCACCAGTGCAGTCATGCTCTGATAGTAAAATGCACCGACCGCCAGTACGAAGCAGACAGCCATGTGTCCTGCAAAAAGCAGCAGCACACGCACCGTTGTTTTCTGTCTGGCAAATACTTTGCGGATACCTCTTTCGAGCCAGCACGCAACGCTTGTCTCCCAGAGCATCTCCGCTTTCATTCTGCGCACCATGCTCAGATAAAAGATCAGGAATAAACCGTCGATCACAAGACTCACGGTTCCTGATGCTACAATGATCCCATAAACAGCCCATTCCTCACTGTTTACTTTTGTAATGAGGATCACAAGCTCCACCATCATAAAAATAAAAGCCGCCACCAGAATCTCCGTCTTGATCTTATCGATCGGATTCAGATGGATTTTCTCCTCACCTGTGCGGCGTCCGGTTGCCAAAGTCAGATACACCAGTGAAATGATCCATCCCATCAGACTGACCAAGCCACTGAAAGTACAGACCTTGATCCATGGATGAAGCTGTTCGTACTCCCGGGATGCCTCATAAATATCATCTTCTGCAGACAGTTCCGTATCGATCCCGATGATCAGCGTCATGTCATCTGCAGGCCAGAGCATCTGATTCCCACCGCCAAAGAAGTAGTCTGCCATGCCGTTAATATCAGTGCCAAATTCTTTGTCCACAAGATCATAGATCAGGTAATTCCCCATGGTCTTCGCCTCCATCAGCACAGCTTCCACGTCAAACTCCTGTCCTTCCTTCGTGTCCGGCTGATTTGTGTACCACGCCTCACCAATCCTGTACCAATAGCAGAAATTGCTATCACCGCTCTTAAACTCATTGGTGTATTGCAGGTAACGCCTGTTCTCCTCTGAAGTACGGCTTTCACCTTTGATCAGCAGGCGCAGGTAATCGCTCAGGTCATCACATTTTTTTTCAATACATTTTGTGTAATACCCGGAATCCAGAAACTGTTCTGTCCCAACGTCTGACAACTCAAAAATATTTTTACTAAGCATGGATGCCAGCAAAAATACTGCTATCGTTAAAACCACTGTAAAAAACAGATGAAGGATCAGTCCTGTCAGTTTTGTTCCGTAGGAATAAGGATGGCTCTCCATAATTGCTCCTTAACTCTTAATTCTTATCAATTTTGTAACCAACACCCCATACAACTTTCAGATAGCGGGGTTCTTTTGGATTAATCTCTATCTTCTCGCGGATATGGCGGATGTGTACTGCCACTGTATTATCCGCTCCGATCGCATCCTCATTCCAGATGCTCTCATAAATCTGGTTGATGGAAAATACTTTCCCCTGGTTCTTCACCAACAGCAAAAGAATGTTGTACTCGATCGGGGTAAGCTTCACTACTTCGCCATCCACCGTTACTTCTTTCAGATCGTCATTGATGCTCAAACCGCCAACTGTATAAATACTGTCACCGGATTCTGCTGCATTTCCAAGCTGCGTATAGCGGCGGAGCTGGGATTTTACCCTTGCCACCAGTTCCAGCGGATTGAACGGTTTCTCCACATAATCGTCCGCCCCGATATTCAGTCCTAAGATCTTGTCTGAATCCTCTGTTTTTGCTGACAAAATAATGATCGGAATACTGCTGTTCTCACGGATTTTCAGGGTTGCACGGATTCCGTCCAACTTCGGCATCATGACATCCATGATCAGAAGATGTACTTCATTGTTCTTCAATATCTCAAGCGCTTCTTCACCATCATATGCCTTTAGCACATGAAAGCCTTCCTGCTGTAAATAAATCTCGATTGCTTCCACAATTTCTTTATCATCATCACACACTAAAATGGTCTGCATGTCCTATCCTCCCAATATTTTTCTGTGAACAGCCTGTCTCCCGCTTTACGGACAAACCTGTCCATTGCTGCAAACATGAATAAAATAAAACTGTCCGGCGTTTATCAGCCTGAACAGTTTTATTTTAGCAGTTAAAAAAGTATTTTAATAGTAGAGAAATCTTAATTGTGTCTTAATTTCTGTTTTTCTAGCAGATCTCTGCTCCGCTTGGCATCTTTTTCTCCGGAACCATCAATGCAAGTTCCCCGTTCTCATCCTCTGCGCAGAGTAACATACCCTCTGAGACTACACCTGCAAGTTTTGCCGGTTTTAAGTTCACTAATACCATGACTTTTTTGCCAACCATCTCTTCCGGTGTGTAATGCTTGCGGATACCGGAAACGATCTGTTTTACCTGACTTCCGATCTTCACCTGTGAGCAGAGTAATTTCTTTGATTTTGGAACTGCTTCGCAGGCAATGATCTCTCCTACCTGAAACTGCATCTTCATAAAATCATCATACTCAATTTCTGCTTTCGGTTCAATGTCAATTACGGATTCTTCCGCTTCTTCTGCTGTTTCCGTTTCTCCGGCAAGTTTCTTCTGTTCTGCCTCAAACTCTGCTTTCTGGGCTGCTTTGATCTCCTCCACTTTCGGCATAACCTCTTTTGCATCCAGACGTGCAAATAAGATTTCCGGTGTATCTGTCACTCTGCTTCCACTCTCATAAAGTCCGAATTTGTCCAGATCGTCATAATCGCGCAATGTAGTATTCAGCTGGTTTACGATCTTCTCTGCTGTCTCCGGCAGGAAGCTGTGCAGTAATCCTGCTCCGATCGTGATGGACTCTGTCAGATTATATAATACCTCTGCAAGACGGTCATGGTCTGCCTCATCTTTTGCAAGCACCCATGGAGTCGTCTCGTCGATGTATTTGTTGCAGCGGCGGAACAGGTCAAATACAGCGGTGATCGCATCTGCCACACGGAGTTTGTCCATTTTCTCCTGTACTTTATCTCTGGTTCCGGTAACGACAGCCTTTAAATCCTCATCGACTTCTGCAGTCACGCCTGTTTTTCTCACAACACCATCAAAATATTTGTTGCTCATGGAGATGGTTCTGTTTACAAGGTTTCCTAAAATGTTGGCAAGATCAGAGTTGAATCTTTCAATTACCAATTCCCATGTGATGACACCGTCATTTTCAAATGGCATCTCATGAAGTACGAAGTAACGGGTTGCGTCTACGCCGAACAGTCTTACCATATCGTCTGCATAGATCACGTTTCCTTTGGATTTGCTCATCTTATCGCCGCCCTGTAAAAGCCATGGATGGCCAAACACCTGTTTTGGCAATGGCAGATCCAATGCCATTAAGAAGATCGGCCAGTAAATCGTATGGAAACGGACGATATCCTTTCCAATTAAATGTAAATCTGCAGGCCAGTTTTTCTGAAACAACTCAGAAGAACCATCCGGGTCATAACCAATTTTTGTAATGTAGTTGGTCAGTGCGTCAAGCCATACATAAACAACATGTTTCGGATCAAAATCTACCGGGATTCCCCAACTGAAGGATGTTCTGGATACACATAAATCCTGCAAGCCCGGAAGTAAGAAGTTGTTCATCATCTCGTTCTTACGGGATACCGGCTGGATAAACTCAGGATGTGTGTTAATGTAATCGATCAGACGGTCTGCGTATTTGCTCATTTTGAAGAAATAAGCTTCCTCTTTTGCCGGTTTTACTTCACGTCCGCAGTCCGGACATTTGCCGTCTACAAGCTGAGACTCTGTCCAGAAGGATTCACATGGTGTACAGTAAAGTCCCTCGTAAGCTCCTTTGTAGATATCTCCCTGATCGTATAATTTTTTAAAGATTTTCTTTACGCATTTTTCATGGTCTGCATCTGTAGTGCGGACAAAGTTATCATAGGATGTGTTCATCAGATCCCAGATTGCTTTTACTTCTCCTGCAACGTTATCTACATATTCCTTCGGAGTGATTCCTGCTGCTTCCGCTTTTTCCTGAATCTTCTGACCATGCTCATCCGTTCCTGTCTGGAAGTATACGTCATAGCCTTCTGCTCTCTTGTATCTTGCGATCGCATCTGCAAGTACGATCTCATAAGTGTTTCCAATATGCGGTTTGCCGGATGTGTAGGCAATCGCTGTTGTCATATAATACTTTCCCTTATTGCTCATTCTCTCTACCTCTTTCCTTAAAATAAAAATCCCATCCTCTAATCTCTTAGAAGACGGGTTGTTTCCGTGTTACCACTTCAGTTCATCTGTACCTCACAGTACAGACCTCAATATGTCTTTGACCATACTCTGTCCGCCGGCGCACTCTCTGCCAGTCCATTTTCTGTCTCTGTCAAAAACATCTCCGCTATAACAGGCGGTCCCGTCAGAACTTATCGCACACATAATGCTCCTGCATCCGTTCAGTCCTGCCACTCCAAAGCCATGTTCCATGAAGCTTTCCTCATTCCCTCGCACCATGATATCCTGCGGATCTGATATTACTGAATTAAAATCAGATGCCCTGCTATATCCCGGGAACCTCTCTGCTAAGACCATCTGCACAGATGATCTGTTGAGTTCCATTTCATGTACTCTCTTTTTCATTGTGTTTTATATTAAAATAATCGTATGCATTATCACGTCCTCTTGCATCAGACGCTGAACGCCTATCACATAAAATAGCACGGAAACGCTGAAAAGTCAATGAATACATTGGTTTTTCGGTGTTTCCGTGCTATTGCATTGTTACAGTTCACAGGTTACCCTGCGAACTGTAACTTCGCAGCCCCATATAAAGTTTTGCTTCGCAAAAGGGGGGCTGCTCACACCCACATCACGTTCATACGCACCTGAACAGCATGGTGTTCAGGTGCTGAGTGAACAGTAACATTGTATTCAATTTTATATTTTCTGCGCATCGCTTATCTGTAAACGAATGATATGAATTTCTTTATTCATCAAATTTCTCATCATCAACAACTTCGCCTGTAAAATGCTCCGGCTCTGCCATTTTTGTTCCACAACTGCTGCAGAAAGATGCGCCCTGTGGCATTCTTGCTCCACAGTTTGGACATTCTGCTGCGCCCTGAAGATTTAAGATTTCTGCTTTCATGCGCTCGATCTCTGCCAATGCCTCTTTGATCACTTTGAACTGTTCATTTTCGGCATTTTCCTCATCATCTCTGTGTGCATCAAAATAAGTACGTCCCAGTTCTGCATACTGTTTTTCTACATAATCCTCTTTGGACTTTACGTCTAATTTTAACTTGGCAACACCGGATACTTCCTTCGCTTTCTGGGATACATCTTTTCCTGCTGATACCAATGACTCTTTCATCTCATCAAAAAATGACATAATGACTACCTCCATCCGTATATAATATCTTTCCATTTCGTGCTTTGTATTATACGCTTTTTCCACGGTGTACACAATATGGGGACGACATAATGCCTGAATTGTATTCTCCTGTTTTCACTCATGAATTATCGATCACATATCTCTCAAAAAGCGGCAGTGTAAAAAATACATACCCTCTGGTCTCGCCTGAGACAATCCCCTTTTTCATAAGTCTTTTGCGATACGGATTAAACTCATTTGTTTCCATGCCAAGATGTTCCCGGATTTCTTTGATTTTTCCGCTTTCTGTCTCGGCAATTCCCCTTGCCACAATGCGATCCTTCTGCGATAACTCTGACCATATTTTGTCGTATACAAACTCGCTCAAATACTGCTCATACTCTTCTAGTACTGCCTCATAATGACCACTGTGATTCCATGTCAGATAACCGAGTACCTGAAATGCGAATGGGTACCCCCTCGTCAGCTCTGCCATTTGTTTTGCCACATCCTGATCTATTTGAAAAATGTTTTTATACTTATTCATAACCGCCTGCTGATTCAATGGTTTTAACTGAATCTTTGGTGCCCGAAATAAAAAGGTTAGATTTTTTTCATTCTGTAATTCATCAATATTTTCATATAAACCCGTTGACAGTAAAAATACAGGCAGATCCTGTCTTACAAAAATCTGGAATGAACCTGCAAACACCTTCATATAATCATTATTTGTAACTTCATCGATTGTAATCAACAGTCTCTTGTCCTGCTTTTTCAGTTTTTCCAAAATAGTAATGATCGCCGTCTCCGTATCCGTGAGTGGCGGAACACCCTCTATCGCTACGCCAAACCCGAAAAAGGATAAATCAATTTTCGCAGACTTTATGATTGCTGCACAGACTTTATTGCTATTTAATTTTGCTAACATTCCCTGTAATAAATCGGTAGCAGGATTCAGTTCTATCACTACCCAGTCTTCTCTTTCCCTCAGCCGTCTTGCAATCTCAGTCATCATCACTGTTTTTCCCGAACCTCGTACACCTGTGATAATGAACATCTGCTGATTTACCGTTTCCGCTGTAAACGTATCAACAATTTCCATTGTCGGTAATGGACGTTCTACCGGCTCTAACGGACTTTTCCCAAATGTAAGCGTAAATGGATTCTGCATAGGCGCTCCTTTAGTTTCACTGTTCTTTACTCTTGTTTACTGTTTTCGTGTTGTTTTACTGTTCTTTACTGTCTTTTACTGTTTTACATTCATTTTACTGTTTTTTACTGTTTGCGTCAAGACGTTTTATGATGATTTATTTAAAAAGATGAATACTTGATCCGTAACAAAAGGCTCATACAAGAGAAACGCCAGCACCAGCATTTGCCAGAACCAGCGTTTCCTGTCAATAACTTTTTTCTATGTTTTTACCGGATGCAGATATACACCATATAAACCGCATACATAAGAAGCATGATAATACCTTCTGTGCGGTTGATTTTTCTGGATGTCCATGCAAATCCCCATACAACCACACTCATGATGATCAGGATGATAATATCAATGATATTCTCCATGAGGAATGCGATCGGGCTGATCGCAGCTGCAACACCAAGGATCAGTAAAATATTAAAAATGTTGGAACCGATCACGTTACCGAGTGCCATATCCACTTCGTCTTTTCTTGCTGCCACGATAGAAGTCACTAATTCCGGAAGGCTTGTTCCGAGTGCCACGATCGTAAGACCGATCAGTGTCTGGCTTAAGCCAAATCCGGCTGCGATCGCAGATGCGCCATCGACTACAAAGTCACCGCCGAACTTTATTGCGATCATTCCACCAATAATAAAAACTATGCATTTCCACATCGGAAGGATTTTGATTTCTTCCTCGGCAAGTGCCTCCTCTTCTGCTTCCAGTTTATCACCGGATGTTCTTGCTTTTTTCGCAGACTGTATCATCCAGAACAGGTATACGGCAAAAATCACAAGCAGGATCACGCCATCCACGCGGCCTAATGACATTCCAAGATATCCCATAACTACAAGCAGACCGGCACAGAGAATCGAAAACGGAAACTCTTTCATTAATGTATTCTTTTCAATGGCAAGTGGTGCAAACAATGCACAGGCACCGCAGACTACCATCAGATTAAAAATATTGGATCCTGCCACATTGCTGACTGCGAGTGTATTGTTCCCTGCCATGGCTGCAGTAACACTGACTGCAAGCTCCGGTAAGCTTGTTCCCATTGCCACGATCGTCATACCGATGATCAAAGATGGGACTTTAAACTTTTTCGCCACGGAGGAACTTCCCTCTACGAAATAATCTGCTCCTTTGATAAGCAATACAAATCCGATCACTAAAATAACTGCTGACTTTAAAATCTCCATGTTTCTCTCCTCTTTTCTTTATAATTATTAGATATTTGCGAAACTCAATTTTACGTTATGAATATTACGAAAAGTTAACAAGATCAACG
>OOBT01001749.1_pt1 | contig 10760 bp, 7 predicted proteins | sample 1671551 | NCBI WGS metagenome assembly OOBT01 (sample SAMN06348168, study PRJEB24527) | human gut metagenome | reverse complement strand
TGAGTATTAATAACTTATTTAATAATCGTCTCGTTTTAACGGGACACTAGTGATCCATTATCATATCCATCTACTTCACGTCTGTTACCGAGAGTACCATTAACAACGCGACCTATCTTTCCACTCTTAATCACGATGTCTACATCACCAACCATAGCACCCTCATGGTTGCCTGCAAGAATTACGGCAACATCAAGAGTAGGAGTCATATTACCATTTTCTGATTTATGAGTATCATTGTACTCTCTGTCTATATCTATATCTATGGTACACTTTATAGGCATATTTGGACTGCCCATAATGCCATTCATGTGACCATTTATTTGTCGATCGCCTACACAGATTGTAGAGTAATGACCTGACTTGATTTTAATCTTGAAACCTTCACGTCCGTGTGGATATGAATCTTCCATTTTCTTTAGATTGTCATCTTTATAAAGTGGACGAAAACGGGCATCGTTTAGTGTACCGCCAAATATTTCGAATGATGTAGATGTTGCTCCATCAAGAGTACCGTCACCTTCAAATTTCTGATCATAGTTTTTCATCTGTATGCCTTCGCCCATTTCCAGGTTGTTGTAATTGCAATACAAGACGTCGTAATTTTCGTTTGCACGCCTAAACGTAATATACTGGAAGCGAGTATCTCCAAAGATTGTTAAGCCTGTATTCCACAAGTTTCCACCTTTTATTCTTATTTCGCCAGCATAGTCTACATCTCCCCAACTACCTCTGATAGTCGCATTCTTGAATAATGGCGATTTCGCTTTAGCTTCATTCCACTTATCAATTGCGTCTTCTGATGAATAACCTGTAGAACTAAAGCCGTTATCTGTATTATTGGTAACATCTTTGTCACTCATTCCCATCAGCACGATGGTGTTATCGTCCCATGATCCTTGCTTTTCCAACTTGGAATATGCGCCCTTCCATGTCCTTACTGCAGTCTCTGGAGATTGACCGTCATTACTGTCGTTTCCGGCATTGTATGATATAGTCTTTCCTTCAGCTGTTGTTCCAGTAGCACCAGCAGGGCATAGATATACCACGCTCTTGGTATAAACCAACCATTTGTTTAATAGCTCAACTCCGTCTTTGGTTGTTACTATCACATGACAGCTCAGCTTGTCGGTAGAGCCAAGAGATGACTTGTCGAAAGTAGGCTCTGTGCCTACTTCTACATCATCATTCTTTACCCACGAATATATGACATTAAGATTATCGTTGTTGTCCCAAATATTATTATTTATGTCAATGTAGATTGTATTCTCTTTGTGCTTCATCACAGCATTCACTTTTCTTGCTTCAATCTTTGCCACTCCCGATTGCGAACTGCCATCTTCCAATTCTGCATAAACATACTGGTCGAAGTCTGTGAGCGAGATGCTGAAATTGTTATATGGATTCTTCTCGTTCTGTAGAGTCCAATTCTTCTTGTCTGTAGATGTATACCAGAAATATTTCTCGTTTCCTGCATTACCTTCAATAGTTTCTGCTGTGATGATAGTATTATAGCCACGCTTCACTGTCAGTTTTGTTGAACCGAAGTTAAAGCCTGTACCAGAAGTATAGCTCCAGTTGAGCTTGTCTTGAAAGTTGTTGGTTGATATATACTGGTTGTTCTGGCTTGCAAATGTTGTTGCAAACTCATCAACTTTCTTCCGCGTACCCAGGTTCTTTCCACCATCTACGTACTGGGTGTAATACCAGGTAGAAGCATATTTATTGGCATTACCTTCGTTTTGACAATTGGCAGTGATGCCACCTTTGTTGATGTTTGTACTTGTATTTTCGATGTTAAGCCCATTGCCAAAGAGGTAGATGTTGGTAGGCTGTATGGAGTTACCTCCTCCATTCATGTCATAGTTGAAGCGACCGAAACCTTGGGCTATGTAGAACTGAGGGTTAAACACGCTTGCTTTCTTCAGCATATTTATCTTTGTATCAGCTGCTATGTTGAAGATTCTGAAAGTTTCATTCTTACTGTCGGTCTGTACATTTCCTGCTATACCGCCAATCTTTGTTTCCCTGTTTATCTCGTATGTTTCGTCGTTATCCGTAATTTCAGAGCCACGGATAATGATGTTGCTGAGTTCTGTATTGCCGTATATCTCACCAGCTACTACACCCACGTTATAACCGGGACCAATAGGTGAGAAGTCTCGCTTCTTTTCTACCGTAGCATTCTCGATGATGAGGTTTGTTACGGTAGTAAGGTTAGTGCTGCTTTCACCTTGGAGTGTTGAGAAAAGTCCCCATACACTCTTGGCATTGTCATCGGCATCTTCCCATTGTATATGCATATTTTTGATGACATGACCATTGCCATCAAACTTTCCGAAAAACAAACGGTTTTTGCCATTGCCGTAGTTGTAGTATTTACCGATTGGCATCCAGATACCGCCACTCAGGTCGATATCGGCAGTAAGCTTAAAGTATTTGCCACGGAATGTGTTACCATTGTTTACATCGCGTGCCAGTTTGGCGAGCTGTTCTGCCGTAGCAATCTCGTATGGATTGGTCTTGCTTCCATCACCCCCTGCATAGCTATTGGCATAGATATCTATGGAACAGTATTTGTTTGTTGTCTGAGCCCATAAGGTTTGTCCACACATGAGCCATAGGGTCAGAATGCCAAGAAGTATTCTGAATTTTTTGTTTTGTGTATTGTTATCTTGTTGCTTTTTCATGAGTCTTCATTTATAAGCGATTCTTTTTTTTTTGTTCTTATGTTTCTTCGTGGTATAGGTCATGAGGGTATTCTGTTATTACTGTATCAGTAGATGCCCCGTATAGGCATCCTGGTCAGCCAGTACATAGAGGTATCTTGGCTGGATGAGTATATTGATGTTGTAAATCGCTGCCGTTTGGGCAGGATTGATTGTTTCGAAATATTTATTTCCCAGGATGATGGTAGAGGTTACGTCCTTACGGGTAACCGTTACTCCCTTTTCATCCTTCAGAATTACATCGTAGGTGACGGCAATGGTGGGTACGAAAGAGGCATCGGCGATGGCATAGAAGGTGGTGCCCCAACGGTGATACTTACTGTCGTCAATATCCATAGATTCGTTGGCTACCGGAGTAAATGGGGTTTCTGAATTTTCATCCATTGCCAGCTGGATGGCGTTTTCTTCCGTTATAATTACCTTGTTCAGATTGCTCCATTGGATGGCTTTTGCCGTCCACTCATTGTTACTCCATGTGTAGCTGCGGCTTACGTTGCCTCCCGTTGCCAGACCTTCGTCGTTCAGTCCTTTGCCGTAAATCTTGACACCCTTGATGCGGAAGTGTCGGATGGCATTCATCTTCTGGTCCAGTTGGAAGTTGAGGTTATAGCCCGTCAACGTCTGGTCGAAGAGGAAAGTAACTACTCGTCCAAAGGTTGCATCCGAACCTCCTGCCGCTATACTTCCCTTATGTTCCGGTTTGGCGCAGATGATTGGCGCCTTTCTTAAAACTTTCTGAGCAAGGATAGGGGATGGGTTGCCATTGACTGCTGGCATGGAGAAAGGAATCGTCAGGAGATAGGTACTTTCTGTTGCCGATGGCTTACTGAGGGTTGCTTCAGTAGAATGCGGCATATATCCGAAGAAGTCGAAGTTGCTGTCTGGGTAAGCATCCCATCGCTTTTCTTCCTTTGTACTCCAGGTCTTGGTCGATGTATTGTAATCTACCAGGATATTGTCGAAGATGGCGTGGTTTTTGCCTCCTGTCTCTGTGCCAGTGGTTTCAAAGCTATGAGTGGCAAAGTTGTAATAGCCGAAGACGCCCATGTTTTGTGGGTGCATTCGCAGAACCGGATCATAGCTTTCATATCTGTCATCCGCCCGTGTCGTCATCTTTTGTGTCCGTGCAGCAAAGGTGATATATCGGTAACTGTCGGCGTGCTGGATAGGCAGTTCGTTGCTTTCGCAGGCAGTGAGACTTGCGAGGAAGGCAAAGAGGGGTATCATAAGTTTTTTATTCTTCATAATGAGTCATGTGGGGCGTTACCAGTCTTCGGTACCGCCATTATTTTTAATAGGAGTTTCCACCCATTTCTCCACCTGCATATTGGTGAAGGCAATGTTGGGTCCTGCTACTGTTATTTTAAAGATGTATGTATATTGGTAGCCTGCCTTCCATTGCATATATTCTGCCGGAATGGTGGCTGTAGATTTCTTTCCGTCTATGGTGGCGCTGATGATGTAAGCGCCCTGCGGTTTGTTACTGTCTCCCAATGGTGGAACGTAATACCATTTCTTTCTTTCTGTAGCCTGATGATTCAAATCTGCATCTTCCTCGTAAGGAATGGTGAATTTGATGGGCTCAGTTCCTGTTTCTGTAGTTACCCATTTATAGGAAGCTTTGGTTCCTGTTCCTGTAATAGGGTAGCTGACGATGATCTTTCCCTTTGTAGGTGAATGTTCATCGTTTATATTTTTGAAAACAATATCGGTGATAGAGATTTTGGTATCTTTCAGATAATTGAATTTGAATCTTACCTTTGTGATAATAGGAGCAAAGGTGAGTTTTACGCATGCCCCGTATTTCCTGTTTTCAAAGTTCTGGTTGTCTGACAGCCAGAGGTCTGAGATATAAGGGGTGGTAACTGCGGTGGCATCCTTATTGTAAGTGAATGGGATAGAGAAGGATGCATATTTTGCTGTGGAACCTTCTATCGTTGTAGGTTCCTGGAAAGATGGGGCTGAACTGTTACCGGCTGCTGTCGGGATGCTATAGGCGAAGAAGCGATAGCTGGTAGCGGAATAGTCCCAGTATTTGATAGTTTGATTAGCGATACCCACGTATTCCCAATCGGCAGTATTGCTGGAGGTTGTATTGGCGGTTTGTTGTGTCCAGTTGACGGTATATCCATTCATTACGTTTTGGGACTTGTCGAATCCGCTGGTGTAATTTCCTCCTGTGGTTTTATATCCCCATACTTTGAAGGTTTTGGAAATAGTTTCCAGTCCTGTTTCTTTATTAGCACGGGTAGTAGGTGCATCTTGCCATGTTCCGCTATTTCCTCCGAAAGAGATACTTACTCCCTTCGGTTCTTCCGGTTGAGTAGGCACATCCGGTTCTTCCTGCCCCGATCCAGCGCAGGAAAAAAGACATAGAGCCAAGAATGGTATGGTCAGGATGCAATATAATTTCATTTTCTTCTTGCTTTTTATCATAGGAGCCGGGCAGGGAACATTCAACCCCGTCCGGCCTTAATAGTATTGTTTTGCTCCCAGGGTTTGGGGGCAAAAAGTATTTTGTTACTTAACGATAACAATCTTGTATGCCTTCTTGGCGTTGTTATCTCCGTAAGTATATTCAACAGCGTAGATATTTGTTGTACCTGTCCACTTGAGGGCGTTAACTTCAAGGTTACGACCATCTTCGGTTGGAACAGATGTAACATTCTCAGTTCCTGTTGTTACCTTTGTGATTGTCATCTTCTTATTGTTTGCATCGGTAATTGTCCATGTGTTACCGTTTGTTTGATCCGGTTGCTTAGTAAGTGCATTGGCAATGCTAGTCTCATTAATAGTCTGGGCTGCTCCTTGTTCGATAGTTACAGTGTACAATGCCTGAGGTGCAGCAGTTGTTGCATCATGTTTGACATTTTCTTCATCTGTATATGCTGGAACAAATGCAGTAGCATAGATATCAGTTCCTGTTTCATACTCATCCTTGCCAGTTGTTACCTTACCAGCCTTAAATCCATAAGTTGTAATAGAAGGATCAGAAACAGTAGTGATTGTCTCCTGCTTTCCTGTTACTTCATCATCAAGAACAACTGCGTCGAAGCTGATTGCAGTTAAACCTGTGTCATCAGATCCTGGTTTACCTGTTGTTCCGTTGGTGTTTTCTGAAATCTTAAAGATATAGGTATATGCATAACCATGTTTCCATGCTGTATATTTAGCAGGAACGGTTACTGTTGCATTCTTTACGTTGATCTCCTCGCCAGAACCATCTGTTGCTGTCAACTTGTAGTCAATTCGAAGGTTAGCTGGTTGGCTAGCGTTTTCTGCTGGAAGTACAGACTGATAATATGATGTTCCAGTGCCACAATAAGAAGGCGTGGCTGCGCTTTGGCTAAGGTATGTTTTACCTTCGGTAATAGCATCCTCTTTTTGGTTTCCGTAATTTACAGTGCCAAAGCTCTTTTTTGTTACAGTACCACCTTCTCCTTTATCCGCTTCAAATTTAATATGAGCTTTGTTGTAATCATTATTATTATCTTTGTTGGCTGTACCTGTTGTTGGGAAATATACAGTCATAGTTCCTTTGTTATTGAAAGTTCCAAAGAGTGTACCTTCTTCTTCGCCATCAGCGTAATTGCCATTGCTCTTTTCATAAAAATCAGAATGGAATTTAACATCGCTGATAACATAGCCAGGAACTGTTTCATAGAGAGCAATGCGTACTTTGCTGCTTGCATGGCGGAATTGCATGTTAACAGCTTCGTTTTTATAGCCTTTACTGTCATTTACTACAGTAACCATATCTGAGATGTAGCACTCACCAAGGGTATTAACATCTCCTGTAAGAGTATATGCTTCAGAACTCAATTTATCTTTTTTTACTGCAGTTGGAGTTGCGTATTCTTTAGTACCACCTTCACCTGTATGTCCTTTTCCCATAGAGAAAGCAAGGAAATCATAAGAAGTGCAAGAGTTATCCCAATACTTAATGGTCTGAGCCTTTGTCGCATCTGCAGCAAGATTTTTATTTGCACCATTTACTTCTTGTTTTTGACCTACATACTCCCAGCCTTTTGTGTTGGATGCTGTTGTGTTAGCTGTGCCAGTAACATAGTTAACATTGTAGTGGTCGAATACCAAACTGGTATTGGCTGCTGCAGTTTCGTTGCCTTTGAAACCAACAATAACAAAGTTGTTGCCAAGAAGGGTGGCAGCAGCTTCGCCTTCACTATTTGCACGAGTAATCTTACCCGTCTCACCACCAAAGTTAATAGCCTTATTGGCACCATTCTCAACATTTCCGCCTTCTGTTCCGACGAAGTCATCACTAGAGCAGCTTGCAAGAGCTAATGCAGAAACTGCAAGAAAAATATATTTTTTCATATACATATAAGTTTGTAAATTGATAATGTTAAATACTAATTCTTTAATTCTCTTTTTTTGTTTATTATATTTTTTTGTTAATAATCATCATTTACATATCAAACTCCCATTGCTTCTCTTCGAAATCCTTGACTACGGCATCAAAACCGGAGCCACCGGGACGAACAGGAACAGGGACTTTCGTCATGTCTAAATCAATTGTGATGACGCCACCTTTGTACAGTCGACGAACCTGGTCGGTTACATCAAAGACCAATGTGGAGTCCTTACCATTATAAAACTGCATCTTTACATCCAAGTAATGTCGGTTGTTAAGGTCGGCATCTCTTACTTTTGCTAAAGATTCCATATAAGAATGGGTGTCTAAACGGCTGGGATTCAACTTCGGCATACCGAAGGTCAAGACCCTGCCTCCAATGATATCCACCTTCTCTCCATCCTTCATTTGCTGGTCAAACTTCATCCTCATATTATAGTTTACCGTGATGGCATCCCTTCCGGTAACACCGGTATTCAGATTCACGCTGCGCGCCATGCCACTCAGGTTTCCGCTACCGTCAATACCCGTTACGATGCGGGTATGCTGACGATTGTTGTGGAGGATAATCTGCGTAAGATAAATATAGGTAACAGGCTGAATCTGCATTTCCAGTTTCCTTACCCAGCAGTTGCGATTCTCATCAAATACAAATCCGTCAAGGTTACGGTTGATTTCAATACCCTTTTCATATCCCGCAAACAGTTCTTCCGGTTGATAGAAGGAGTTGCTGAATTGGGGAGCATTGTATTTTGAGGGAAACATCGTCTGTCCCGTATTTGCCGTTACATATTCGTAAGTGGAAGATTCATCTATGCGGACACTCTGAATACCATCCGCTGTCTGGATGTCGTTCCACGCCAGGATATCCCAGAAACCGAAGTCGTAATTGGCTGTCAGCAGCTTCGACTGGATCAGGTTCTTATAGGGTGCTTCGTGCACACCATATTGCACATCCTGTGTGAAGTATCTTCTTATCTCGAAAACAGATGGTTCGGTATATCCGATTTTTCCGAAGAGTTTGTTGTCCTCATCATCCCATCCATATTTCCATTCCGCCTCCCAGTCGTATACCACATCATATTTGAATTCATAATCCCAGAGCACTTTCAGCTCCAGGTCTATCTTCGGCAGATCCATTGTAGTTTCCTTACCGCCCTGATGCAGATAGAGATTCGGCTCACGTTCGCAGCCTGCAAGCAGCAGAACTGATGAAATGAAAAAGATAGCAATAACCGTTCTGTAAACTTTGTGGCTTACAGAATCCTTGAGGAGATATGTTAACTGCTGAAACTGATTCATTATTTACTTTCTTTTACTTTTTCGGTAGAGGATATCGTAACTCAAACTCACCTCCAGTCGGGTTGGTCCTAACCAATTATAGCGATACTGTCGCTTTTTGAAATCCTTGGCATCTCCATACCATTTGTAATAATATACCTGTTTGTCTTTATCTCCATCCACAGGGCAGAGCCACTGGTATGGGTCATAGCGGGTATTGAGAAATCCTGCCTGCAGACCGATGTCGAGTCGCCAGTGTTTGGAGCGGTCTAGCGGTATCGCCCAACCCAGTCCCAGTCCGGCTCCCCATCCTTCACCTTCCCATCCCCGTTTTTCGTCGAAGCATATATTATATAGGAACGCGTGCGCGTAAGCACTTACGAAGAAACCCCTGAAACCCGTTTCACCGCTTTGCAGGTAATACCGGGTGTGCAACTGGTAGTTGCGCAACTGGAAATATTTATGCTCTTTGTAGTTCCGCCACCAGGGTCCTTCGAAACTGGCACCGTATGTGAAATGTCCGGACAGCGGATAATACTCAAGAGCTACGTTGGGGATTGGGCAGAAGCGGTCGTAGCCCGGCATATAGGCGAAGTCGTAGAGCAGATTGGTCTTGATGCTCAGCAACTCACGGCGTTTCCTGCTGCTTTCAGTCGGTTCCGGTAGCGGCATTTCCACATAGATGTTGGGCTTAGGAAACGGCAAGTCCGTGTGGATAGGTTTTGCCTCGGGCAACCGGTTGGTATCTACGAGCCGTTCGTCTATCGGCATGATTCTGACGGCACGCAACTGCGGGAAATATTTCTTGAGCAGATGGTTCCAGATTTTTCCTCCTTCCAGCCGTTTCAGTTCCGCCTTCAGCCGGTCACCTTTTCCATCATGTTTTCTGATGATGGTCTTTACTATAGGCAGGTACTTGTCGTGCTCCATCTGCATCAGCGAGAGGAGGAGCGGATAATCTTCTGGCACCACATCATATCTGATGCGCTTGGTGTTGATACCGTATCTGCCTAGCAAGGCATCCATGGAAGCCTTTCGGCTCCGGGCAAGTCGCACGTTGTTGGGAGTAGGACCTTCTGGTGACGCCGTAGCACGCCCAAGGATGATGCCCCTGTCTCCAAGTGCTTCCAGTTTGGGAATCAGATAATTGTTAATCCAGTCCTTGTCATTTTCGCTGATGTCAATTTTGTTCACGACAAAGACAATAGGGCGCAAGTTATTTATGAACGTACTGTCTGTGGTTTTCACCTGGGCAGATACATTCATCGTTACGCATATCAAAAAAATGATTAAAACAGTTTTGTTTCGCACTTTTACCTTTTACTAATTTCAGTTTTTGTTATACTATATATATTCCAGGAAGGCTGTTGGTAGATAAGCTGTAGCCATGGTAAAGCCGCCGTCGATGATGATGGCAACGCGCTGCTGCCCCTGATACCGTGCCACTCTTCCTGTCAGTCCCTTAAACTTACCATCTATCACCCTGACCATCTGTCCTTCCTTGAACTTCTGAACCTCTTCAGGCACATAGAGGATATCATCCGCTTCAGATTCGCAGATAATCTTCAGTCCTTCAATCTGGTTCTGGGGAACAATCAGAGGAGATTTCGTAATCCTTGCCCCTTCATGCATGTGTCGGTAATAGAAGCGGAGGTATGGCAGATTCACATTATCATACACATAACTTTTGATTTCCTCTTCGGTACCGAAAGCAAAAAATATGTTGGGCAGTCGGGATTCCGTTACAACCTTCCGTTGTCCTCTTATTTCTTTCATCACTTGGATGGTAGGGTAGAAAGCAGAAACGCCTTTTGCTACGAGGTAGTCGTAGGCTTTCTTTTCTCTTCCGTAGGTAGTTCGGAGTGCATACCAGTTCTGTTGTTCGTTAGGATTTTTTGCGATAGATTTTGTTTTCGCAGGCATACAATGGGTGGACACCCCTGTATCTGAGCTAGCCGCAAGAATCTTGTTTTTAACTTCGGGGAGGGCGCTGGAGATAAGTCCAACGCAAGAACCTTTATCTGCATACTGAGTGTAGTTATCCTTCTTCATTGTAATTGCAAATGCTTTTATATATCAACCTATTCTAGACAGAACCCGGTTAGCGGGTGCAAAGATACATAATTTTCCTGTTATAATCTCTTAAACCTTGGAAAATATTCAATAGCTGTATTTTATTTAACATATTTTAGATAAAAAATCCTACTGTTCTGTTCCTTTTTGCTACAAAATATGCTCGTTTTCTCTGTTTCTGATCCTCCATTAAGTCTGTCTGTTGACTGATGAATCAGGCAGTTTTTTGTGTTTTTTCACTTTGGACGCAAATTAAACCATAAAAAAATGTGCTCTTTCAGAAAAAAGTGTTACCTTTGCAA
>OOBT01001748.1_pt1 | contig 10761 bp, 7 predicted proteins | sample 1671551 | NCBI WGS metagenome assembly OOBT01 (sample SAMN06348168, study PRJEB24527) | human gut metagenome | reverse complement strand
TCTTTAATAGTTAAATCAGGAAAATAAAATAGTAGGCGCAGGAGTAGAAGATGGGCGACACAGATTTCTATGGTCGCGTCGGTGAACTTGAATCACTGCAGGATGCGTACGACAGCAGAACAGCAGAAATGGCAATTATTTACGGCCGTCGGCGCATTGGAAAAACGGCGCTTATCCAAAAATTCTGTGAAGGAAAACCGGCTTTTTTTTACACAGCGAAAGCATGGAAAGATCCGTATCAATTGGATCGTTTTTCACAAGCTGTGGGAACATTTTGCGGAAATCCTCAATTGCGCGATCTCGAGTGGACTTCGGCGCTCAAGGCACTTGCGACTCAGCCGTCACCGAGTCGCAAGGTGATTGTCATTGACGAATTTCAGTACATTGCCAAGGAACGCCCGAGCATACTCTCCGAGCTTCAGGTGCTTTGGGACGAGGAGCTGTCTGAAGAAAACATTCTGCTGGTGCTTTGCGGCAGCGCCGTGCCCCTTATCGCCAAAGAAGTTTTGGGAGAAAAGAATCCTCTTTACGGGCGAGCGAGAACCATCATGAAAGTTCGTCCGCTTCCTTTTCAGACGGTCTCCGGATTTGTGCCTTCTTACTCAGCGGATGACGTTTTTCGCGGTTACGCCGTGTTGGGCGGAATCCCTTATTTCTGGCAGGGCGTGAATCCTCAACTTTCAATGACGGAAAATATCGCCGCCAATATTCTGAGATCCAACGGTTTTCTCAATGACGAGGCTCAATCGGTATTGAGGCAGGAATTTCGAGATCCTGCCACCTACAACGCCATTCTTCAAACGATTGCCTTCGGTTCAACGTCAAGAAACGAAATTGCGCAGAAGAGCTTGGTGGATACGCGAACGCTTTCCAAATATTTGTCCGTACTGGAAGACATGGATTTGGTTGTGAAGGAATTACCCGTCTTTGCCGGTTCGGGGGAGTTGGGAAATGCGTCTCGAGGACGCTATCGCATTGTCGACCCGTACGTGAAATTCTGGTTCCGGTTTGTAGCCAACAATCCGACTCTGATCATGACGCGGCAAGAGGCCCTTTCAGAATGGAAAGCGACCGTAGAGCCTTGTTTTGCGGATTTCGCAGCGGAATCTTTTGAGCAGGTCTGTCGTCAATACCTGACACAACTGCGCTTTTCCGGGAAGTTGCCGTTTTCTGTGACGACTCTGGGGCGATGGTGGAGAAACGGCACGGAGATTGATTTGGTTGGAGCCGATCACGAAAGACGGCATTGTCTTGTGGCTGAATGCAAGTATCGCAATCAGAAAGTCGGGATCAAAGTGTTGCGCTCCCTTCAGGCCAAATGCGAACAACTGCCGGTTGCGGAGGATGCCGTATTTCACTATTGGATTTTTTCTCGCATGGGATTTGACGATGTGTTGCTTGATATGGCTACACGGGATCCTTATTTGCATCTGGTCGGGGTGGATCAGTTGCTGGATCGAAGGCAGTGAGTCGGTAGCAAAGCAGTAAGTAATTGATTCCTGATGACAGTTTGGGGCAGGCCATGAAGCCTGCCCCAAACCTAAAAGAGCAGTGAAGTAGGGGCGAACCGTTACTTATTCAAACCCAAAGCAGTCTTAGCTGCAATACGTCCGAACGTCAACACATCGGCAGTAGCATTGCCGCCCAAGCGGTTGCTGCCGTGAACGCCGCCAGTCACTTCACCGGCTGCATACAAGCCTTTGATCACGTTGCCCTTCTTATCGAGCACCTGTGCCTTCGGATTGATATACAAACCGCCCATTGTATGGTGGATAGACGGTGCGCGAGGTGTTGCATAGAACGGAGCCTTTTCGATCTTGCGGTCGAAGAGCTTGCGGCCGAACTTCGGATCGTTCTTCGCTTCAACCATCTTGTTGAACTCTTCAACGGTTGCCTTCAGATTTTCCGGCGGCATGCCAAGCTGCTTGGCCAGACCTTCCAGCGTGTCGTCCTTGTAGATGCGACCGAGCTTAACAAGCGTTTCGACGTTTTCTGCAAACGAGTTGTATTTCTGGACAATGCTCGAGTCATTGATGTCGTAGCACATGGCACCGGGCTGTTTCTTAATGGCAGCCACAAACTCGTCACGGCGAGCGTCTTCCTTCACGAAGCGCAAGCCATTCTTATTCACGTCAATCACGTCGTCAAGGCCGGACATCTTGCGGGCACGTCCCTGCAAGGCACCGGAACCAGGCGTTGCCAGCGGGTAAACCTGAACGTAATTCATGCCGGTGAGATCGGCACCGATCTTCGTGGCCATGACAATGCCGTCGCCGGTAGCACCCGGCTGGTTTGTCGAAACCATGTCAGGCGTCAAGACGGGCGAAGATTTTTGGCGCATTTCCTTGTTCTGGCTGTAACCGCCGGTGGCGAGAATCACGCCGTATTTGCTCTTGAACTCGTAGGAATTGCCCACCTTGTCGCTGGCTTTGACGCCCACGACTTCCCCGTTGCGGTAAATGAGTTCTTGGGCACGCATACCGGTGATGATCTTGACGCCTTCCTTATTGGCGGCCTTGAGCAACGGTTCAATGAGTCCGGTCCCGGCGGGCGCGTCAACTTGGTGTGTACGCTGCCAAAGAGCACCGGCACCTTGACTGACTCGATCCATCACAGGCGTACCGTGCTTTTGCATCCAGTGAAGTGTTTCAAGCACATTTTCGGCATAGGTACGAATCAGGGGAATATGTCCCACCTTGTCGCCGCCGTTGTAGGTCTGCAAGGCATGCCATTCGGGGCAGTCAAAAAGCGTCTTGCTGCCGCTCTTCAAATACGCTTCGTACTTGGCCTTAACGTCGGCCATCAGTTTGGCGTGATCCGCGTTGGCCGGTTTTTCGTTGATGGCCTTAACAACGGCATCCTTGAGGGTGTCCGTCATCGGAAGCAGTTTTTGACGTTCCGGATCAGCGGCATTGAAAGCGCTGGCGCAGCGAAGCGTATTGCCGCCGATCACAGGCATCTTTTCCAGCACAACGATGTTGTATTTGCCTGCTTCGGCCGCAGTCACCGCAGCTGACAGACCTGCACCACCGGAACCGACGATGACAAGGTCATAGCTTTCGGTCTTCGTACCGTTGAACTTCTTGATCTTGACGGGGACGGGGGTCTGCAAGGCAGCCAGATTGACGCCGGTTTTTTCCAATGCGGCAATAACAGCCTGTTTGAATGCGCCGCTCGTGACCGTCGCGCCGGAAACAGCATCCACATTGACGGTCTGATAATCAAGGATGTCTTTGGTCATTGTGCGAATGGCCATGCCACCCATCAGATCGGTTTCTGTGTGGCCGGGAACCTTGATGTCGGTGATTTTGTCTTTGCTAACCGTGACTTCGACATTGAGGTAACCGTTGTTGCCGTAGACCTGAGCTTTGTATGTACCCGGTTTAAATTGTGCTTTACCGACCTTCTTACCCTGGGAGGCATCCAGGGCCTGGTTGACAGCCATCAAAATGCCCTTGGAAGAGACACTGGCACCGGTGACGGCGTCCACCTTGGTTGAGTTGGCCTTTACGATCTTTGCCGGCAACGTTTCAATTGCTTTGGTACCCACCCCGGGCGTTTCGTTGTGTTTCACAACTTCGACTGCCGTAATCTTGCCGCTGTCGATTGCGACCTTAACAGTCATCGGGCCGTTGTGGCCCGGAACCGTCTGAGTGTAGGTCGCTGCAGACGCGCTGATGGCACAAAAAGCCATTGTTACGGGAAGAACTATCTTTTTCAATGTAAAGCTCATCTTTACCACTCCTCAGTGACGAACTTGATTGGGCTTATTAAGCCTTCTGCGTAATATGCTACTCCCGCAGACATGCAGTGGCTATAGAGGATTAACTCCCTGGTTTACGTGAATGAGGAAGAAAAAGGAAACAAGGCACCAAAGTGGGTTTATATTTTTAAATCTTTTTTGAATTCGGGAACTGGAGTTGATTTGTTGACTTGATACGATTTCCAGCTCAAAAAAAGCAACAAGCCGAAGCTCGTATCCTTGTTGAGTTTGCGGCTAAATCAGAAACTTACTTAGCCGCGAGCGGATTTAAGCTTCAATTGAAGTGCTGAACGAGAAATTCTGAGGGAAGGTGGTGACGCTCGCAAGTGCCAAGTGTTCTGCGGAGTGGGCCATGCGGCGAGATTACCTCTCACCGTGTCCGACGACGAAGTGGGATGATTTGCTCAAGGTCAATTGACCTCAAAAAAAACCGCTTGCGCTCGACGTGGATGGCAGAACGCTTGCGGTTTCGTTTGTCGTTGATCAGCTTGCGTTGCTTAACGCATTTGAGCTGATGGCACTAGGACCGAAGGAACTTTGGTTGAGGGGATTTCATCTCTGGGAGTCGGCTGCGGAGGCTGATTGGCCGAAGCTGCCGTAGGTGAGTCACAGACGAAGTCAATGGTGGCTGTGGCGCTCTTGTCGTTGTTGCCGTCATTGAAGCGAGACTTGAGCAAACGGAATTTGAGATCCTTGTCCGCACAGAATTCCTGAGCTTGTTTGATCAGTTCAACACGAACAATGCCGCCGTTGTCGGTGGAGTCGCTCGAGGCGCTGACTGTGTAGGTGTTGTTTCCAATCTCGACGAACTCCGAGCGTTCGGGAGAGCTGGCGCAGCCGGCAATAAACAACGCAGATGAAAATGCGAGAGCCAAATTCAGACGACGGTTGAGCATGAGCGACCTCTCGAAAAAGTACTAACTGCGTTGATTCTAACGAGACGCGACCGTTACAAAGCCCGTGAAAATTGCAACAAACATATAGTTCCGAGAAAGGCAAAATGGAAAGATAGTGGTAATTTTTTTGTAATGACTTCCTTTTGACTGCGTAACGAATTTGTTAGTTCTGCTTCCTAGACTTGATTTGTAGAGGTCTTTTTTCATCAAGACCTGCAACATCAATACAGGAGAGAACAAGATGACCCAGAGCACACTGCAGAGCTCTCGCAGGGCGTTTCTGAAAACCGGAGCTGCGGGCGTCATGACGCTCGGCGTCGGCGGTATGGCGCAAGCTGCCACAACAGCCAAGGCATTACCGAAGTGGGATAAGGAGTTTGACGTTATCGTGGTCGGCAGCGGTTTGGCCGGCTATTGCGCAGGCATTACCGCGGCCGAACTGGGACGCAAGACCGTCATTCTGGAAAAAATGGCTGTTCCCGGCGGTTCATCTGTGATCAGCGGCGGCACGTTTGCGGCTTGCAATACCAAACGTCAACAGAAGGAAGGCGTCAAAGACAGTGTCGAGCTGTATGTGAAAGACGTCCTTAAAGCGGGTGGTCGCCTCAATGTGCCTGAACTGGTGCAGACCATGTGCGAACAATCCAACGAGGCTTTCGAATTCCTTGTGGAACGTGGGGCGCAGTACAACGAAGAATTGCGCAAGGTGGCAGGCCACACAGTAAAGCGTTGCTTCCAGCCGCTCTACAACAACGGCTTGAGCGTGATTCAGCCGTTGCACCGTCATTATCTGAAGCTCAAGAACACGAGCCTTCAGCTTCGTACCAAGGTTGACGAAATCATTCGCGATCAGAAGGGACGGGCAGTAGGCGTTAAGGTTCGCGAAGCCTACATCTTTGATCCGGAAAGCAAGGCCGACGACCGTTTGAACAAGACCGGTGTTGTGAAGTTCTACAAGGCCAAGCGCGGTCTGGTGTTTGCCACCGGCGGCTTCTCCCGCGACTTTGAATTCCGTCAGCGCGAATTCCCGCAGTACAACAAAGTGCCGTCTACTGTGAGCTGCGGTGCTACGGCCGGCGCGTTAAAGCTCATGATGAAGGCAGGAGCCCGTTCGATTCACTTGGCTCACGTTCGCTTCGCCATTTCGATCGGCTTTGAAGACATTGAAAAGGGCATTCTGGTTGACCAGCGTACAGGCAAGCGTTTCATTAACGAAGGCGCACCGCGTATGGGCTTGTCGTACAAGATCATCGATACTGTGAACGCAGGCAGCGATTGGCCGGCATTGATTTATGACGAGGCGGGCCTGGCAACGCTCTATGACCGCGAAAAACTCAACATCATTCTCAATAACGGCGAAATGCCGAAGTTCGACACTTTGGAAGCGCTTGCCAAGCACTTCAAGATTCCTGCGAAGGAAATGATCGAAACGATCAATCGTTACAACGGCTTCCTGAAGAACAACAAGGACGAGGATTTTGGCAAAGACTTCAAGAAGACGCACGCCGTGCCGATTCTTAAAGGTCCGTTCTACGCCTGCCCGGTTTACCCGAAATTCAACTACTCGCAAGGCGGCATTGCCATTGACGCACGCACCCGTGCGATCAGCGCTGAAGATGATCAGATCATTCCGGGGCTCTTTGTCTGTGGCGAAGCCTCCGGCGGTGTGCACGGTGCCGTTCGTGTGACTGGCTGTTCAATGTCCGACTGCGCCGTGTTCGGTCGCATTGCCGGCCGCGAAGCCGCTCAGATGCCTGCCGTTTGATTTGAGGGAGTACCGAAATGAAAAAGACAACGTTGATTGCCATGACTCTGGCTGCTTCCCTCGTGTTGGTGACGGGAAGCGTGAACGCAGCTCAAACGATGAAGCCCTTCCACAAAGGGGTTTCGTGTGAAGCCTGCCATGGAGAGAAGGCGCCGACGGCTCCGACGAAGACCGATTGCTCGTCGTGCCACGGCACACCTGAAGACGTGGCCAAACTGACTGCCGGTAAGTACAAGAAGTACTACAACCCGCACGATTCGCTGCACTATGCAACGTACTCGGACTGCGTGGCTTGCCATCGCGAACATCAGCCTTCGCGTTTGGACTGCAACAACAGCAACTGCCACCGCGAATTCAAGTACAAAGTGCCGTGATGCACTGATCAGACATCTCACTCTCAAAACCGCGGCAACGAGAATGTATTTTCGTTGCCGCGTGTTTATTGGGGCAGCGTTTCCATTCGATAACCGATGCCGGAATGGCTGACAATGCCGCAATCGTCCTGCATACCTGCCGCCCGAAGTTTTTGCCGCAATCGAGCCAGCGTAACCCGCAGATATTGAACATCCTGCTGTTGGCCATTGCCCCAGACATGCGCGATGATCTGTTCGTGAATCAGCACGGAGTTAACGTGTCGCATAAAGTACTCCAGCATGCTGAATTCAACGGCCGAAAGCTTGATTTCTTTGTCTTCAAACCAGACTTGGCGTGATTTGGTATTGAGTTTCAGGGAACCGTTGACGATTTCCTGATCGGGCACTTTTTGCGTGGTGGACAGGCGTCTTAGAACGGCACGTACGCGGCCGAAGAGTTCCTCCAGCGCAAAGGGTTTGGGCAGATAGTCGTCAGCTCCCAAATCGAACGCGCGGATCTTGTCTTCAACCTGGTCTTTGGCCGTTAGCAAAATGACGGCACAGTTGCTTTTTCGACGGATGCGGGTCAAAACGTCATAGCCGTCGAGTCCGGGCATCATGATGTCCAAAAGCACCAGATCCGGCTGATGATCTTCAAACACCTGTAGGGCACTGGGACCGTCGACGGCACAGATCACTTCGTAGCCGAGACTTGCAAGATTGATCGACAGCAACCGACGGATTTTCGGTTCATCATCCGCAACGAGAATAAGCGGTTGGGACATGGTCAGTTTTGCTCCTCAATGCTCACTGTGAATGTGCTGCCGTGCTTTGGCTTGCTTTCGACGGTAATGTCTCCGCCGTGAGCTCGAGCCAAGCCTCGGGAAATCGTCAAACCCAGGCCGGTTCCGCCGGCTCTGCGGGTCATCGACATGTCGATCTGATGGAATTTTTCAAAGATTTTTTCCTGAGATTCCGGTGCAATGCCGATGCCGTTGTCTTTGACGGCAAATCGTACCTGAGTTCCGCTGCGAGTGACATGCACGCTGATGCTTGGAGTGGTGTCGCAGTAGCGAACGGCATTGGCAAACAGATTGATGAGAATTTGCCGCAGACGATCCGGATCAGCAAATACTTCAGCCGCATCCTTTTCAAAGTGAGATTCAAAATCAGCCGACCGTGCCGCCGCTCTTCTTGCTTCCTCAATAACGGTACTGGTTTTGATCAGACGACGGCGCAAAACGATGGCTCCGGCTTCGATGCGAGACAGGTCGAGCCAGTCGCGCACAAGCGTTTGCAAACGATCGATGTCTTCAACCAGCCCGTCGATCAGTTCGGACTGCATTTCCTTTGTCCAAGCGACGTCTTTTCGGGCTAGCGTTTCAGCCTGCATGCGAAGCGAAGCAAGAGGCGTTTTGAATTCGTGAGCGGCGACGGAAATCAGAGAATTCTTCATCACGTCGAGTTTGTGGGCTTCGGTAATGTCACGCACGACGACACCCATGCCGATGAGCGCACTTTCTTCTTTGACGGCAAACGAAGTCAGTAACCAAACTTTGTCGTCGGATTCCACCAACGCAAATGTGGTGTTGGGTTCCGAGAGCATTTTGATGACGGCTTCGACGCTGTCCGGGTTTTTCTTTTGAACGGCGTGAATGAAGTCCTCACGCGTGAGTGTCTGTACTTGGGATTCAAGGTTTACAAACTCGAGAAGACGGTGATTGAGCAAAGAGAAATTGCCGTCACGGTTCAGCAAACCGAAACCGTCACGCATGGAGTCAATGGCGGCGACCAACGTAGCTGTCCGTTCCTTGACGCGGTTGTCGAGCAGGGTGTTTGCCGCAAGCAGTTCCGTTTGTGCCTGTTCAATAGAGTAGGCCATGCTTTCAAACGTTTGAGCAAGGGCTTTGACTTCGGTGGGCGCCCTTGGTGAGAGCGTTACGGAGCGAGCCTTCCTGTATTCATGACGTTGCAGGAATCCGGCTTTAGCTCCCAGAGCCTCAATTGCCAGCGCGAGTTTGCCTGAGATCGTGTTGGAGATAAGTACGACAAGAAGGATCACGATAAACACCAAGGCCGCACTTGATACGAGCCATTGGTGAAAAATCGCATTTTCTTCAGCCTGAGGAATGCTCAACCAGACGTACCAGGACGGTGACGTCAAAACGGCTGCCGTGGTGACAACAGGTTGCTTTGTCAGCGAAGAGTCGTGCCGTATCAGTCGGATCTGACCGGGGACGAGATTTGCCTGCGAGACAGCTTTGATGTCCAGAGCTTCGGGATGGTTTAAAGCGGACCACCCGGGGGCGTAAATGGCATGCCCTCGATCGTCAGTTACGACGGCGTAGATGTTTTTATCGAGTCCGGCGCGTTCAATGATGGTGCCGATCTTTTCCAGATCCAAAGCGCCCAATACAAAGCCGTCAAAGTTGCCTGATTTGTCGAAATAGGGGGCAACGATTGTGCAAAGGAGCTTTTCCGTTCCACCGATTCCTTTGAGAACAGGGGAGATGTAGGTTCGTGGCTCTTTCAGCAAATTTTTGAAGTGCTCCCGAAAACTGAAGTCGGCGCCCACCATGGATTCACCGCGAGCATTGAACTCAGGGTGAAAAGCAAGCGTCGTTGCACGCTTGTCGGCGAAATACATATTGATGAAGCCGGGGAACTGCCGGTAGAGCGCAACGAGAATGGCGTCGAGCTTTTCTTTGCTTCGTTCTCCGCTTTGCGTAATTTGAAATGCGGCGGCCTCAATGCCTCGCCGATGCATTTCTACAAACGACTCGATTTGATCGGCGATTTGTTGCGTGGAGACGCACTGGTGTTCCTCGGCTTTCCGAATTTCAGCCTGCAAAAGCCAACTCTGGTATCCGATTAGAACACAGATGGGAATCAGGGCGACGGTCAGAAGAGAAACCAATAGTTGGTAACGGTGGGAGCGGATGGGCATATCCTTTGGCAGTAGTGAGGAAGGATTCGATGTCTATGTGGCTCATGCAGGTATCAGAGTCTGTTATGCAGGATTGGGGTAATGTAGTTGATGTAACGCTCCGGATTTAGAAAAACGATAAAGGACAGGCATCTGCAACAGAAATGCTTTCAAGGTCTTGCCATTGTGTAGGATAGCCTGTCCGAGAACACACATTTACGGTTAGCTGGCCGACTTCTCGGTTTTCTGAACTTTGCAGCAGGTCTGGATTTTGCAGAGAGATCCATGTCAAATAGTCCGTAAATTAAGTTGCCAAGTAACGGCATGTTTTCCTGCATTTCCTGTTGTTCTCCCAGTTTGTTTGACGACTGGTTATTGGTGGTATATGGATCTTCTTTATCTTCCCAAGCTTTGTCTGATACGACCGTATCGTTGCGTCCGAAAATCAACTCTTGCATCTCAGCTCGCTGTAGCACTCGGGCATATTGATATTCATCGTAACTATTTGCTAGGAAAGGAATAAAAATATCGACTGGAAGCTTAAGTTCAGAGGCATATGAGCCGACACGGTCTAGACGACCGACTCGTTGTTCTAAAACGGCCGGATTCCAGTTCAGATCATGCAAAATGATCGTACGGCAGAACTTGTGCATATCCACACCTTCTTGACTGACCTGAGAACAAACGAGTACTAGTGGAAAAAAGGGCGAAGAGAAGTTGTCAAGAATCTTTTCTCGAAAGCTTGTCTCACCAGTAACCAAAGACAAAGTATGGAAACCCGCTTCAGCGCTATGAAATGTTTCATCTTGTGAGTCAACTGATAGACGCTCAATAGGTTCCAAGTCTGGATTTGCTTCGGCCGTTTCAGAGTCGTTTGCTGTTAGTTTCCATCTGGCTTCATCTTCTGACATAGAAGAGCGTAGATAGGCGGTAAGAGAGGGTTGCTTGATCTTTGAAGTCAATTGTTTAAAGACAGTACTGAAGAGAAAAACAACGCGGGCATCAAATTGAGATGAAGGGAAATTTTGGTTATCTTCTCGTTTGGTCACATATTCATA
>OOBT01001747.1_pt1 | contig 10762 bp, 9 predicted proteins | sample 1671551 | NCBI WGS metagenome assembly OOBT01 (sample SAMN06348168, study PRJEB24527) | human gut metagenome | reverse complement strand
TTTCAGGCCAGCCCCACGGCGCGGCGCACCCTGTCCAGCACTACAGAGGCCGTCTCGCGCGCCTTGCGGGCGCCTTCTTCCACAAGACGAGCTTTGGCTTGCGCAGCTTGTTCTTGCGCCGTGACCTGGCCGAGCTTGGCGGAAATTTCCGGAATGCTGATCTTTACCATCACGGCGCCGGATTCGACCGTGTCGCCTTCCTTGACGAGCACTTTTTCAATGCGGCCGGGAATTTTGGGCGCCACTTCAATGGTGCGGGCATCCACCTGTCCTTGAAGCGGGGTCGGAGCGGGAGTGGCAGCCTTCCATAGTCCGATGCCGATAAAGGCCAGAAGACCGGCACCGATCAGGGCAACGGCGATAGTTTTAACGGAGACGTTTTTGGATTCGGTCATGGCGGAAAACTCAGTACTCGAAAATATTTGTCTGACGCGTGACGGATTGTTCAAAGGCGTTCATATCGCCGCATGCAGCGTTTAGCATGGCCCATGCGACAACGAAGCGGTAGGCGGCGACGCGCCGGGCGATTTCTGCGGCCAGCAGTTTGGTGCGTGCGTCGTTGACTTCATCAGCCGTTGAGAGTCCCTCGGAAAAGCCCTTTTCACGCAACCGTAGGTTTTCCTTGGCAAGCGAAAGCGTCGAGTCGGTGAGGCGATAAGCTTCGCGGGCCTCGTTGCTCTTGAGGTACGCTGTCTGAACAGCTGTCTGAATGCGGTTTCTCGCTTCGTCGTGCGCGGCTTGCGCTTTTGTGACGAGCGAATTGGCCGCGGCAATTGACGCGTTGCGATCCTTGTTGTCCCAGAGCGTGAACTTCAAGCCGATGCCGGCGATCCAGTCAGGTTCGGGAATCGTCAGGTAGTGCTTGATCATGTTGTAGTTGGCAAAGGCGTAGACCTGGGGGTGCCAGGCGGCCTTGGCGGCCGTCACGCCCTGCTCAGCCTGGCGGCGCTGTGCTACCACGCTCTTTAAGACGGGGCTTGCGCCCAACGCTTTGTCCTGCCAGCTCTTTAGCGTGCCGATGTCTTCCGTGACAACGAAGAGGGGGTTTTTGAGTTCGCCCACACTTTCTTCGCGCAAAAGGCCGGCCAATTCGCTTTCGGCCACACGGCGGTTTGTCTGAGCGGTCAAAAGTTCTCGCTTGGCGGTGTCTCGATTGACCTCGACAGCCATGCGTTCGAGCTTGCTGATCGTGCCGGTCTTTTCAAAGCGAAGCGCTTTGCGCACCTCCAGCTCCTGCTGATGCAACATTTCGTTTTGCAGTCGTTCAATGCTGCGCGCAAGCTGTACCGCAAAGTATTTCTGTGCGAGCTCGGTATCAACCGTGTCGCGTTGGGCCTGCGTGCGAGCCTGCGATTCATAGACGGCCTCGTCGGCTGCACGAACTTTGGCATTGATCGCGCCGCCCATGTAAATCGGCAGCTGAGCGTTGATGGCCGCACGCGGCCCCCCGATGTCTTCTTCGTGGTAAAGATCAATAGGAGGCAGGTGAAGGCCGGGAATAAGTCCGCCGAGATTCACTGTTCCATAGTCGAGCGTTTTGCGTCCCCAAATCTGCTTAGAGTCAAGTTCGATCTTGGGGCCGTGCAAGCTGCGCGCGCTCTTGGCTTCGCTTTCGCGCTTGGCTGTTTCGGCCGCTTCGACCTTGATGGAATCCACCCGGTCGTGAGCAAGCTGTCGAGCCTGAGAAAAATCAAGTGCCGGCGTCTGGGCGTAACCTGAACTCAATGCCCAACAGAGCGTTGCAAAGACGAAGAGAGATTTTGCGGCCATCGGAGACTTTTCGTAGAGAAAGATTTTCTATAGAATCACTATTTTAGTGCTTAGAATCTTTTAGCACACAGATACATTGCCGAATGTCGCCCGAATGGCGAAATCGGTAGACGCAAAGGACTTAAAATCCTTGGCCTATGGCATGCGGGTTCGAGTCCCGCTTCGGGCACCATCTGCATTCAGTAATGTCTTCTGGTTTGCCCCGATTTATCGGGGTTTTTCTTTTCAGTTTCCGCTTTTCTTTATTGCGGTGCTGCACGGGATTCGCATCAGAGGTACTTTCTGGAAAGTATGCAGTAAAATGCGGCCAATCCATTTGCCAGCCCCAGAAGACGCTGATGTCAGAAATCGCAGACTTTTCTAAATTCCCCCTCGATTCACATATCCAGGCAGCGATTGCCGAAATGGGTTATGTCACGCCTACCCCGATTCAGGTCCAGGCCATTCCCGTTGTTCTCGCCGGACAGGATGTGATGGGGGCGGCTCAGACCGGTACCGGCAAGACGGCCGGGTACGGTCTTCCGGCTCTGCAGCGTATTCTTCCCAAGGCCAATACCTCGATGTCGCCCGCGCGCCACCCTGTGCGTGTGCTGATTCTTGCACCGACTCGTGAGTTGGCCGTGCAGGTCAACGAAAGTCTCGTGAAGTATGCAAGTAAGACGCCGCTGCGCGTTGGCGTGGTCTACGGCGGAGTGGACATCAAGCCGCAGGCTGACATGCTGCGTCGTGGTGTGGAAGTCCTCACGGCAACGCCCGGGCGTCTTCTGGACCACCATGAAGGCGGCTCAGTGAATCTTTCCCAGGTCGAAATTGTGATTCTCGACGAGGCCGACCGTATGCTTGACATGGGGTTTTTGCCCGACATTTCTCGCATATTGAATCTGTTGCCGAAAAAGCGTCAGAACCTGATGTTCTCGGCAACCTTCTCGCCCGAGGTTAAGAAGCTTGCCGGCAACTTCCTGCGCAATCCCGTTTTGGTCGAAGTGGCTCGCGAAAACGCCACGGCCGATACGGTTGAGCAGATTGTCTATCAGGTACACGACTCGGAAAAAACGGACGTCCTGATTGATATTCTCAAGGGTGACGGTGAAGATGGCGGTCCGATCAAACAGGTCATTGTTTTCGTCAACGCCAAAATCACCTGCCGTCGTTTGGCCAGCACGCTTTCTCGTGTGGGCATTTCAGCCGATGCGATTCACGGGGACAAGACTCAGGAAGAGCGCATGGCAGCTCTGGAAGCCTTCAAGAAGGGCGAAGTCGAAGTGCTTGTGGCAACCGATGTTGCGGCCCGTGGTTTGGACATTGCCGAGCTTCCTGTTGTGATCAACTACGATGTGCCTTTCGGTGCGGAAGACTATGTGCACCGCATCGGACGTACGGGTCGCGCAGGAGCCAAGGGTAAGGCAGTGATGCTTGCAACCGGTGGCGACAGTCGCCTTGTTACGGCCATTGAAGAGCTTACCAAGCAAAAATTCAAACCCGAAGAACGTCATCCTTTGTCGCGCGAAGAACGTCGCTCTCGACACGGCACTCAGCGTCGCGACGGTTCCGGAGAAGATCGTCCTCGCCGCGGCCGCAAGGATTGGCGAGATGAAGATCGCGAAGGTCGACGTCCGGTGGATTTGCCGAAGATGCCGGCTCCTGTTTACGATCCGATTTTTGATGCGCCGTATGAACCGACAGAAAGTTCGGCGGAGTCGGGGATTGATCTCAATCAGCCGGTTCGCACAGCGGCTCGCGGGCAAACCCAAGGCAAGAAAAAAGGCATGGTCGCAGCGCTGCTCGGCGGCCTGATGCGTAAGTAATCGTCTGACGGCCGGTTTTCGACCGACTTGAAAATTTTCAATTCGACCCCGTGTCTGCCGAAGATGCGGGGTGTTCGTATCTCTGGAACATGACTGACACCGAAAAGTTTCGTTTTTGCGTCGCTCCGATGCTCGATTGGACTGACCGTCATTGCCGCTACTTCATGCGCTTGATGACGAAGCGCGCGCGGCTTTACACCGAGATGGTGACGGCACCTGCCATTTTGTTCGGTAACCGCGATTTGCTCCTGAAGTTTGACGCAACCGAGCATCCGGTGGCTTGTCAGCTCGGCGGCAGCGATCCGGAGGATTTGGCCAAGGCCGCAGCCATTGCTGCGCAGTACGGCTACGACGAAATCAATCTCAACTGCGGTTGTCCTTCCGAACGTGTTCAGAAAGGCTCGTTCGGTGCCTGCTTGATGCTAGAACCCAAGCTTGTGGCGGAGTGCTTTCAAGCGATCCGAGAAGCGAGCGGACTTGAGACCACCATCAAGCATCGCATCGGGGTGGATCATCAGGATGACTATCCGTTTGTGCAGAATTTCGTCGGAACGCTTTATGAGGCCGGGTGCCGAGCTTTTATCGTGCATGTTCGCACCGCTTTTCTCAAGGGACTTTCACCGCGTCAGAACCGAGACGTGCCCCCGCTCAAGCCCGACTATGCCTATCAGCTTAAGAAGGACTTTCCTCAGGCGCAATTCTGCATCAACGGCGGCATCCAGACGCTGGAAGAGTCCAAGACCTTTATTGACAACGGTTTGGACGGCGTGATGGTCGGCCGAGCCGCTTATCACGAACCCTGGATGCTGTCCCGAGTGGACGAAGTTCTCTTCGGAGAAGAACCTCACGAGATTCGACGCGAAGAGGTCGTCGAACAGATGACGGCCTATTTGCACCGGATTGCACCGGAACACGAAAATGCCGTGCGTAATGCAGCTCGTCACACGATGGGCTTGATGAATGGGCTACCCGGCGCTCGACTTTGGCGCCGTACACTGTCTGATCCTAAGGCATACAAGGAAGCAGGGCCCAACGTGCTGTTGGCCGCGCTGGAGTCCATGAAGGCTTGAGATTTTGTTTTGTTCAACGTTCTATCCAATAAGGAACTTGAAAAATGCTTGGAGCCATTGTTGGCGACATTGTCGGTTCGCGTTTCGAATTTGCGTGCCAACCCGACGATGGGACATATTGCGAATTCACCATGCCGCCGGCGCCTGGTTTTGATTTTCTTTCTTCGGATTGTTTCTTTACCGACGATACAGTGCTGACTGTGGCGATTTGTCAGGCCTTGACTGAGACGGGAGGCAATTCGACCGGTTTGTCGCAACGCGTGATTGAGCTCTTTTGTGAGTACGCGCGACGCTATCCGTTGGCAGGCTATGGAGCTCGCTTTGACGAGTGGCTGCACAACCCGTACAGAAAACCGTATATGAGCCTCGGGAACGGAGCAGGGATGCGCGTGAGTGGCTGCGCATACGCTGCGGAGACGCTCGATGACGCTCTGCTGCTGTCCGATTTGGTTACAGCCGTGACGCACAATCATCCGGAAGGCCTTTTAGGCGCCCGTGCAGTGACGGCGACAACGTTCTTGGCTCGGCAGGGCAAGAACAAGGAAGAAATTCGCAGTTATGTTACTGAGAACTTCTACTCGCTCGACTTTACGATTGATCAGATCCGAAACGACTACTGGAAGCAACGAGGCCTTGGCACCTGCGGCATGACTATTCCTCAGGCGTTGCAGGCGTTTTTCGAATCCACGGATTTTGAAAGCGCAATCCGATTGGCTGTCGGCCTCGGCGGCAATACTGATACACTGGGTGCGATTGTTGGCGCGCCGGCCGGAGCCTATTACGGCGTGCCGAGCGATGTAGCGCAGAAGGCCGACTCTTTCCTCTCAGAAGATCTTCGAGAGGCGTTAGACGCTTTCGAAGCTCGTTTTTCTGTCTGAAATTTCTCTTTAGGGCTGACTGCATCGACAGTTGCCTGACTTGTTTTCTGTTACATGATCTGGTTTGCTCTTTATTCGTTTTTGTTTATTGCACTGGCTTATCTCGACTATCGAAAAGGGCAAACGACGGCCGACTATTTTCTTAACGATCGCAAGTCGAAAACGCATCAGGTCGGTTTTTCGATCATTGCCTCCTGTGTGGGTGGGTCTGCTACGGTTGGAATGTGCGGACTGGCTTACGAGGTTGGGACGCCGGCACTCTGGTGGCTGCTCTCGGGAGCGGCGGGCCTTGTGGTGTTGCGGATTTTTATGGTGCCGCGCATTCGAGCTCGAGGCTCGTCTCTGACGATGCCGGAGATGATCAAGGACTTGATTGGGGCACCAGCGCATCGTTTGTCCTGCGTGATCATTTTGTGTGCCTGGGTGGCGATTCTGGCCGCTCAATTTGTAGCGATGGGGCGCATTGTTGCGGGGTCGACGGGACTCTCACCAACAGCGGCTATGGCTTGCGGAGCGTTGGTGATCGTGCTTTACACGTGGTTGGGCGGGCAGGCAAGTGTGATTAAAAGCGACGTGATTCAGCTCGTCTGTCTGGCGACGGGACTGGTTTTTCTCCTGTTTTTTCTTGTCTGGGTCAACCCGGAACCTCTGACAGAACTGCAATTTGAGTGGCTCAACGACAAGTTCGAGATCACCGATTGGTCTCGATTCATGTTGCTGATCGGCGGCAGCTACATTGTGTGCCCTATGCTTTTTGCCCGCATCATGAGTGCTGAGTCGGATAAGGCGGCTCGCCGCGGAGCAGAACTCGGCATTCTCGGTATTGCGGCGATTGCTTTCGTGATCGTCGGCATCGGCGTGGAGGCAAGAGCATTTCTGGGAGAAGGGGCGCAGGGCGGCGACTCTGTGCTGCCGCAGTTGGTAGGGCATTTGCCGGCGTGGGCGAGCGTTCTCTTTTTCTTTGTGATGGCAAGCGCTATCCTGTCCTCGGCCGATTCGTGTTTGATCACGGCGGCCACCGTGGCGGCCAACGATGTTCTGAAGGCGCCGAGCGTGAAAGTCTCGCGCCGGTTGATTCTTGTCATTTCTGCGGCGGCCTTTGTCCTTGCCGGTTCCGGCAAGAGCGTGCTGGGACTGCTTCTTGCGGCCAACACGATATACACCTGTGCGGTGGTCTTTCCTATTTTCGTGACGCTGGCGGCAGGTCGAAAACTCAATGCTGCGGCGGCGCTTGCGACGATTGCGACGGCCGGCAGCTTGGCTCTGGTCAGCGAACTCATGAGTTACGAACTGTTGAGCTACGTTGCGGCACTGGTTTCCGTCATCGGCAGCGTGCTTTCTCTTTTCGTTGGAACAAGAAGCGAAATGCCTCAGACCGTCGTCGTGCCGGTGCGTGTTCGAAAGCACTGAAATTAGAGAAAAATTTCGCTCAAGTATTTGATCTCGGCTGTGTTTTCTCATATAATCCGCGCTTCTTTGTGCAAGCAAAGATTTTCCCGAACCTGCGCTATGTTGGCGCGGGTCAGTAAATAGCACGCCGAAGGCTCTCCGGGTGACCGTAATCGAACGGTTTTGCCAAGGCCTCGGTGTTAGACATAACCTTGGAGAATAAGAAATGTCCGTCAGCATGCGTGAAATGCTCGAAGCCGGTTGCCACTTCGGCCACCAGACCCGCTTCTGGAACCCCAAGATGGCTCAGTACATCTTCGGCGCCCGCAACAAGATTCATATCATCAACCTCGAAAAGACGGTTGAAAAGCTTGCCGAAGCTGAAAAGTTCGTTCGCGAACTCTCCGCTCGCGGTGGCAAGATCCTCTTCGTGGACACCAAGCGCGGCGGCCGCGACACGATCATCGAACAGGCCCAGCGCGCTGGCTGCTGCTACGTTGATCAGCGCTGGCTCGGCGGCACGCTCACGAACTTCAAGACCGTGAAGCAGACGATCCGTCACCTCAAGGACATGGAAGCCACGCAGGAAGCTGGTGGCCTTGAGAAGATGAGCAAGAAGGAAGCTCTCGACTTCACCCGTGAAGTTGAAAAGCTCAACAAGTCCATCGGCGGTATCAAGGACATGGCCGGCCTGCCCGACGCTCTCTTCGTGATTGACGTCGGCTACCACAAGATCGCCATCCAGGAAGCCAACAAGCTCGGCATCCCGGTTGTTGCTGTCGTCGATACCAACCACAGCCCCGAAGGCGTTGACTACGTCATCCCGGGCAACGATGACTCCGGTAAGGCCGTTGCCATCTACGCTTCCGTGATCGCTGACGCCATCCTCGCCGGTCGTGCCGATGTGGCCACCGGTGAAGAAGAAGCTCAGGAAGAGTTCGTGGAAGTCGAAGAAAAGACCGAAGCCTAATTCTTAGACATCGATCTTTGGCGTCCGACAAGACGCATCCGTCCGACTGATCTCGCGGTCTTTCGGACGGCTGGAGAAAGGGCGCGGCAAAATATTTTCAGCCTGCGCCCTTTTTTCTGCTATTTTTTCAGGTACTGCATAGCAGGATCCTGCAGAAACAGAATTTCAATATGTTCGAGAACGGTATTCTCGGACAATTTTTTTAAGACAATAGGAGCTAAAAGAATGGCCGCTATTACTGCCGCAATGGTTAAGGCGCTTCGCGAAAAGACCGACGCCCCGATGATGGAATGCAAGAAGGCCCTCACGGAAGCTGACGGTGACGCCGCCAAGGCAGAAGAGATCCTTCGCGTCAAGCTCGGCAACAAGGCCAGCAAGGCCGCTGCCCGCGTGACGGCTGAAGGCGTTGTGACGGTTTACGTGAGCGAAGACCGCAAGGTCGGCGCCATCCTTGAAGTCAACTCGGAAACCGACTTCGTTGCCAAGAACGAAGAATTCCAGAAGATGGCCCAGGATGCGGTTCGTCTGGTTGCCGAACAGAACCCGGCTGACATCGCTGCTCTGTCGGCTCTCAATATTGACGGCAAGACCCTCGAAGAAGTCCGTACGGCTCTCGTTGGCAAGATCGGCGAAAACATGACCTTCCGTCGCTTCCAGCGTTTCGAAGCTCAGGGCCAGCTGCACAAGTATGTGCACGGCGGCTCCAAGATCGCTGCCGTTGTTGACGTTGTTGGCGGCGACGATGAAGTTGCTCACGACATCGCCATGCACATCGCGGCTGCCAAGCCGAAGGCTCTTGACCAGTCCGGCATCCCCGCAGAACTGATCGAAACGGAACGCCGCGTTGCCATCGAAAAGGCTCGCGAAGCCGGCAAGCCCGAAGCCATGCTCGAACGCATCGCCGAAGGCTCCGTCAAGAAGTTCCTCAAGGAAGTCACGCTCGTCAACCAGCCGTTCGTTAAGGACGACAAGAAGTCTGTGGCTGACCTCCTGAAGGCTGCCGATGCCAAGATCGCCTCCTACGTTCTCTACGTCGTGGGCGAAGGCATCGAAAAGCGTGTTGACGACTTCGCCGCTGAAGTGGCTGCCCAGCAGGCTGCCGCTGCCAAGGCCTAATCGGGCTTGCGCTTTAAAGAAACGGATATCGATTCCCGCGCAGCGATTGGCGAAGGCCTGATGAACCGCGCTCGAGAGCGGTTTGGGAAGGGTCTTTAAACGCTAAAGAGGGAATCGCCTCGCGCAGCTCCTTACGGCTCTAAGGGATGGCTGAAAGTCTTTTCTCACCGCATGCACGGGCGTGGAGGATGACGCCAAAACAGCCTTCTTTGAATCTATGAGTGAGCGAAGAGGCTCCGTCAAACAAAGGCCGTCCAGCAATGGGCGGCTTTTGTGCGTTTTGTCGACGGCGTTTTGCTGCTTGGCCTAAAAAGACATATAGGTAAACCTCCTCACCGCGTATAATTTCGCCCAATGTCTGCAGAGCATGCTCTGCGGGTTAATGTGAAGGTGTGAGGAGAACAACAAATGGACGTACAGGCCAAGCCCTGCTACAAGCGCATTCTGCTGAAGCTTTCAGGCGAAGCCCTGATGGGCGAGGACAGCTTCGGCATCAACCGCGCAGTGCTGCAGCACATGATTGAAGAGCTCCGTACGGCGCTGGACCTCGGCGTACAGGTAGGCATCGTGGTGGGCGGCGGCAACATCTTCCGCGGCGTCGCACTCGGCGCTACCGGTATGGACCGCGCCACCGGCGACTACATGGGCATGCTCGCAACAGTGATGAACGCCATGGCGCTGCAGGACTGCTGCCGCAACAACGGCATTGAAGCTCGTGTGCAGTCAGCGCTCAATATTGAACAGGTCGCCGAACCCTATATCCGCGGCAAGGCGCTGCGTCATCTGCGTCTCGGCCGCGTTGTTATTTTCGCCGCCGGCACGGGCAATCCCTTTATGACCACGGACACGACCGCAGCGCTTCGCGGCGCGGAAGTGGGTGCCGACATCGTTCTCAAGGCCACCAAGGTTGACGGCATCTATACGGCTGATCCGAAAAAGGATCCGACAGCCACGATGTATGACGAAATCACCTTCGACGAGGCGCTGCGGAACAATCTCAAGGTGATGGATGCCACTGCTTTCGCGCTCTGCCGCGAACAAGGCCTGCCGATCAAGGTCTTCAACATCAATAAGAAGGGGGCGCTTCGCCGCGTGCTCCTCGGTGAAAAGGAAGGCACGCTCGTTCATTCGTAATAGAGCCTTGCTACAATCCTTAAGCTAAGACATGGGCCGGAGACGATGTTTTCGGCCCATGTTCGCACCAGATTTCAATTTAATGCAGCGCTTTCATCCGCCGGCCTGAACCATTCAGCCGGGGAACAACGCGGTTTCACGGGACGGGGTCACGCCTTCGGGAAGACGAAGTTCACGTCAAGCCGGCGCTGCGGATATCAGGAGAATGATTCATGACTGCTGCCGATGTCATCCAGCAGACCCAGCATAAGATGGGCGTAACTGTTGAGAAGCTTCGCGACGATTTCACGCGTATCCGTACGGGCCGCGCAAGCACGGGTCTGCTCGACAAGATTCGCGTCGACTACTACGGCTGCCCGACGCCCCTCAATCAGGTTGCTCAGGTGGGCGTGGGCGATGCGCATACCCTGACGGTGCAGCCGTGGGAAAAGAACATGGTGAAGGTTTGCGAAAAAGCGATTCGCGATTCGGACCTGGGTCTTAACCCGGCCACTTCGGGCGACACGATTCGCGTGCCGCTGCCTCCGCTTACCGAGGAACGCCGCCGCGAACTCACCAAGGTAGTGAAGGGGTTCGGCGAAGAAGCCAAGGTGGCTGTGCGCAATCTGCGCCGTGACGCCAATACGCAGC
>OOBT01001745.1_pt1 | contig 10764 bp, 6 predicted proteins | sample 1671551 | NCBI WGS metagenome assembly OOBT01 (sample SAMN06348168, study PRJEB24527) | human gut metagenome | reverse complement strand
TCTCCCAGAACTACGCGATGTACTTCGACAAGCTGGAGCGCGTCAACTACTTCCTTAAGGATGTGGCCGCTCTGGTGGCTGCCGGAGAGCCTTCCGACTCCCGCCTGATGCAGCACCTGCTCGCCGACGTGATGGGCGATGGCGGCCAGTGGACCATGGCCATGAACGTGTACAAGAAGTATGGCGCGGTGCCGAAGGATCTGTTCCCGGAGACCGAATCCTCCAAGAACACCGGTGAGATGAACGTGCAGCTGCGCCGCATGCTGCACACCGCGGTTGCGCATATGTACGCTGATCCGTCCGCGATCGATGCGATCATCGCCGATGCGGTCGCCGCCGGTCACCGTATTCTGACGATTCACTTGGGCGAGCCGCCGAAGAGCTTCGATTGGGAGTGGACCGACAAGGATGGCGAGTTCCACCGCGATGGCGAGATCACGCCTGTCGAGTTCTGGAAGAAGTATGTGGGTTCCGCCGATTTGGAAAGCTATGTCTGCCTGGTGGACGATCCGCGTCAGGAGCACGTCAAGGGCAAGAAGATCGGCATCGAGCATCTGGGCAACGTGGCCGGGGGAGACCCGACCGAGTACCTCAACGTGCCGAACCAGTTCATGAAGGATTGCGTGCGCGCGATCCTGACCGAAAAGGGCATCCCGGTGTGGTTCGGCGCGGACTGCGGTCCGTTCATGGATCGCGAGCGCGGCGCGTGGGCGACTGACCTGTTCGAGTACGGCAGCGTCTACGATGTGGACTTCGACATGGACAAGGAGTCGCGCGTACGCTTCGGCGACTCCGCGATGAACCATGCGATGGCGTTCGTCGGCGTGGACGTGGCCGATGACGGCACCACGACCCGTCGCTGGCGCGTGGAGAACTCCTGGGGCGACAAGATTGCCGACAAGGGCTACTTCACGATGAGCGACGACTGGTTCACCGAGTACGTGTACGAGGTGGCCGTGCCCAAGGCGATGCTCCCGGCCGAGTATCAGGCCGCGCTCGCCGAGCCCGCCACCATGCTCCCCGCATGGGATCCGATGGGTGCGCTGGCCTGAGCGAGGTATCGGCCCGTGCGTCGAGCACGAGACTGAATGACCGATTTCGTCGATTCCCCGTGTCGGATGGACATTTTACGAAAGGAATGTGCCGTTCGATGTGGGGAATCGTCATTGACGGCGGTCTTCCGCTATTGTTGGATGACAATGATGTTTCTAGCCAGAGGACCGCGCATCGGTTGCGGCATAGCGGAATAAGCCCAGAGAAAGCTGCATGATGAAGAAAGCGTCGGCCGGAAGCCGCACATCATTCAATACATTCAATCGAATACTGACGTGTCTTATCCCGATCGCGTTCGTGTTGACCGTCGGCGCATGCGGAACTCCCGGCTCCGATGCGGGGTCGGCTGAGCGTCAGTCGTCCGGACAATCCGAATCGGCTGAGTCGTCCGAACCGTCAAGCTCGGCTTCCACGTCCGGCGGACAGCTCGCCACGAGCGTGCTGGAGACGTTGCCGGTCAAGGGACGTGCACCGAAAACCGGTTATTCGCGCGACCAGTTCGGCGCGGCATGGGCCGACGTCGACCACAACGGGTGCGACACGCGCAACGACATCCTCAACCGTGACCTCACCAACAAGACTTACAAGGCCGGTACGCACAATTGCGTGGTGACCAGCGGTCGGCTCGTCGACCCGTACACCGCCGCGGTGATTGATTTCGTGCGCGGGCAAAGCACCTCGGCGGCCGTGCAGATCGATCATGTGGTGGCGCTGTCGGACGCATGGCAGAAGGGCGCGCAGCAGCTGATCGCCGACCGGCGCAAGCAGCTGGCGAATGACCCGTACAACCTGCTCGCGGTGGACGGCCCGTCGAACCAGCGCAAGTCCGACGGCGACGCGGCGACCTGGCTGCCCGCCAACAAATCGTTCCGCTGCTCATACGTGGCTCGGCAGATCGGCGTGAAGGCGAAGTACTCGCTGTGGGTGACGCAGGCCGAGCATGATGCGATGTCGCGCGTGCTGTCGTCCTGCCCGGCCCAGACCGTTCCGACCGGCGACGGCGCGGAATCAGTGGCGCCGCAGGAGGACGTGTCGCAAGGCAGCTCATCGCAGGACGGTTCATCGAGCGAACAGTCCGAGTCGAGCACGGTGGTGGAGCCGGCCGCTCCGTCTGACGGCGACAGTTCCGATGTCTACTACAAGAACTGCGCCGCGGTGCGTGCAGCCGGCAAAGCGCCGCTATACAAAGGGCAGCCCGGCTACTCGACCAAACTCGATCGCGACGGCGACGGCGTCGCCTGCGAATAGCGCCCCATCTCCATCCCGCGAAAGTCCCATCCGCAGCCGCCGGAATGGGACTTTTGCCGGGTGACGGCTTCGCAGCTCCGCCGTGCCCGCATTGCAGCCGTTGTTTTCCGTATTCCGACGGCATCTACTATTGTGTGTTCGGTATCGGTATGCGACGTGAGGGCGCGGGTCGAAAGACGTCGGCCTGCGGTGCGGAAGGAGAGCAGAGCGATGGCAGGGCTTCGTGGTCCGGACAGTTCCGAGGACGAGCGGCATTTGGGCGGGAATGCCGTGTTCCCTGAAACGGTGGACGTGAACATTCGCCAGCTCGACCCGATTCCGGCACCGCGGTATTTTCTCAGGGAACTGCCGCTCACCGATGATATGAGCGACCTGGTGCTGCAATCGCGTCAGCAGATCCGCGACATCCTGCATGGTCGCGATGATCGTCTGCTGGTCATCGTCGGCCCGTGCTCGATTCACGATCCGAAAGCGGCGCACGAGTACGCGCAGCGTCTTGCGGCGCTCAAGAGCGAGCTTGAGGACCGACTGATGATCGTGATGCGCGTGTATTTCGAGAAGCCGCGCACGACGATCGGCTGGAAGGGTCTGATCAACGATCCGGATCTGGATGGCCGCTTCGATATCCGCAAGGGCATGTGGCTGGCACGCAAGGTGCTGACCGACGTGCTTGGCCTGGGGCTGCCGACGGCGACCGAATGGCTGGATCCGATTACACCGCAGTACATCTGCGATCTGATCAGCTGGGGGGCGATCGGCGCGCGCAACACGGAGTCGCAGGTGCATCGTGAGTTGGCGAGCGGCATGTCGATGCCGATCGGCTTCAAGAACGCGACCGACGGTTCGATCAAGCCGGCCGCCGACTCGTGTTTCGCGGCCGGGTTCGAGCACCATTTCCTGTCGATCAACCTGGATGGCCGCGTGATCTCCGCCGAGACGAAGGGCAACCCGGACTGCCATCTGATCCTGCGCGGGTCGAACACCGGCCCGAACTACGATGCGGCTTCCGTGGCGGCCGCGCTTGAGGCGTTGCGCGCGTCGAAGGCGAGCGGTCCGAGCGAACGTGGTCTGGTCATCGATGCGGCGCACGGCAATTGTGGCAAGGATGAGAACGTCGAGGCCGAGGTCATTGAGAACATCGCCTCGCGTATCGCCGATGGAGAGCCGGGCATCCTCGGCGTCATGATGGAGAGCTTCCTCAAGGGTGGGCATCAGAAACCGGCACCGCTCGACCAGCTGGTGTATGGCCAGTCGGTCACCGACTCCTGCGTGCCGTGGGAGCGCACCGAGGAGCTGCTGCACACGCTCGCCGACGCCATCGACGCGCGTCGCGCGCTCTGATCCGGTGCCCGGCCTAGGCCGCTAGGTGGGGTATGCCACAATACATGGCTGTTAGCATATACGTAGGTTCGGCGTGGCCTTGTCTGTTCGAGAGGCCGCGCCGAACCGTTTTTTGCATTGGCGCTGCTTCAGTGATGCATCGTCACAGCGACGCATCGTCCCAGTGGTCGGCGGCGGGGAGCGAGCGGATCGACGGCATCAGCAGCGCGATGACCACATTGACCGCAAGCACGGCCAGGAACAGGCCAATCGTGGCGCCGAACCCGATGCGTGGCAGCAGGGAGCCGGCGAGCGCTGAGCAGAACAGCGTGGGTATCATCGACAGCATGTCGCTCGCCGACCCGACACGTCCCTGCATCTCGCTCGGCACTTTGGCGAACACGAATCCCATCAGCAGCGAGTTGATGGTAGGGATGGGCAGCCCGACGATCAGCGATGACGCCAGTATCACCAGGTAATCGCTGCTGAACAGCATCGGCAGCAATGTCAGCAGCGACGTCACCGACAGGACGACCAGACCGGTGCCCATGTGCACTCGCTCGCATACCCGTGCGGCGATCACCGCGCCGATCAGCATGCCGACTCCCATGACGGTGTTGACGAAACCGAGTCGCACGGAGTCCACGTGGGTGCTCACCAGTTGCAGGTTCACCGCGGCGAACACGCCGTTGAGCCCGAAATTCACCAGCGCGGCGATTACGCAGATCGCCAGCAGCGTGTGCCTGCGCAGCGTCCAGCGCCATCCTTCGATGAAATCCTCGAAGAACGAGTTGTGCGCCGACTCTGCTGTCGCATCGGCGTCGGGCACGACGGCGGCATCGGACGTGCAGCCCGCTTGCGACGCGGTGTCGGGACGCTTGCTCTTGCGATCTGTCGTCACCATGTCGCGGACATGTTCGTCGACGCGCAGCTGGGCGGCACTGACACCGCTGATCGCGTACATCAGCGAGGCGACCGCGAACGGCAGCCACGGCGCGACTGCGTACAGCACGCCGCCGAGCGGGGATCCCGCGATGCTGACCACGGAATCGCGCCCCTGATTGAGGCTTTGCGCCTTCGGATATTCGCGGGTCGGTATGATCGTGCGCAGCATCGCGTTGGTCGCGTTGGCGAGTAGTCCGTTGACCGCTGACGCCGCGACCGTCACGATGGCGAATATCGGGAATGCGATCGCATGCAGGGCGATCAGCGCGAACACCGTTCCCCACAGCAGCGTGCCGAACACGGCGTTGGCGATGATGAGCCCTTTGCGGTTGTGCCGGTCCACGACCGTGCCGCCGAACACGTCGCTGACATGCGTGGCAATTTGGCTGAACGTGGCGAGCCATCCGGCGAGCACCACCGATTGGGTGAGCGAGAAGGCGATCAGCGAGATCGCGAAGCCTCTCATCGCGGCTCCGATCGTCGAGGCGGTGTCTGCAGTGAACCATTGACGATATGTGGGGTTGCCCCACAGCGATTCACTGCGTTGCGGGGAAGTGCGTTCGCGGTGTGGCGCGGTTTGCGCCTGCGATGATTCGGGCATGATGTTTCCTTTGAATAAGTTGAGGGGTGTTGTGCGTCGAGGGGTGAAATTGCGTATGCTTGCGCTCGCCCATTGCATTGTGGGCGCAGGGCGTGGGGTGAGAGGGTATGTCAGGCCGCCGTTATGGCAGCCATCTGAAGGCGTCGATGTTGAGCATGACGGGTTGCGAGCCGTCCCCTTCCTCGTGTGCGAGGTCGCGTGATGTCCATGTGTTGAAGAGCTCGCGCAACTCCTGTGACATGCGCGCGTATTCCTCGCTTGTCAGCCGCAGCACGCTGCTGCTCGTCACCGTTGGGTCCGTCCACTGTTTGGGCAGGTTGTCAGAGGCCGACCTGTATCGCTGCCATGCCTCTTGCCGAAACGTGGAGCTGACCTGATCCATCGTCGTCGCCATTGCCGAATCGACGGCCGCGTCCGCGTTGATTTCCAGTCTGCTTTGGGCGGCCAGCCAGCAGCTTCTGCGGTTGTCTCCGTCGGGTGATGGCGTTTGCGTGACGAATCCGGCCTTTTCGAGCTGTTTCAGGTGATAGCTGACCGTTCCGGCCGATTCGCCGAGCTGTTCGGCGATCTGGCCGACCGTGACGGGTTTGGTGTCGCTCATCACGGTCAGTATGCGCAGTCGTGTGGGGTGCGACAGCGCCTTCAGGCGGTTCGTGCCGGTGACTGTCGCGGTGTTGTCGCGGCGGGGCGGCGTCTGCGGTTGCGCCGTGTCGGAAGCCTGTGCCATGTCCGTTCCTTCCATGCCTCATGACACCTGTCGCGTGTGATGCTGCGCTCATGTTATGAAGCGATATCCAATTAACAAGAAATATTGTACAACAACTCTTGTATAAATCAAGTGCCCCCGTTTTTTCCCGTTTCATGTTAGGCTCGCATAAGAGTTCAAGCGGTGGTTCCTCTCCTTCAAGAAACACCGCGGATACCGGCGCGTGTTGGCATAGGTGCCAGCGCGGGCAGGGGGGGGTATTAGTGCGCGACCGCAGCGTGGCGCAAGTCAGAGAAGACTGAAAGGGCATGGCTCATCACGATGAATGCACGGCAACTGTGGGCGAAGGCGTGACGTTGTTCGCGTCGGTGAAGGAGGGCGCGTGATGGCGGAATCGGCACGGCACTCAGGGCGCAAAACTCCCTGGAAGACGATCCTGGCGGTGTTGCTGGTGGTCGCGATCGCGGCCGGCGACTACAAGGACGCCGCGGCCGGCGAGACGGCAACGCTCCAGAACATCGTAATGTCCCCGTGCCCGTTCGACGCGGGGCATGGGGACGTTCGTCATGCGCGGCGGATACGGGCTGGCGCGGCCCGTGTGCCGGCCCGTGTATGGCCAAGTACAGGGCCGTGCCTTATCCTTGGGGGAGAGAACAAGGCAAGGAGACATCACGTCATGCAGCAGCAGAACATGGGAGAGCGTACGCCGCAGGGCACGCCGCGTCACGCCGGCCCGAAGCCGCTGAACACGCCGGAGGAGCTGCGGGCCATCCGGCAGGCCATGGACGAGGGCAAGAACCCGCTGCTCGCCACGGGCGTGCCGCGCTGGGAGGATCAGGTGGGCGTCAGCCGTATCATCAACCGCCGGGTGCTGGAGCTCGAACCGCTGCCCACCCCGGCCCAGGTGTTGGCGGAACTGCCTCTTGACTCCGCCGCGCAGGAGATCGTCGCCTACTCGCGCGACGAGATACGCGCCTGCCTGTATGGGCAGGACGACCGTCTGCTCGTCATCGTCGGCCCCTGCTCGGTGCACGACCCGAACGCCGCGCTCGACTACGCGCACCGGCTGTCGAAGGTGATGAAGGAGACCGAAGGCGAACTGCTCATCGTGATGCGCGTGTACTTCGAGAAGCCGCGAACGACGGTCGGCTGGAAGGGACTGATCAACGACCCCGACATCGACGGCAGCCACAACATCCGCAAGGGCCTGCTGCTCGCGCGCAAGACGCTGATCGGCGTGCTGGGCGAAGGACTCGCCGCCGCCACGGAATTCCTGGAGCCCACCAGCCCCCAGTTCATCTCCGACGCGGTCAGCTGGGGCGCGATCGGCGCCCGCAACACCGAGTCGCAGGTCCACCGCCAGCTCGCCAGCGGCATGTCGATGCCGATCGGCTTCAAGAACGCGACCGACGGGTCCGTCAAGGCCGCCGTCAACGGCTGCTACGCCTCCGCGCAGCAGCACACGTTCTTCGGCATCGACCACATGGGCCGGGCCTGCGCGGTGGAGACGCTCGGCAACCCGGATTGCCACGTGGTGCTGCGCGGCTCGATCCACGGGCCGAACTACGACACCGCATCCGTGCGCCGTGCGATGGACGACGTGCGCGCGATGATGCCGGCGGAATCTGCCGCCACCCACGGGCTCATCATCGACTGCTCGCACGGCAACTCCGGCAAGGACGAGCACCGGCAGGCAGAGGTCGTGCGAGACATCGCCCGGCGCATAGCCGATGGCGAGGAAGGCATCACCGGCATCATGATGGAAAGCTTCATCGAAAGCGGCAACCAGCCGGCGGCCCCACTCGACCAACTGGTCTACGGCAAGTCGATCACCGACCGCTGCATCGGCTGGGACGAGACGGAACGGCTGTTGCACGAGCTCGCCGACGCGGTGTCCGCCCGGCGCTGGCGCTGAAACGGCGTCCATCACTCTTCACGAACAACCACACGGAAAGGATTCCCATGACCACCATCGCCATCATTGGCGCATTGGACGACGAAGTCGCACTCATCGCCGCATCACTGAACGACGTCACCCACGACCGCCAAGCCGGCCTCGACGTGACGCGCGGCACGCTGGGAACCAACGAAGGAGGCACCGTCACCGCCGTCGCGACCGTCGGCGGCATGGGACTGGTCAACGCCGCCGCCACCACCCAGCACCTGATCGACACATACCATCCCGACGCGGTGATCTTCTCCGGCATCGCCGGCAACCTCAACCGGAACCTGCACATCAACGACGTGGTGCTCGGCGGCACACTGCGCTACCTCGACACCGACATGCGACTCGTCGGCCAATGGAAGCCCGGCACCGAGCAGCAGCCCGTCGAGGAATTCCACTCCGACGACCGTCTGCTGTCCCTCGCCGACCAGGCGCTCGCGGCCATGGGCGTCACGCACATCATCGGCATCATCGCGTCCGGCAACTACTTCGTCGATACGCCGGCGCAGATCGCCAAGGTCATCCACGACACCGGCGCCGACGCCGTCGAGATGGAAGGCGCATCCGTGGCGCACGTCGCCGCCCGAAACGAAGTACCCGCGTTGGTGATCCGCGCGCTGAGCGACAACGCCGACACCGACTACGAGGAGTTCAAGGGCTTCGATATCTCCGAATACGCGGATACCGCGGCCCGCATCGTGCTCGACATCCTGCGGCGCATGTGACGCCGGGCGCGGCTCGCTTCGACGGGCTGCGCCGCGGAAGGACACGGCAAGTTGAACAACTGGCAAACTTACGTAGTCGCGCTGGCGGCGGGACGTGCGGAGCCGTTACGCTGAAACCATCCGCATCCGCATCATCGGTGCGGGTGGATGAGAGCGGTGCAGGGCCGAGGAAAGGCGGGGCGGGTCCGATGACATGGGTGCATGTGGCGTTGGCGGTGCTGGTGACGATTATCGTGTTGGTGATTGCCGTATCAAGGTCGTACGCGCTGGGGCGCGAGTCCGGCGAACGCGACACGCTGGCGGGACAGGGGAGCGATTCCGGCTCGCTGTTCGGCACCGACGTGCCGGTGCGCGAGGCGGAACAGGGGCTCATCGACGTCATGCCGTCCGAGGTGATCGTCTGCGACGGCAACGGTTCCGTGCGGTGCTCCAGCAAAAGCCAGGTGAACGTCGATGTCATCGAGAACGGCTGGATCGTCAAGGACGAGATCCTCGACATCCTGCACGTCGTGGTGGAGAACGGGGGCGTGCGGGAACGCGAGATGCGCGTCTCGCTCGACCTGACTCGCATGTCGAGCGCGATTTCCGGACGAGGTGTCACCGCCGGCAGCTCCGCTCCCTCCGACAGCTACCTGCGCGTACGCGTCGGCCATATCTGCGACGGGCTGTACGCGGTGTTCATCAACGACGTGACCGAGCAGCGTCGGTTCGAGCGGATGCGCCGCGACTTCGTCACCAACGTCTCCCACGAGCTGAAGACCCCCGCAGGCGCGATCTCGCTGCTCGCCGAAACCGTCTCCGACGCGGCGGATGACCCTGGCGCCGTGCGGTATTTCGCCGGCCGCATCACCAAGGAATCCGCGCGGCTGACCGAACTGGTGACCCACCTGATCGAACTGCAGCGCGCGCAGGACGCGCCGGCGATGCTCAAGGCGCAGCGCATATCCGCCATGTCGGTGGTGCGCGCGGCCGTCGGCGAGAACCTGGTGCAGGCCGGTGCGAAGCACATCGCCATACGGCTGTCGCTGCGCGGCGAGCAGGCGCCGGTCGACGCTGACGCCGCCGCGGACGACGAGGCGCAGCGCGACATCGCCATCATGGTCGATCGGGAGACCCTCACCATGGCCGTGAAGAACCTCGTCGAAAACGCCATCCGCTACTCGCCCGAATACACGACGGTCAGCGTGAGCGTCTCGCTGTGCAAGGACCCGAGCTCCATGACGATTCGCGTGATCGACCAGGGCATCGGCATCCCCTCGGCGTCGCTGGACCGCGTATTCGAACGGTTCTACCGGGTCGATCCGGCGCGGTCGCGGGCCACGGGCGGCTCGGGGCTTGGCCTGGCCATCACCAAGCATTGCGTGCAGGAGTGCGGCGGCACGATCTCCGTATGGTCGCGCGAGGGCGAAGGCTCCACGTTCACCATCGAGCTGCCGGTCGCCCCCGAACCGGATGACGATGGCGGCGAGCGGGCGGATGACGGCGAAGCGCCCGGCGAGACCGTCGGTGCGCCGGGGGCCGGCGACGCCGCGACGCAGGAGTAGGCCCGCCGCCACGGTCTCCCCGGCACGTCGGCCACCCATCGTGAAACCCGCGGAAAAGCAACGTAGTCTTCGGAGCCGAATGCGGGCGGTGCCGGAACACGCTACGATGGTGACGGTACGGACATTGAACACAGTATGTGTGAAAGGTAAACATGACACGCATTCTCATCGTGGAAGACGAGGAATCATATCGTGAGCCCTTGGTGTACCAGCTGACGCGCGAGGGCTACGACGTCTCCGCCGCAGCCAGCGGTGAGGAGGGCCTGGAGCTGTTCACCAAGGGCGGCATCGACCTGGTGCTGCTCGACCTGATGCTGCCGGGCATCGACGGCACGGCCCTGTGCCGGCGCATCCGCGAGCAGAGCCGCGTGCCGATCATCATGCTCACCGCCAAAAGCGCCGAGATCGACAAAGTCGTCGGTCTGGAGATCGGCGCGGACGATTACGTGACCAAGCCCTACTCGTTCCGCGAGCTGCTCGCGCGCATCCGCGCGGTCCTGCGGCGCAACCAGGGCGCGGTCGAGGCCAGCGGTGCGGTCGACGACGACATCCCGCTGGTGTGCGGCGACATCTCCATGCAGGTCGGCCAGCATCAGGTCACTGTGCGCGGCGAAAGCGTGTTCTTCCCGCTCAAGGAATTCGAACTGCTCGAATACCTCATGCAGAACAAGGGGCGC
>OOBT01001743.1_pt1 | contig 10784 bp, 9 predicted proteins | sample 1671551 | NCBI WGS metagenome assembly OOBT01 (sample SAMN06348168, study PRJEB24527) | human gut metagenome | reverse complement strand
ATTAGAGTGGGTGCTATGCTCCTTGTTTTTGCCAACATTGCCTTGAGTTAAAGCGAAAAAATCCGCCCGGAATTGGGCGGATTAGTTATTTTATAACCGTATCAATCGCTTTTCTGACATCGGCGGCGACGGAATCTATATCGCGCGCGGCGTCGATGACGACGATATTGTCTCTGTCTTTGAGCAGTTCAAACGCGTTGTAATACCGCTCGCGGATGGCGTTTATCTGCTCCGGGTCGCGCTCGAAAATTTCGAGATACACGCGCCCGTTTTCTATTCTCTCATGGCAGCTCTCCGGGTCGACATCGAAAAAGATGCAGATATCCGGCTTGAGTATGCCGGGGCAGTCGAGGTTCATATCGATGACCCACTGCCTGTCCTCCCCCACCGCCTGATAGGCGATGGACGAATAATAATATCTGTCGCACACGACATCGATTCCCGCTTCGAGCGTCTTTTCTATGCCGTTGACGGGGTTCATATTGTGCGCCACGCGGTCCGCGAGGAAGAGCGCGGCGAGCTCCGAGGATGTGCGCTGCCTTGCGCCGCTGAGCACATCTCTTATCATACCGCCGGTCACCGACTCGGTGGGCTCGGCGGTCGGATACACATTCCTGCCCTGCGACTTAAGATAAGCGCAAAGCAGAGCCGTCTGGGTGCCCTTGCCGGAGCCGTCAAGTCCCTCAACTACAATGAATTTTCCTCTCATAATACGCGGTAGTCCTCCGTGTAAATGAAGGTGCATTTGTCGAGCTGTTTGTCCGATACTTTTATCTTCGACGGGAAGCTCGACTTGACCGCCTTTGCCATATCAATCTGCTCGCCGCAGAGGGTGGCTCTTGCATATTCAAACGCGGCCTCGGTCATTGAAGATGCGGTCAGATCGTCCCACACGATGAACTGGTTCTTCGTGCCGCCGTTCGCTCTTATCGCGGCTCTGACCTTGCTGAACACCTTGGACTTGTTGTCCCACTTCTTGCCGACCTCGATATCAAAAGCGGCGGTGTAGCCGTCATAGATGCTCGGGAAGCTTGTGCCCGCGACGATTATGCCGTTCGGGCAGGCGTTCTTTATAAGCTCCGCCTGAGAAGATATATCGGCGCAATAAGCCGCAATCTTCTTGCCCTCGAAATTCTTGAGCTGGCGGGCGATATCCTCTTTCATGAAACTCTGCGCGCCCTTTATGCCGAGAGCCTGCGAGACATCGTAGCAGTTGACAAATTTATATGTTATGCCGAGCTCCTCGCACTTCTTCTCAGCCGCTTCGCGCGACTCCTTGATGCTCGGGGTGCTCTGCTGAACGCCGGTGGCGTAATAGACAAAGACCTGCGCGCCGCGTCCGTGCGCCTCTTCGACCATCATCGCTGCGTCCTTGGCGGTGTCTATCGCAAGAATGGCATCGGCGGACTTCGCAAAAGTCTGGATATTCTCCTCGGGTGCAGTGCAGACGATGAGCTTATCGGGGTTCTTTGCCTTTGCCGCTCTGACTGCCGCGACGGCTCCGAGATTCGCTCTCGCGATAACTATCGCGCCGTAGCTCGCATCGGAGGCGATATCGTTGACGCGCTTATAGAAATCGAGAATGCCCGAAGTGCCAACGCGCGTGTCGGTATAGACAACATGCTCGACATAGGAATATTCGCTCGCAAGCTGAGCCGCACGCTGATATTCCTCGGGGTTCTGCGACAGGGTCGCTGTGACTATGGCGATCTTTTTGCCGGGCGCTTTGCCTCCGGCTCCGCCCGAGCACGCGCACATACCTATGGCGACTGCCAGGATGAGCAGGAATGCCACTGTGGCTTTGAAAGTCTTTTTCATATGATACACCTTATTTTTCCATGAACGCTTCGGCGATGCGCGCGGTGCTGTGCCCGTCGCAGGCGTCCATAAAATAGTTTCTGAAGTTTTCAATTTCCGCGCTGTCGAAGCCGGACTGCGCCTGCCTGACGGCGGAAATAATGCCCTCGGTATCCCGGACTATAGGGCCGGGAACGAAGTCCTCATATTTGTTATAGAAACTGCGGTCGCGGTCATATTCTTCGAGATCATAGGCAAAGAATATCATCGGACGGCTGAGCAGCGAATATTCAAAAATCACGGACGAATAGTCGCTTATCAGCATATCAGCCGCGCACATGGCGAGGTCGATTCGCACATCTTTTGAGATATCGAACACGAAATTCTCATATTTTTCGCGCTCTTCGGTGCTGAGCGAAAAGCGTTTCGCCGTCTGCGGATGGAGCTTATACAGCAGGACGAAATCGTCGGACAGCTCCGCGTTTATGCGCTCGATATCGAGCTTCAGGTCCATATAGGACTTGAGAATCGAGTTGCCGCGAAATGTCGGGGCATAGAGAATTATCTTCCTGTCCCCTATCTGCGGGAACTTTTTGAGCATTTCCTCACGGGCGGACGAGACGAAATCGGGATTGAAATAAATATCCGTCCTCGGCACACCGAGCGGTCTGATTATGCTCTCCGGGCAGTTGAACGCCTCGGCATAATACGGAATAATATTGCGCGCCGACACGGTGACTGCGGTATAGGTGTTGTGGATCGGATAGCGTTCGAGGCTCTTTCTGTCAGCGCCCCACTTGAGGTCGGCGGTCGAATAGCCCCATTTTTTGAACGCACCGCACGCATGCCAAAGCTGAATGACCTCGGTGCCCTTTCGCGGATGATTCGCGAACAGCGGGAAGAACGCGTCCTCAACAAAGACGAGTTTGCTCGTCGCATACTCGCGCTGGAAGCGGATATTCTGCCTGAACTCCGCCACCCTCGCGCTTATACTGCCCGCTCCCGCGGGAATGAGCATCTCGGTGCAGTGCATCCCGCGCGCCTCAAGCTCGCGCTTCATGCAGGACAGGTTGTCCGGAAGCGTTTTGCTGTTCGATGCGAGAAGCACCTTTTTTTCGTCTATCGGCTTTTTCGCCGCGCGCCTGTAGACCGCAGGCCAAATGCGGTAATAGAGCAGGTGGCGGCGCATATCGCCGAGTTTTTTTATCAGTCTTATAAGCAGTGACTTCATCTGTCGCTTTCTTCCTTAAAAATGCAGCTTGGAGTTAACTTCCTGCACGGTCTTTTCGTCGAGCTTCAACACCTTGCGGTCATATGTATACATTCCGTTGACCTCGAACTCGACGTCGCTGACCTGAGTATAGACAGTGGCGCAAAGTCCTTTCTTTATCAGCGGGATGACCTGCTTCTCGTGCAGCTTCTTATAAGCCGCGGAGAGCTTCTCCTTCGACCTGAACATGATATAGCCGAAGCTCTTCTGCTTGTTCCAGACGTGACCGTCGAGAATCATGCTGTATCCGCCGTATTCGCTTATGACGAACGGTCTGCCGTCAAGCTTCGGCATATGAATCGGCAGAATATATTTGTGCATGCTCTTGAGGTCGCAGCCCTTCTGGTCGTACCAGCCGCTCGCGTGGTCAACGATTCTCGAGGGATCGTATGCTTTGACGGCATCGCCGATCTCCTTCGCGTCGAACTGACCCCAGCCCTCGTTGAAGGGCACCCAGCAGCCGATGCAGGTGCAGTTATAGAGATTGTCTATCATCTCGAACAGCTCGCGGCGGTAGTCATCGCGCCACTCCTTTTCGCCGCGGCTGAACCAGTTATATTTATTATCCTTGACGCCGATGCCGATATTCGGCAGAACACCCGCAAGGATATTTCCGATATACTCGCCGCCGCTGACCATATCCTGCCAGACTATCATGCCGAGTCTGTCGCAGTGATAGTACCAGCGCAGGGGCTCGACCTTGATATGCTTTCTGAGCATATTAAAGCCGAGGCGCTTCATCTCGGCGATATCGAATATCATCGCTTCGTCGTTGGGTGGAGTCAGACCGCCGTCGCTCCAATAGCCCTGATCGAGCAGGCCGCGCTGGAAATAGGGCTCGTTATTGAGCATAAGGCGCGGCAGACCCTGCTTATCCTTGCCGATGCTGAACTTTCTCATGCCGAAATAGCTCTTGACCGTATCAACAGCCTCGCCGTTTTTCTTCACGGTGAGTACAAGGTCATAGAGAGTCGGGCTCTCAGGGCTCCAGAGTTTCGCATCGGGCACGGGAAGATGCGCGTTGAGCTTCATCTCGCCGGAATACACCTGCTCGCCGCCGAGCGAAATCTCAGCCTCTATCGTGCAGCCGTCGAGTCCCTCGCCGGTGCAGGAGACGATTATCTCGCCCGCGTCGATATCGGGGGTCAGGCGCACGCAGGTGATATGGCTCTGAGCCACGGGCTCAAGCCATACTGTCTGCCAGATTCCGGAGGTTCCGGTATACCAGAAGCCGACGGATTTGAGAACCTGCTTGCCGCGATTCTGCCAGCCCTTGTCGGTCGGGTCATAGACCTTGACAACAAGTTCATTTTCGCCGTCGACAAGTTCGTCTGTTATATCAAAAGAGAACGGGCAATAGCCGCCGGTATGAGTGCCGACGGAGACACCGTTGACAAACACCTCGCACTGCCAATCGACAGCGCCGAAATGCAAAATGCAACGCTTATTATCAAAGCGGCTGTCGAGAGTGAACCTCTTTCTGTACCAAAGGCGCTCGTCTGGCTGAAGCGCGCGCTGAACGCCGGAAAGCTGGCTCTCGATGGCGAAAGGCAGGATTATCTTGCCGCTGAAATCTTTCGGGCAGGCGTCGCCCGCCGGGGTTATCTCATAATCGCACTCGCCGTTGAGGCACAACCAATCCTCGCGCACAAGCTGTGGGCGGGGATACTCCGGAAGAGGACAGTTTTTGTCCACATCGTCAAAGAATCGGGTTTTCAGATCGTTCACTTACTCAACCTCCGCAATTTAATTAAAAAGTCACATAGTATTATACATTAATTTATGCGTTTTGTCTATAGATTTATTCTCTGTGCCACTTCACGCCCTGGGCAGTATCCTCGAGGACGATGCCCATTTCCTTGAGCTGATCTCTGATTCTGTCCGCCTCTGCCCAGTTTTTCTCCTTACGAGCGTTCGTGCGCGCCTCAATAAGAGCTTCAACATCGCTGTCGAGAGTCTCGGTCTTGCGGTTATAGACGAGTCCGAGCACACCGGTCAGCTCGTCGAACATGGCTATCGCACCCTCAACAAGCGCCTTTGAGGGGGCCTTGCCGACAACATTTGTATTGATATCGCGGACGAGCTCAAATATCGAAGCGATGGCGTCGGCGGTGTTGAGATCGTCGTCCATAGCGGAGATAAACTGCTCTCTGTATTTATCAAATCCGTCGATAATCGCCTTATCGCCGTCATGCTCTGCGTCGGCAGCGTTCTTGAGCTCGAAATCGAGCGAATCGCGGCAGGTATAGAGTCTGTTGAGCGCGGCGATGCACTGCTCGATGATATCGGTGCTGTAGTTTATCGGGCTTCTGTACTGGGCGGAAATGAGCAGATAGCGGATCGGCTCATAGCCGTATTTTTCGGCAACATCGCGCACGGTGAAGAAATTGCCGAGGGACTTCGACATCTTCACGTTGTCAACGTTGATATAGCCGTTGTGCATCCAATAGTGGGCGAACGGCTTGCCTGTGAAGCACTCGCTCTGGGCTATCTCATTCTCATGGTGCGGGAAGATGAGATCCTGACCGCCGCAGTGAATGTCAATGGTGTCTCCGAGATAGCGCCAGTTCATCGCGGAGCACTCGATATGCCAGCCGGGTCTGCCCTTGCCCCACGGGGAATCCCATGCGGGCTCGCCGGGTTTCGCGGCTTTCCAGACGGCGAAATCCATCGGCTCGCGCTTGACCTCGCCGACCATTATACGCGCGCCCGCCTCAAGATCCTCAAGCGGCTGATGCGAGAGCTTGCCGTAATCCTTGAACTTCTCGGTGCTGAAATAAACGTCGCCCTGCGCCTCATAGGCGTAGCCCTTTTCGATAAGGGTCGAGATTATCTGAATGATGGCGTCGATATTCTCGGTAGCCTTCGGATTTATCGTTGCGTGGCGGACATTGAGTCCGTCGGCATCGGTCCAGAACTCTTTTATATAGCGCTCGGAAATCTCGGAGAAATCAACATGCTCCTCGTTTGCGCGTCTGATTATTTTATCGTCGATATCCGTGAAATTCTGAACGAACTTCACATTGTAGCCGCGATATTCGAGATAGCGGCGCAGGATATCGAAGATGCACAGCGGGCGGGCGTTGCCGATGTGGATATAGTTATACACGGTCGGGCCGCAGGCGTACATCTTGATCTCGCCCGGAGTTATCGGGACGAGCTCTTCTTTTTTTCTTGTGAGAGTGTTATAGACTTTCATTTATATCTTCCTTTCAGTCAATTTACTGTGTGTTTTCCTGCTCCTCAAGCTGTTTTCTCAGCTGGGAGACCTGATGCTCGAGCCTGCAAAGCTCCTGCGCGACCGGGTCGGGTATATGCACCTGGTCGAGATCGTCGACCCTGACTCCGTTGCGGCGAACGATATGAGCCGGAACGCCGACGGCGGTACAGTCGGGCGGAATCTCATCGAGAACCACCGCGCCCGCGGCGATATTCGAGTTATCGCCGACTTTGAACGGGCCGAGCACCTTTGCGCCCGCGCCGATCATGACATTGTTGCCGATAGTCGGATGGCGTTTGCCGGTATCCTTGCCGGTACCGCCGAGGGTCACGCCCTGATATATCATAACATCGTCGCCGATAACGGTGGTCTCGCCGATAACGACGCCGGTGCCGTGGTCGATGAAAAAGCGCCTGCCGATGGTCGCCGCCGGGTGTATCTCTATCCCGGTTTTACGCGCCGCCCGCTGCGATATCCAGCGTGCGAGGAAGAACATCCTGCGGCGATAGCACCAATTGGCTCTGCGGTGCATTCTTATAGCTTTAAGACCCGGATAGAGGAAGAAGATTTCGAGCGCGCTTCTCGCGGCGGGGTCGCGCCGTTTGAAGGTGCTTATATCCTCCCTGAGCCTGTCAAACATAAATATCAACTCCTTGAGCTCGGATAAAATTGCTGCCGCGATGCGGCGTTAGTTGTTTGGAGTGCGTATACGCTGTTAATAAGTCTGTTCATTTTTGCGGGCGGATGATGTCCGCCCCTACAGCCGCTCAATATACAAATAACATACAAAAAGCCTCCGTTATCCTTGCGGACAACGGAGGCGCCTGAGCGCGGTTCCACTCCTGTTTATATCTCTGCGCGCAAATACGCGCCCGGCCGATAACGGTGCCTTCCGCGCAGGGATACTGTTGTTCCCCCTGCGTGCTGACGGGTGCATTTCGCCTTCATACGGCAAGGAGCTTTCTCAGCTTCGGGCTCCCTCTCTTTTGCCGCGGATATCCGGCTACTTCTCCCGGTAAACGCATGTTATTTTTTGGTTTTTGTCAGCCGATATGACTCGCATATCTACTAATCATTATATTGAAATCACTTGGAAAAGTCAATAAGTTTTTTGCTGTCCACAAAATATGTGATGCCCGAAACGACCGTCAGAACGGCGGTTATCCAGAGCATGATATTCGACACTCTCGCGAGAGTGAACCAGCCGGCGTTTGCGAAAATATTAAACGTCGCGTCAAGCTCGGCAAGGAGCATGATAACAATAGTGAACACCATCTGGCTGACGGTTTTCGCCTTGCCCCAATAATTTGCAGGGATAACAATGCCCTGCGCCGTGGCGATAAGGCGGACACCTGCGACGGCGAACTCGCGGGTGAGGACTATCATGACGATCCAGATGCTGCACCAGCCCTCGCGCATGAATGCGAGCAGAGCGGCAGTGGTGAGCATTTTATCGGCGAGCGGATCGAGAAGCTTGCCGAAAACGGTAATAAGATTATTCTTTCGTGCAATCTTGCCGTCGAGCATATCGGTCAGTGACGCGACTGCAAAAACGGCGAGCGCGACTATGTAATGATAAGGGAACTCAATAAGCATAAGCGCGAGATAAATGGGCGCGAGGAACATTCTTATGAGCGTCAGTTTATTGGGCAGATTCAGCTTCTGCATTTCAATTCCCCTTTCCGGGTTTTATTTTACTGTTCTTCCGAGCAGGTCATATTCGTTGACGCCGAGTATCTCGACATCGACGAACTCGCCTTCTTTTATGAAATCGGACGAGGTGAAGATTATCTTGCCGTCGATATCGGGCGCGTCCATATACGAGCGGCCCGAGTAGCTGTCGGTATAATCATCGTAGCTCTCGGTGAGCACGCGCATGGTCTTGCCAATCATATTGTTGTTCTTCTCGGTCATTATCTCATACTGATCCTGCATGATGACCTCGGCGCGGCGGGCTTTCACATCGTCGTCGACCTGATTCTCCATCTTCGCGGCGGGAGTGCCCTCCTGCGGGGAATATTCAAAGCATCCGAGGCGCTCAAACTCCTCCTCGTTGACGAACTCGGCAAGAGTCTCAAACTCGTCGTCGCCCTCGCCGGGGAAACCGACTATAAACGTCGTACGGATAGCGATATCCGGCATGCGCTCGCGCAGTTTTCTTATGACCTCGCGGGTCTCTTCCGCGGTGCTGTGGCGGTTCATCGCCTTGAGAATTTTATCGTCCGCGTGCTGGAGCGGCAGGTCTATATAATGGAGCACCTTGGGCTGGGAAGCCATGGTGTCGATAAGCTCGTCGGTTATCTTATCGGGATAGCAATAGAGCAGGCGTATCCACTCGATGCCGTCGATCTCACAGAGCAAATCAAGCAGATGAGCGAGCCTGTATTCGCCGTAGATATCAATGCCGTAGGACGAGACATCCTGCGCGATAAGCACGAGCTCTTTGACGCCCCCATTCGCAAGGGTCTTCGCCTCTTCGACTATGCTCTCCTCGTCGCGGCTGCGGAATGCTCCGCGGATAGACGGGATGGCGCAGTAGGTGCAGCAATTTGAGCAGCCCTCGGCTATCTTGAGATATGCCCAATAGTCGGGTGTGGTGAGCACACGCTCGCCGCACATGGGAAGCTCTTTTTTGTCGGGGAAAACATTGGTCTGCTTGCCGTCGAGAACCTCGTCAACTATCTTGTCGATATCGCCGTTTGCGCCGATGCCGACGACCGCATCAACCTCGGGAATCTCCTGAAGTATCTCGTCGCGGTAGCGCTCGGCGAGGCATCCGGTGACAATGACCGCGCGGACAAGTCCGTCTTTTTTGAGGCCGACCATCTCCAGAATTGTGTCGATAGCCTCCTGCTTGGCGGAGTCGATAAACGCGCAGGTGTTGACTATAACTGCGTCGAGGCGCTCGAAATTGTCCGCATTTTCAAATCCGGCGTTCTGAAGCTTTGCGAGCATCAGCTCACCGTCGACCTGATTCTTCGGGCAGCCGAGCGACACGAATAAAACTCTTCTTTTCTTCATCAAACAGTTCTTCCTTTCGCTTGATAACAGAAATTATACACTATTTTTTCCTTTTCTTATCTTCTAACAGGAAAATTGATCGTCCGTATCTTCATATTCCTCGTCCACAGAGCGCATTGCCGAACGGATATCGGAATAGCCGTAGCCGAGACGGGTCAGGGCGTTGAAGGTGCGCCGCCTGCCCTTTTCATCGGAAAATTTGCCGGCAAATTTGGTCTCCAGCAGATTTTTTATCCGCTCAACATCGTCGCCGTCGAGCTCTTCGGCGCATTCACTCGCCGTCTCGCGCGATATTCCGCGCTGTCTGAGTTCCTGTTCGATGCGCTTTTTGCCCATGCCGCGCCGCTCATACAGCTCCTGCGCGAGGGTGTGGGCGTAGCGCTCGTCGTTAACATAGCCCATCTCTTCAAGGCGTTCGACCGCTTCGCGCGCAAACTCCGTGCCGGAGCGGCGGGCAACCTTTCGCTGAAGCTCCTTTGACGAATGGTCGCGCCGCGAGAGAATATCGACAGCCGCATTAAATGCACGGCAGGAGCCTGCCGCCTCGCAAAAGGCGGCAAACTCCGCATCGTCAATTTCATCGCCGGAGCGTATATTTTGACTCGCCCAGAAATCCCGGGTAACGGTCAGACGGTACTCCCCATCGACAAGTATATGTATTTTTTGTCCCCTGCCCTGCTGTGCCGTTATCTTCATCAATCGTCGTCATCAACAACGATGTCCAGCTTCGCCTTTGCGCCGGAACGGCTCGTGGGCTTCTTGGGCATCGCAGCGGGTGCAGGCTCGGCGGCAGGCGTGGGCTTCTCCGCAGGCTTTGCGGCAGCTCTTGCGGCGTTGTTCTCCGCCATAAGACGCTCGCGGACCTGGGCTTCGAGTTCCGCCATGAAGTCGGGATGCTCGCTGATATAATTCTTGACGTTGTCTCTGCCCTGGCCGAGGCGGTTCTCGTTATAAGAGAACCACGCGCCGCTCTTTTTGATGATGCCGTAGTTAACTCCGAGGTCAACTATCTCGCCGACCTTTGAGATGCCCTCACCGTACATAATGTCAAATTCAGCCGTCTTAAAAGGCGGAGCCACCTTGTTTTTAACTATTTTAGCCCTTGTTCTCGATCCGATAAATTCACCGCCCGAGCCCTTGAGCTGCTCGATGCGCCTTACGTCAACACGAATGGAAGCATAGAATTTTAAAGCTCTACCACCAGTTGTAGTTTCTGGATTACCAAACATAATACCAACTTTTTCACGCAATTGGTTAATGAAGATAGCAATCGTTTTTGTTTTGTTGATAGAAGCAGAAAGCTTACGCATGGCTTGACTCATCATACGCGCTTGAAGTCCGACATGGCTGTCACCAATATCTCCATCAATTTCTGCACGAGGTACCAAGGCTGCAACTGAGTCAACAACAACCAAATCAACTGCACCTGAGTCAATCAGCTTACCAGCAATTTCGAGACCTTGTTCACCTGAATCA
>OOBT01001731.1_pt1 | contig 10864 bp, 9 predicted proteins | sample 1671551 | NCBI WGS metagenome assembly OOBT01 (sample SAMN06348168, study PRJEB24527) | human gut metagenome | reverse complement strand
CCTGACTGCCTAAGTCCAAAGCGTCCCAAAAGGCCGCGCAGCCGAAGACGGAGATTCATCGACCTCTGTCGTCGGCGGCACATATCGGACTGTCTGCGGGCAGTCAAAAGAGGGGCCCTGGTTAAACCCAGGGCTTTTCTTTTATCTTTGGATGAAGTGGGATATCTTGTTGCATCGGAGCTGTGACAATGCGCTCCTGATCAGCAAGTCTGATTTTCTCGACATCTTCTTTACTGTTAAATTTTCATGATTCCTGAGGGCTTCATCTCCAGTCTGCTTGAGCGTGCCGACATCGTTGATGTGATCGGCCGTTATGTGACCCTCAAGAAGAGCGGACGCAATTTCATGGCGTGCTGTCCGTTTCACAAAGAAAAGACGCCGTCCTTTTCCGTCAGTCCCTCCAAGCAGATCTTTAAGTGCTTCGGCTGCGGCAAAGCAGGCAATGCCATCGGTTTTTTGATGGACATTGAACACCTCGAGTTCCCCGAGGCTGTTCGTCGTTTGGCCGATATCTACGGCATGCAGGTGCCGGAAGACAACTCGCCGCACCGTCAGGAGGAGCGTGCCCGCGCAAAGACGCTCGGCGAATACATGAAAGAGGCGGCGGACTTCTACAGCGAAACACTGAAGGCAACGCCGCGTGCGATTGACTATTTAAAGCAGCGCGAGATTACGGGTGAAACGGCATTGCGTTTCGGTCTGGGTTTCTCTCCGGATGGCTGGCACGGTCTGCAGGCGATCTTCCCCGGCGAAAAATATCTCGCTAAAGAGCTGCTTGAAGTAGGGTTGGTGCTCGAAAAGAACGGTTCGCGCTACGACGCCTTCCGCGGCCGCATTATGTTTCCGATTCGCTCGCCCAAGGGGCTGGTCATCGGATTCGGTGCACGCACGATGAAGGGTGACGAGCAGCCGAAGTATCTGAACAGCCCAGAAACGCCTATTTACCACAAAGGCAGCGAACTCTACGGTCTTTATGAAGGCCGAAGCGCTGTCATTGACCGTGCTCGGGCGATTGTCTGCGAGGGCTATATGGATGTCATCCAGCTCTCACAGGCGGGCTTTCGCGAAGCCGTCGCGGCGCTCGGTACCTCCATTACGCCCGAACACGTCAAGAAGCTTTTCAAACTGACGGATACGGTTTATTTCTCATTTGACGGGGACTCCGCCGGCCGAAAGGCGGCTCGGCGTGCGCTCGAGGCCGCGCTTCCAGTGATTCAGGATGGACAGGCTGCGCGCTTTGTACTGCTTCCGCCCGAACACGATCCCGACAGTCTTATTAAGGCAGAGGGCGCTGAGGGTTATGAACGTGAAATCGAAAAGGCGCTGCCGCTGACGGAGTTTTTGAAAAGCCTTCTCATTGAAGGAAAGTCGCTCACCTATGCTGAAGAACGCGTAAAACTCACGGCGGAAGCAAAACCGCTGATCCTTTCGATGAAGCAGGCGCCAGTCTTAAGACTGGCTTTGATGCGTGAGATTGCCAGATTGGCTCGACTGCAGCTCGAAGACCTCGAACGCGAGTGGAATACTGGCGCGCCGGAACGAACCGTGCTTCCGCCTATGGATATCAGCACGGACTTTGGCCCGGCCGGACAGCGTTGGAACAGCGAACCAACGGCCGCAGGCCGCTTCAGCCGTTGGGGCGGAGCCGGCAGTTATGGCCGCGGCTGGCAGCCTCGGCGGCAGTCTTGACGCCGGACTTGATGGCGATGGCCGCGCCCACGGTGTACGCCCAGCAGGCGTTTTCAAAGCAGATGGGCTGGATGCCCTTGACGATCTCATACGGGTCAAAGCCCTTGGCCTTGCAGATCTCGCGGCACTCTTCGACGGAAGAGATACCGTACTGAGCGAGGACGCCGTTGATCTTGTCGATTCTTCTCTCGTAGTTTTCAAATAAAGCCATTGTTTCGTCCTCCCTTCCTTATTCCTGACGCGGGTCGATGTACTTGGCAGCGTTGTCCCACTGACCATAGTGACCCTTGGCCTTTTCGAGCGCTTCGTTCGCATCGATACCCTTTTTGATGAAGTCCATCATCTTGCCGAGGTTGATGAACTCGTAGCCGACGATCTCGTTTTCCTTGTTGAGCGCGACGCGGGAGCAGTAGCCCTCGGCCATTTCGAGGTAACGGGGGCCCTTTTCGGCGGTGGCGAACATCGTGCCGACCTGGGAGCGAAGGCCCTTGCCGAGGTCCTCGAGGGACGCGCCGACAGCAAGGCCGTCCTCAGAGAAGGCGGACTGGGTGCGGCCGTAGACGATCTGCAGGAACAGCTCGCGCATGGCGGTGTTGATGGCGTCGCACACCAGGTCGGTGTTCAGCGCTTCGAGAATGGTCTTGCCGATCAGGATCTCGGAAGCCATGGCAGCAGAATGGGTCATGCCCGAGCAGCCGATGGTCTCGATCAGAGCCTCCTGAATGACGCCCTCCTTGACGTTGAGCGTCAGCTTGCAGGCGCCCTGCTGCGGCGCGCACCAGCCGATGCCGTGGGTGAAGCCGGAAATATCGGCGATCTGCTTGGCCTGGACCCACTTGCCCTCTTCGGGGATCGGGGCCGGACCGTGATATGCGCCCTTCGCAACGGGGCACATATGCTGCACTTCGGTCGTGTAAATCATAACGATCTTCCTTTCTTATCCTCTGTCTCCACAAAAAGCGGAACGTATCCATACGTATTTTTTATCATAGCAAACCCGAACGTCTTTTGCAAGGTGAAAAAACGGAAATAGGGGCAAAATCCGTATTCCGTTCCCTCATTTTCCGCTATGCCGCACTTTTCGTTACAGCAGGTGGCGGATCGGGCGCTGGACAACGCTCAGAATCGTATACAGCGCGCGCTTTGCCCAAGGCAGCGTCATTTCTTCAAACCGCGCGCCGTGTTCCGTGCCGCCGTCGTGCAGGGCGAGGCGGCTCTGGTCGATGTACTGTACGCTCTCCTGCCGCAGCGCGGCATTGACCTCCTCGCTCTCGATGACGAGCATCAGCTCCGTGTCGAGATATGCGCTGCGCATGTCGGCGTTGAATGAACCGACGACGCTCAAATCGTTTCCGATTAAAATTGTCTTCGTATGCAGCGACTGGCCGCAGATGACCTCGTAAACATCGACGCCGCGCGATAAAATATTTTGCTTTTCGCGTAAGTAGTCCGAGCAGCCGCTCGGGTTCGCGCCGTTTTCAACGGCATTCGTCAGCACGCGCAGCTGCCGCGTCTCGGCAAGTGCTTCCAAATCGTTATACATTTTGTCGTTGCAGATGATGTACGGCGTTTGCAGCAGGACGTCATCGCCCTGCGCCATCAGGCGGACAAGCGCGTCCCACAGCTCAGGCGCTTTCGCCTCCGCGCGCGGCGAGCCGCTGAGAAGGCTCACATGCGTGACCGCCGCGGTCTCCACCTCCCAGTCGACGGCGGCAAGCTCTTTTCCATGCACCGCGCATAGCGCCGCGTAGCGCTCCTGCAGCGCGTCGGTCTGCGAGGACGTCTTGCCTGTGATGGTTTTATTCTCCGGCTGCGACCAGACGCTTTCAAAATACGTCAAAAGCTGGGAGACCGAGCTGCCCTCTCCCCCGTCCGACACGACGAGCACGTCGCGGTCGATGTTCTGGTTCTCCTGATATGAGCCGAGGAACAAATCGTTCGAATTTCTTCCGCCGAGGATGTATTTGCTCCCGTCGGCGATCAGATACTTGTCGTGCAGACGGTAGTTGAGCTTCCACGGGCGCAGCAGGTCGATGGGATCATAAAAGCGCACCTCCACATTCTCCTCCGCCGCGAGGGCGCGGAGAACGCCGCTGTTTTGCAGATGCAGAAAACCGTTCAGCCCGTCGACGATGACGCGCACCCGCACGCCGCGCTGCGCCGCGCCATAGAGCGCGGCCATCAAATCCTGTCCGCTGCCGTCCGCGCGCAGGTCAAAGGTCGAGAAGATGACCTCCCTTTCCGCACTCTCGATGAGCTGCAAGCGCCAAAGCAGCGCACTGTCCGTATCCTCGATGCTCCTCACGCGCTCCTGCGATGCGTCCGTACTCAATCGGGCTTCATACTGGCTCCACAGCTCCCCTGCCGCCTCTTTTTGCGGCAGCGGGACGAGAATGGCTGTCAGCACCCCATATAAAAGGTACACGCCCAGTGCGATGCCAAGCCATTTCAAGATATGCTTTCGCTTCATTTTTCACCTGCTTATCATAAAACTCATGCCGTCAGTTTATCATAAGGGATGCAAGCTGTCCAGCGGCGCGGCGGCGGTAAGTTTTCCCGACCGAAACGCCGCAACTTTCGCCCAAACGGAAATTTCTCGAAAAGAGGTCTTGACAATCCGCCAATTTCCGACCTATACTGTCGGTAAATGAAAAATACCCCACACGGGTATTGTATTTGCCCCGAAGGAGGAATCAAATTGAAAAAGGAAACCTATGACGTGACCGGCATGAGCTGCGCCGCCTGCTCCAGCCGCGTGGAAAAGGCCGTCGCCAAGCAGCCAGGCGCGCAGCAGGTCGCGGTCAACCTGCTGAAAAACAGCATGGTCGTCGAATACGACGAATCCCAGCTTTCGTCCGCGCAGATCATCGCCGCGGTCGAAAAGGCGGGCTACGGTGCGTCTCTGCATGCAAAGCCCGGCAGCGCCCCCGCCGCGCAGACTGCCGAGACCGGCGGCGCCAGCGCCGCACAGAAGGCGTACAGCGACATGAAAAAGCGTCTCGCCCTCTCGCTCATCTTCACCATCCCGCTGTTCTATCTCTCGATGGGCCACATGATGGGCTGGCCGCTGCCCGCGTGCTTCCTCGGCATGGAAAATGCGATGACGTTCGCATTCACGCAGTTTTTGCTGCTGTTGCCCATCGTCTATATCAACCGCCAGTACTATATCGTCGGCTTCAAGACGCTGTGGCAGCGCTCGCCGAACATGGATTCGCTGATCGCACTGGGCTCCAGCGCCGCCATCGTGTACGGCATCTACGCCATCTATAAGATCGGCATCGGCTTTGGCCAGATGGACATGGACACGGTGCACACCTATATGATGGAGCTGTACTTCGAGTCCGCAGGCACGATCCTGACGCTCATCACCATGGGCAAGACGATGGAGGCCCGCGCCAAGGGCAAGACCTCTGATGCCATCACAAAGCTCATGGACCTTGCGCCCAAGACCGCGACGGTCGAGCGCAACGGCGTCGAGAGCGTCATCCCCGTCGAGGAGGTCCAACTCGGCGACGTGCTGATCGTCAAGGCGGGCGAGAGCGTCCCCGTCGACGGCGTCGTGCTCGAGGGAACGCCCTCGGTCGACGAATCCGCGCTGACGGGCGAGAGCATCCCCGTCGAAAAGCAGGCGGGAGACAGCGTCATCGGCGCGACCATCAACAAATCCGGCTATTTCAAGATGCGCGCGACCAAAGTCGGCGACGATACCGCCCTTTCCCAGATCGTACGCCTTGTGGACGAGGCCACGAGCTCCAAAGCGCCCATCGCCAAGCTCGCCGATAAGGTCAGCGGCGTGTTCGTCCCCGTCGTCATCACGATCGCCGTCATCGCAACGGCAGCATGGCTGCTGACGGGCCACAGCGTGGAATTTGCGCTGTCCATCGGTATTTCCGTGCTCGTCATCAGCTGCCCCTGCGCGCTGGGTCTCGCCACGCCGACGGCCATCATGGTCGGCACGGGCCGCGGCGCGGTGAACGGCATCCTCATCAAGTCTGCCGAAGCGCTTGAGACGACGCACAGCGTCAACACCGTCGTGCTCGACAAGACCGGCACCATCACGCAGGGCAAGCCCGTCGTCACCGACGTCGTCGACGGCGGCATCGGCAGGGACAAACTTCTCTCCGTCGCCGCGTCGCTCGAAAAGCTCTCCGAGCATCCGCTTTCCGAGGCCATCGTGGCCGAGGCGGAGAAGGAATCGCTCACGTTCCTGTCCGTCGACAAATTTGAGCAGATCCCCGGTCAGGGCATCCGCGGCGAGGTCGAGGGCCAGCTCTGCCTTGCCGGCAACCGCCGCATGATGGAAGCAAACCGCATCGAAAAGAGTGACCTGCTCGCACAAGGCGAAGCGCTGGCTGAGGACGGCAAGACGCCGCTCTACTTTGCGCTGGACGGCAAGCTCATCGGCCTCATCGCCGTAGCCGATGTCGTCAAGCCCACGAGCGCGCAGGCCATCGCCGAGCTCTCGAGCATGGGCATTGAAGTCGTCATGCTCACGGGCGACAACGCCAAGACCGCCGAGGCCATCCGCCGTCAGGTCGGCGTGGACCGCGTCGTGGCCGAGGTGCTGCCGCAGGATAAGGAACGCGAGATCCGCCGCTTACAGGAGGGCGGCAAGAAGGTCGCCATGGTCGGCGACGGCATCAACGATGCGCCCGCCCTTGCGCGCGCAGACGTCGGCATTGCCATCGGCGCCGGTACGGACGTCGCCATCGAGTCGGCGGATATTGTGCTGATGCGCAGTGACCTTCTCGACGTCTCGACCGCCGTGCAGTTGAGCCGCGCGGTCATCCGCAACATCAAGGAAAACCTCTTCTGGGCGTTCTTCTACAACGCCATCGGCATTCCCATCGCGGCGGGCGTGTTCTACCCCGCCTTCCAGCTCAAGATGAACCCGATGCTCGGCGCGCTCGCGATGAGCTTCAGCTCGGTGTTTGTGGTGAGCAATGCGCTGCGCCTGCGCTGGTTCAAGGCCAAGCACACGGAGGCAGCACCGAAAACGGTTTCTTCTCCGTCGGATCGCGGAGTGGAGATAGCAAGCAAGGAAATTATGGCAAGTAATGAAAAAGGAGAAACAAACATGGAAAAAGTCATCAGCATTGAGGGCATGGCCTGCATGCATTGCGTGAACCACGTCCAGCAGGCGCTTTCCGCCGTCCCCGGCGTGAAGGAGGCAAAGGTCGATCTCGAGAGCAAGTCCGCCACCGTCAGCGTGGACGGCAGCGTAACCGACGCGGCGCTCAAGGCCGCCGTGGATGAGGCGGGCTATCAGGCCGTCTCCATCCGCTAAGGCCATGAGAGCCGATCGTGATTCCGTCCGCCGCAAGCTGAAAATTGCCCGCGGCCAGCTCGACGGCATTTTGCAGATGATCAACGACGACCGCTACTGCGTGGACATCTCCAACCAGCTTCTCGCCACGCAGTCGCTCCTCAAAAGCGCCAACCAGCAGATCATGCGCGCGCACATCGAAGGCTGCGTGCGCGAGGCTTTGCAGACCGACCATATCGACCCCAAGCTCGAAGAGGCCTTCCAGCTCCTCGAGCGCATGGCGCAGTCGTGACCGCACAAAAAAGGACGACAGCTATTTTTAGCTGTCGTACTTTTTTGTTATTCGATCAGATCCTCGCGGTCGAGTTTCTTTTCCGAAAGCTGCTGTGCGGTGTGCTCATGTACGAGCTGGAGTACTACCGCCGTGAGGGGAATGAAAAACACAATACCGACAAGGCCGAAGAGCTTGCCGCCAAGCAATGCCGCAAGGAGCGTCCACAGCGGCGCAAGCCCCACGCTGCTGCCAACCACATGCGGGTAGATGAACTGATTTTCCGTGAACTGCACCGCCTGATAGACGATCAGGCACAGCAGCGCCTTCTCCGGCTGGGCAAGCAGCGTCAGCAGTACGCCGATTGCGCAGGAGGCCAGCGCGCCGATGTAGGGAACAAAGGCGAAGGCCGCCGTCAGCGCAGCGGTCAGCCCCGCGTAGGGAATGCCGCACAGGGAGAACGCGAGAAAGATCATCGTGCCGAGGATCACGACCTCCACGCACTGCCCGGACAGGAAACGGGCGTAGGTGGTGTGCGTCAGGCGCGCGATGCGGCAGACCTGATCGGCCTTTCGCTCGCTCAGGTTGGCGTAGAGGAGTCTGCGGCTCTGTTTAGCAAGGCTGCGCCGGTCGAGCAGCACATAAAACATGATGACGATGGCAAAGGTGACGTTGGCCACCGCCGAGACTGTGGTACCGGCAAGATCCACCACCGAGTCGATCAGCGCGCCGGCGCCGGTGAGCGCCTTTTCCAGCACCGTTTTCCAATCGAGCGCGGCGATGCGATCGGTGAGCTCGCTTGTATCCACGCCGTGATCCGAGAGAAGGCGCGCCCAGTCCGGCCAGTTCTCCCTGACCAGTGTGCCGATGCTCTTGAGCGACGCGGCAAGCTGCGGCAGCGCCAGAACGCACAGCAGTACCACGACGATGACCACGCACAAAAGCGTCAGCAGCAGGCTGAGAAGGTCAATGTGTTTTTCCTTTGCCTTTGGCATCAGGCGCGTCAAGCGTCCTGCGATGCCCTGCATCGGCACACTGAGGACAAACGCCATCAATAACCCTATGATCACCGGCGTGAAGAGGGTAGCGAGCCTCGTGAGAAACGCCGCGACTTCGTTGAGATTCATCAGCGCGGCATAGAGCGCCACGCCGAACGCGACCAGAAGAAATTGCTGTTTTCCTTTTTTATCCATTGTTCTTTTCTGCACCTTCCGCGCGTTCGCTCTGCCACCGGAGCGGAAGTGCCGAACGCTGTGCATATCCTTTCAGGTTAATTATAGAATGGCTTGCGCTGCATTGCAAGTTCTTTTGCCCGTCGCTTGGTAGTTTCTCCCGCCCGCTGCTTTTTTCGCGCAGACTTTTGCGGAAAATCAACATTTCTCCCCTTGGCGCGGCGGTGATCGTCTGCTATACTGAAAGGAACAAAAGCACATCGGGCGGGCGTTGACGCTTCCGATGGAAAGGAAGGCTCAGAATGAATCGAACGGGGAACGGCGCCGCACTCTGCGAAGATCCGCATGACTTCCTCGTCATGCAGAATCTCTATGACGCGGCGGTTCGGCAGCTCACGTTGAAATTCAATATTCTCAACAGTGAATTCAATGTTCTTTATGCACGCAATCCCATTCATCACATCGACGGGCGCGTCAAATCGCAATCGAGCATCGTCGCCAAGCTCATCAAGCGCGGCCTGCCGCTCTCGATCGAGTCCGCGCGAAAAAACATCAACGACATCGCGGGCGTGCGCGTCGTTTGCAGCTACATCGACGATGTCTACCGCGTGGGCGAGATGCTGGCGCGGCAGACGGATGTGGAGATCGTCAAAAAGCAGGACTACATCCAGACGCCGAACTACAACGGCTACCGCTCGCTGCACATGGACATCAAGGTGCCCGTCTACCTCTCCGACCGGACGGAATACGTCGTGGCGGAGATCCAGCTGCGCACGATCGCCATGGACTTCTGGGCGAGCCTTGAGCACGATATCCGCTACAAGGTCGACAAAACGAAGCTGCCCGAGGGCATCAACGAGGAGATGTTCGAATGCGCGGGCAAGATCGCTGAGATCGACCGCCAGATGCAGGACATGTACCAGCGCATCAAGGCCTCGGATGCCTACAACGAAGATTGAGTCCCCTACATAAAGGAAAAAGGATGCATCGAAAGACGCATCCTTTTTGTTTTTTCACTGCTTTTTGTGATACCCGCAGTCGCAGTAGGGTCCGCCGGAGGCGAGGGTGTACTCGCGCACGAAATCCGACGCGCCGCCCGCGTCGCTCATCGTGTAGTCGAGATGGCACAGCGCGGGCGTCAGATCGTAGAGCCCCAACACCTGCATCAGCGTGCAAATGCCGCAGGTCGTGAAGCGCGCCTCGTAGCCGCTGCCGTCCTCGTACTCGAAAAAGTCCATGTTCCACGAATAGGGGTTGCGGTCGCCCGCGCGCAGCTTCGCCGTCGCCTTCATGCCCTCGATGTCCTTGGGCGTGAACTTTTTCTTTCCGCTCGCGCGGCAGAAAGCCTTCATCGTAGGCGTCATCATCGCCGCGGCGTAGTAGTCCGTCAGCGTTTTGATGTCCGGCCGCTGCGGCATGCACAGGATAAACGCGGCGAGCATCGCGCAGTTGACGATGTTCATTTCGAAGCGGTCGCGCCTGTCAAATTCCGGCAGCTTCGCGATGATCTCGCGATATTTCTTTTTGGCACGCGCCGCAACGTCCTTCGCCTGCTCCGCGGTCAGGTCGAATTCGACCGTCAGGTGCTTTTCAAACGATCCGGCAAACAGCGCCCACATGCCCGCAGGCTTTCCAAGATACTTCATTTGCTCTCCCCTTTTCGAGTTTAATCTCTCAAACTCGTCTGCATTTTTGACTGCCGTCTTGCTTTTGGTCATAGTATACCGAGGGCGGGAGCGCTTGTCAATGCGGCGCAAAAAAGCAGCGGTTCTGATGAACCGCCGCTTTTTTCAGTTGGATTTACTTGCCCTGATAGGCGCGATACAGGAACGTAACGATCTCCGCGCGCGTGCAGTCCGCGTTGGGGCTGAACGTCGTGTTGGAAGTACCGTTCGTCACGTTATTCGCAACCGCCCAGTTAATCGCGTCAGCGTAGAACGCGTCGGACTTCACGTCGGTGAAGTTCGCACTGCCGCTCGCGGTGCCCTTGAGGGCGCGGTACAGGAACGTCACGCTCTGGCCGCGGGTGCAGGTCGCATCGGGCGCGAACATCGTCGCGGTCATGCCGTTCGTGATGCCGTTCTCGACTGCCCAGGCAACCGCCTTGGCATAGTAAGCGTTCGCGGGAACATCCGTGAAGCTGCTCGCTGCCTTCGGCTCGGGGCTGCCGGCGGCGCGCCACAGGAACGTGACGGCCTGCGCGCGGGTACAGGAGTCGTTGGGGGCGAAGGTCGTCTCGGTCTTACCGGAGGTGACCTTCTTATCCACGGCCCAGTTCACAGCGTCCACATAGTAGGCGCCTTCCTTGACATCGGTGAACACGCTCGGCTGGAGCGCTTCATCCTTCGTGATGTACTCGACGAGCTCAGCGCCAAGCTTGTGGGCCTTTTCAGCCATGGTCTTGCCGTTCTCGGTGGTAAGGGCGCGGGCATCATCCTCCTTGGCGAGCTGGTCGGTCGTGACGAA
>OOBT01001723.1_pt1 | contig 10908 bp, 9 predicted proteins | sample 1671551 | NCBI WGS metagenome assembly OOBT01 (sample SAMN06348168, study PRJEB24527) | human gut metagenome | reverse complement strand
AAGGGAGAATCCCAGCGCAAAGATGGCAAATACGATTTCCGTTGGACCTCCCCGGATGGTAAACGACATTCTATTTACGCGCCAACCTTGGAAGAACTTCGGGAAAAGGAAAAAGGCCTGCAACTAGATTCGCTTGAAGGCATTAAAGCAGAAGCACGGTATGTTACCCTGAACGATGTGTTCACTCTGTGGGCAAAGGTGAAACGAGGCCTGAAAGATAACACTTTTCAAAACTATCTGTACCTTTATCGGCAGTTCGTGGAGCCGGATTTCGGCAAGTCGAAAGTGTCTGCGCTCAAAAAGTCGGACGTGAAGCAATTTTATAATATGCTGGCAGATGAGCGCGGTTTGCAGATTTCTACAATTGACAGTGTACACACGGTTCTGCATCAAGTGCTGGACATGGCAGTGGATGATTGTTATCTGCGGAGCAACCCTTCGGACAATGTTCTACGGGAGTTGAAAAAAGCCCACCAATTTGAAACCACCCACCGCAAAGCACTTACCATTCCGGAGCAGAATCTGCTGTTGTCCTACCTTTCCAAAACACCGAAGTACCAGCACTGGTATCCGATTTTCGCAGTCATGCTGGGAACGGGTTTGCGCGTAGGAGAAGCCACCGGTCTGCGTTGGTGTGATGTTGACTTTGAGGAAAGCACGATTTCCGTCAATCACACGCTCGTCAACTACGACCACCGTGAGAACAACGGAGGCAAGAAAGGTTGCTACTTCAACTGCCACTCGCCTAAAACAAAAGCTGGCATTCGTACCGTTCCGATGATGGACTTCGTGAAGGAAGCCTTTGAAAAGGAACGTGCCTATCAGGAGGAATCCGGGATTCATTGCACGGTAACGGTGGACGGTTACACGGACTTCATCTTCGTCAACCGTTTTGGTGAATGCCAGCATCAAGGAACGCTGAACAAGGCAATCCGACGCATTATCCGAGACTGTAACGATGAAGTGCTGACAAACAATCCGGACAGTACCATTCTCCTCCCTCGTTTCAGTTGTCACACTCTGCGGCACACATTCACAACTCGGATGTGCGAAGCAGGTGTGAACGTCAAGGTGATTCAAGATGCGCTGGGACATTCGGACATTTCTACAACTTTGAACATCTACGCGGATGTAACCAAGGAACTACGGAAGTCTGAATTTGAAAACCTTGACCGCCAGTTTGCACAATGGAAAGTACCTGAAGAGTAAAGCAAAGTGTACGCCAAATACGCCATACGCCATTTACGCCATTTCATACGCCAAACGATACAATTCGGATAAAGGCTTATGAAGAGATGTAAATTAGAAAGTAAGAGACAACCCTTACGGCGTATAGTAATATCAAGAAATAAAGACTTACAATTATTCATCGTTGTATTCCCCACGATGAAGCCCATCGACTGATTTTGTGTCGTAGCTACGATATAAAATTGCAAAAAACAGGCCATTTTGGGGCAAAATGTACCAAATTTATCCCATTTGCCTGAAAATATCCACAAGCGATTTTGCGCGCATCCTGCCGAAAAGCAGGATGCGCTTTTTTGTTGCAGCGTGAATTTTCACCACTGGCGGTACGGTTTTGAGAGCCTATCGCCAGTCTTGACAGACAAAACCGCAGCAATTTCCGAAGGAAAATTCCGGCGAGGGGGACATACTCTCCCCCGCCGTTTATTATAGATTCCCGAAAAATTTTGAAATGAAAGAAGGTATTTCCCATGAGCATCATTATCGGCATCGACCACGGCTACTACGCCATCAAAACAGCGCATTGTTCATTTCCGGCTGGACTTACCAGCTACGGAGAACACGAACCCTACACCCGCCAAGGACTCTTAGAGTTTGGCGGGTGCTTTTTTGTTTGTGGCTCCGGGCGGCAGCCTATCCAGCGGGACAAGACCGTGAACGACAACTACTATCTGCTGACACTGGCGGCTATTGCCATGGAAATCCGGCAGCGCGGCTTGCCGCCCGAATGTTCGGTGCGAATCGCGGCGGGGCTGCCGCTGACCAGTTTCGGACGCGACAAACCCAAGTTCAGAGATTATCTGCTGCGGAGCAATCAGCCTGTGAACTACAAGTTCGAGGGCGTGGAGTACAGCATCACCATCGAAGAAGTTGCCATTTTTCCGCAGGGCTACGCCGCCCTTATGACCGAAACTGGTTTGTTGCAGGACGAACCCTCCATGCTTCTCATGGATCTTGGCGGATGGACGGTGGACCTCATGCGCATCGACAACGCCATCCCTGTGGCCGATACCGCGCACAGCCTTGAACTCGGCATGATCCGCTGCGTGGATGACATCCGTGAACAGGTGCGCCGCGAAACAGGGCTGTCCCTTACGGATGCCCAAATCGAAAATATGCTGGCAGGTCAGCCCTGCACGGTCAGCGATACGGTGCGCGACATTGTGAACCGGCAGGGGCGCAAGTACACCGAACATCTGCTGTCTGCCACTATGGAAGCAGGCTTTGACCTGCACGCTATCCCCGCCGTGCTGCTGGGCGGCGGGGCATCCGTGGTGAGCCGCCACCTCAGCCCCAAAGACGCGCTTTGTAAGACGATTTTTCTGCTGGACGACAAGGTGAACGCTGTCGGGTTCGAGCGCGCGTTGGCCGCCGTGTCGCGCCGTAAAGGCGAGGCATGAAACGCTCACAGTACGTTTTCCGTCCGAACCTCAACGACCCGCAGCACCGCCGCGCATGGGAGCTGCTACAGCAGATGCCGTCAGCCCGTCGCAAGGAGTTTCTGGTGCAGAGTATCCTTGCGGCAGAACAGACGGATAGGCTGGAGAAAAGCATCCGCAAGGTGGTGCGCGAGGAATTGCAGACGGCCAGCATAGCCACTGCTGTTCCAAGCCCACCGCCAGCGAATGCTATACCAGACTCCGCGCTCGATTTCTTATCTACACTTTAGAGGGGGTGGTTCCCATGCACTAAGTTTTTGTTGGTTATGGCTGCTTTGATAGCAAAATTCAATGAATTGTCGTTAGTTCTTGTGAATAGCTTTGCTTCTGCCGCTGTGGTATGCTTGCTTTGCAAACACAGAAAGGAGCGCATCCATGAGCAAATTGACCGTAACCATCCCAGATGACCTGCACCAGAAAATCCGTGAAGAACTGGAACGACAGGGCATCACCACATCGCAGTTCATTGAACAGGCCGTAACCACATTTTTTGAGAAACCGAAGGGAGTCAGCAACATGGCAACACGCACGTTAGCATTTCAGGTATCCGAGGAACTTCTCCAGCGCATCAAAACCTTTCTTGCAAGGTACGAGCAAATCTATCACCGCAAACTGAGCCAGAAAGAGTTTCTGGTACATCTCATTGAAAGAGAATTGGATGAAGCCGAAAAGGAATACGAAAGAATTGCGACCGAGCAAGCTGCGGAGGAAAACGCTGATGTCGACTCCGGTGAACCAGATGGCACCGAAATGGAGGTAGATGCGCAATACTGAAAATCACATACTTAACTAGCAAGGGCAGCCAGCATTGGTTGCCTCTTTTTTCGTTATCGAATCGGTGATTCGATTTATAGATATGTTCTCCGGCATCGGCGGTTTCCGCGAAGGACTGACCCGTGCCGGAGGATTTGAATGCGTAGGACACTGCGAAATCGACAAATACGCCAACCGCAGTTACAACGCCCTGTTTGACACGAAGGGAGAGTGGTTCATTGAAGATGCCCGAAAAGCCGACCCCAGCGCCATGCCCGATTTCCAGTTACTCTGCGGCGGATTTCCTTGCCAGACTTATCCCGAATAAAATAAGAATCCCGAAGCCCAGCCTGGAGTCCTTGCAGCGCAAGGATTTCTGCATAAAAACTTCGGGATAATATTTTGAAGATGGCACCTGCTATAATGTTGCTACGGATTGTAATCCGAATCAACATTGTGAGGTGTATTAGTGTGAACAAAATTGAAATCACAGTCCTTTCTGCGCGTGTATTAGATGCCTTAAGCGGACGCGGCCTCAAGGCCAAAACGGTACATGAGTTTGAGAGGTATGGAACTCGACGGATTGTAAAGCATTGTTTGGGCAAAGGTCAGATATTGTATTCCAAAGAGACGGTTCAAAATTTTGTCTGGCAGGAACGTGCTAAACAGGAATCCGGAACATTGCCGCACTACCAGTGGGGCATAACTCGGCGTGCCGCAGTTTATCTCGACCAAATGGCGGAGTATGGAAAAATTCAGGATGAACCTATACGGCCTTGGGAGGCTGAACACAACCCATTGTTTCAAGCCATTTCCTGCAATCCGAGCAATTCCATGAAGGTAATAGACATTATCTGTAGAACCAGAGATGCCGTCATGCAGTTGGAACTATCCGATAAAACAAAGACCAATTATATCTATTGTGGATTTGGTGCTATCTTGAACTTCTTCATTTCTCGCGGTGAAGAGTCCTACTCTCCAGAAACGCTTGCCCTTTTCGAAAAAACGGTTCAAGAAAATTTTGTGAACGGAGCAATGCAAAAGGCATCCTTTCAGACGATGCGCAAAGCTGCCCATTGGATCGAGGAATATCTCTCGACCGGACAGGTGTCTCAGCAGAAGTTAAGAAAATATAATTTTGCCTGCGCTCCGCCAGAGTTTGAAAATCTGCTCTCGCAATACCAACTGTACATGGACAATGAAAACTATTTGAAAGAAGGCTCCCGCCAGTTTTATCTTTCATCGGTTCGGACGTTTTTCCGTACCATAGCCACTTTGGGGATATACCGCTATGCTGAGATCACCTTGCCAGATGTCACCAGATGTCTGGCAAAGATTTCAGAAACATTTCCTCTTGGTATATTTAATTTAACCGGAAGTATGCGTTCCTTTGCGCGATTCATGGCCGAAAAACATCCTGAGCTGCCCGATATCTCACCAGCGCTGGTATTTTCTGCTGCAAAACGTCGGCGTGTTTATGTAGGATACACTCACGAAGATGCCCAAAAGATTTTCTCTGCAATAAATCGCAGCAGCACAATGGGGATGCGAGATTATGCAATGATTATGCTTGCGTACACAACTGGCTTACGCGGCTGTGACATTGTAAACCTGAAGTTTGACAGTATTGACTGGGACGCCTGCGAACTGCGTCTGGTACAAGAGAAAACAAACATCCCTGTATCCTTACCGCTTGATACAAAAACCGGAAATGCGATTGCCGATTACATTCTCCATGCCCGGCCCAAGTGCAAATCTGAGTATATATTTTTGCGGGTACTGCGCCCCTATACAAAGATTGGAAGTATGTGGACGGTGATTGCAAAATATGCACACATTGCATTGGGAAAGGATCGGAAGATGAATGGGCCGCATGCTTTCCGGCGAGGAATGGGAAGACAATTACTGGAAGCAAATATTCCTGCGCCCCTAATCTGCGATATTCTAGGACACTCGTCGTCTGTGTCCTTGCGCCAATATACCGCGTCATCCCTAGAGAAATTAAAAGTGTGCGCAGGTACTATTTCTGCAATTCCCATTGCACAGGAGGCCCTGTTATGACAAGACCATCTTTGAAAAGCCGTTTTGGAGAACAGATTCGCGCCTTTGTAGGCTACAAGAACAGTCTTGGTTTTCCTTACGATGAGAGTATTCGTATTCTAGGAAGGTTTGACGATTTCTGTGTAGAAAGGTTCCCCGAAAAAGATTGTCTGGATTGTGAACTCGCACTTGCATGGCTGGAGAAACGAGATACGGAAAACACAGCAGGCCACCGAAATCGTATTATGGTCATACGGGAGTTTGCAAAGTACCTTCGGGCTGTTGGAACAGAAGCATATATGATTCCCATATCCATGACCAGCAAAGGCCCCGGGTATGTTCCACATATCTTCAATGAAGCGGAGATAAAAGCGTTCTTCCACGGTGCTGACAGCTTTCGGCCTCACGGGAAAGCTCCGGCCAGACATCTTGTTATCCCGGTATTTTACAGATTGCTGTATTGCTGCGGATTGCGGCCTGCAGAAGCGAGACTGCTCAAGAAGGAAAATGTGGACTTGGTTCGCGGTTCTGTCTACGTTGTGGAATCCAAAGGGCACAAGGACCGTGTCGTTGCGGTTGCAGATGATTTGCTTCAGATTATGAGAAGCTATTCCACCCTGATTTCAGAAATTTACCCGGACAGCGATTACTTTTTTCCGAGATACGATGGGGATGGGCCGTATACGAAGCGTTGGACAGAAGAAATGTTTTGGAGATGCTTCAGTATGGCCGGAATTACTGCGTTTGAGGGACCTAAACCTAGGGTTTACGATTTCAGACATACTTTTGCAACGGAATGTATCTGTCGTTGGATGCGAGAAGGCCGTGATATTGATGCAATGCTGCCGTTTCTCTCCGCATACATGGGACACGCCCGTTATGAAGATACGCTTTACTATGTCCACATGGTTCCTGATTTTTATGAGCGTGTTGGAACAGTAGACCGTACTGCATGGGAAAAATTGCTTCCGGAGGTGCATGATGAAGGTTAAGGATGCTCAGTTTTTTACGGTTGTAAGTTCGTTTCTGAATGTTTATCTTGTGAAAAACCGAAGCTGCAGTTCTAATACGGTAAAATCCTATGAGGATGCTCTGAATCTGCTTTTTACGTTTTTGGAAGGCACAAAAGATATTCCCAGACAACGAGTAAGCTGGAGCCATTTTACCCGCCAAAACATACAGGAATTCGTGGACTGGTTGGAGAAAGTCAGGAACTGCAGTAGACAAACACAGCTGCAAAGGCTTGCCGCAATACGCTCTTTTGTGCGGTATGGCGGCATTGTAGATTTGCGCGTAATTGCAATACAGGCCGACGTGGAGAGAATTCGATACCGAAAACCACCGCCTGCTTTGGTTGGCTATCTCACAAAAGAAGAACTTTCTATTTTCCTCGCGCAGCCGAACTGCAAAAAGCGTACAGGATTCCGGAATATGGTGTTTCTGGTTTTAATGTACGATACAGCTGCTCGGTGTCAGGAAATGTTGGATTTAAGGATACAGGATTTAGTGCTGCACAGAACCTCACCGTGTGTCTATTTCACAGGTAAGGGAAACAAGACACGGGTTGTTCCTATTTTGCCGAAAACAGCGGAGCACCTTCGCAGTTACCTGAAAAAATTCCATCCGGCAGAAAATAGAAAACGAGACGACTATGTGTTCTATGCTTATGGCGGCCCTCAAAGGCCGATGTCTCCTGATACGGTTGCGGCATTTGTAAAGAAATATGGAGAATCTGCACGGCACGTCTGCACATCCATTCCGGAACGGGTACATCCCCACATGCTGCGGCACACACGGGCAATGCACCTATACCAAGACGGTGTTCCATTGGCTATGGTATCCGAATTCCTCGGCCATGCGCAGATTGAAACAACAAAAATTTATGCCCATGCTGATACAGAAATGAAACGGAAAGCCATTCAGCAAGCAGCAAACAAGCTAAACGATACGATTCCGGATGTACTCTGGAATACAGATGACGAGGAGATGATGCTTAAATTAAGAGGCAAACAACAATACAAGTGAAAATATTATCCCGAAGTTTTTATGCAGAAATCCTTGCGCTGCAAGGATTCCCGGCTGGGCTTCGGGATTCTTATTTTATTCGGGATAAGTCTGGTTATTCCGAAATTCAGGATAACCAGACTTTCAGCATTGCAGGATCCCGAAAAGGATTCGGAGATCCACGCGGCACTCTCTTCTTTGAACTGGCCCGCCTGGCTGAAGCCCGGAAGCCTCCGTATTTGCTTTTTGAGAACGTGGTGGGTCTCATCAATCATGACCACTGCAGGACATTTGCGACAATCCTCAACACGCTGGACCGACTGGGGTATGGTGTGGAATGGCAATGTCTTAACAGCAAAGATTTCGGCGTCCCCCAGTCAAGAAACCGCGTGTACATTGTCGGATATCTTGATGAGCGATGTAGAGGAAAAGTATTTCCTTTCACCGAAACAACAGGAGGTTCTCTTATACAAACCCACGGCGGGCATCAAGGAGAACGAGTCTACTCCCCCGAAGGATTAAGCTGTACGCTGGCTGCCAATCCGGGTGGCTTCGGTGGCAAAACCGGGCTGTATGAGGTGGGAGTGCCGATCCAGTGCGCCACAAAAACCGGCTACCAGATGGCACAGGTCGGTGACAGCATCGACCTGAGCTACGCCACAGTCAACAGTCGGCGCGGACGGGTTGGTAAAGAGATTGCGCATACACTTACAACGGGCTGCCAACAAGGCACTGTTGAAGTTCGCCCGGTCAAAAATCCCATCAAGTCCGACCTCGCCCGCAACACCGAACGCACCGGTAAGCCTGGCGCACCCATGCATACACTTACCACAAAAGACCGTCACGGTGTTCTGTACGAGGGGCGCATCCGCCGCCTGACGCCGCGCGAATGTCTGCGCCTGCAGGGCTGGGCAGATGACCGCATCGACACGGTGCTTGCCATCCAGAGCGATAATCAAGCCTACAAGCAGGCAGGCAACGGCGTGACGGTCAATGTGGTGGAAGCCATCGGGCGGCGCATTGCCAAGATGGACGCGGAACTGCGGGGTGAGGCGCTTGCCCCTTGATTTCCGTGACCAGTATTTTGGCTGTGAAATTGAACTGACCGGGATAAACCGCGCCACGGCAGCCCAAACGCTGGCCGACTTATTTGGCACCCGCGCCGAGCATTCCGGTGGTGGCTACGATGCCTACCGCGTCAAAGATTTGGACGGTAAAGAGTGGAAAATCGTCCGGGACGGCAGCATCCATCCCGAATGCCGTAGGCGGTCTGTTCTTATCGGGGAAACCTACAAGGTTGAACTGAACTCCCCCAAACTCGAATACGGCGAGATGGAAAAGCTGCAGGAGGTTGTCCGCGCCTTACGCCGCGCAGGCGGCATCGTAAACGACAGCTGCGGAATGCATGTTCATGTGGATGCAAGCAAGCACACGCCGCAGAGCCTCAAAAATGTGCTGTCCATCATGTATTCCAAAGAGGATATTTTGTTTGCAGCACTCAAAGTCAACCCTGCCCGCATCGACAGCTACTGTCAGGCGGTGGATGAGCCGATTCTGGAAGAAATCCGCAAGCTGCCCAACGGTGCGAGTATGGATCAGCTGAAAGACCGCTGGTATCGCGGGCGGGACGGCAGCGACTATCACTACCACCAGAGCCGGTATCACGCCTTTTATGGCAAGAAAGCGATTATGTATCCCACGTTCCAAACTTTAATTGTACAGCGGCAAAAATTATAAAAACAGTCTGTTTTTCTCTACATAATAACTATATAATTTGAGTATTCCAGATATGATGGAGGTTGTTATTGTGGATGATGGAAATCGACTGACCGTGTATGAACTTGTGGAAAGAGTTATCCCTTGCATCATTGCAAAGCACTATAGCGAAAACTATATTCAAGGCTTTCGTTCGACGTTTAGGAACCTGTTAGCGTACTGCAATAAAAATGAAAAGAAATATTTTACAGCGGAATTGGCTCAGCAGTTCATGCTGGATTGCTACGGTGTGCAGCCGGGAACAGTAGAACGGCGATGTTCACGAGTTCACCGTGCAATGGATTTGTTGTCAGACTACCAACATTTCAACGCGGTTATGCTTCGGCGGAGGTTGAATCGAGAGTTCCCTGCAGGACTGCAAGAAGGTGCGGTCAACTACTTGCAAAAGCTATCTCTCCACGGACGCAGGGAGAATACGCTGCGCAGCCACAGAAATGTCCTTCTTCGCTTTACAGATTATTTGTTCAGCGTTGGAGTCACGGATTACAAATTACTTTCAGCAGATATTGTAAATCGATACGTCAAAGTTGTTTCGTGCAATTACAGCAATTCGGTTGTAAGGCTCCATTACAGTATCCTTTTACGCTTTTTTCAGTACCTTGCTCATAGTGGCTACAAGGAAACAGATTTGTCTTTGAAAATGATGCCAATTGTAAAAGTATCCGCTTCCGCGCGAATTCCTACAACATTAGATCTTAGCCAAATCAAAAGTATCCTTACATCTGTTGACCGTGAAAGTCCACAAGGGAAACGCGATTATGCAGTTTTAATGATTGCAGTAAAACTCGGCATTAGAACCAGCGATATACGTAATCTTCGCCCTGCCAATTTTAATTGGGAACAGCATTTGGTGTCTTTCACCCAAGTCAAAACAGGAGAGCCGATAACTTTACCACTTCCCACAGATGTTGGATGGGCTGTAATAGACTATCTGAAAAATGGAAGGCCTGTAAGCGATGCCCCGGAAATTTTTCTCCGCGCAGTCGCTCCATACGTCTCTCTGCAAAATTTTGACAACATTCTTATTAAGCATATGCGAAAAGCGGGCATTCCTTTGGATTCAATAAAGCACCACGGGCTTCACTCGCTTCGACACAGCCTCGCAACACATATGTTAGATGAAGGAATCCCCATTACCTCGATTCAGAGTGTATTAGGACACATAAATGCCGATTCTACTCAAAAATATATTGGTGTAAATGTACGTCAGCTTCGCAGCTGCGCATTGGAGGTGACTGATTAGTGTTTGAGGAAAAATTTCTTGAACCCCATTTTACCAGTGTGCTTGCACCATATATGCTGGATGTTGTGGAGCAAAAACGTGCCCTTGGCAATAAATACAACGCCGGTGTTGAGGCACTCAGTGCATTCGATGACTTTTGCAATGAGCAACAATTGCGTATACCTGCCATTTCGAAAGAACTGCTGCAAAAGTGGGAGAAAAAGAGACCTCACGAAAACGAAACCACGCAATGTTTTCGGATTTCGTATGTGCGAATTCTTTGTAAGTATTTGCACAGCAATGGCTATGATGCTCCATGTGCATTCCACCCTGCACCTCATGTAAATAAATGTTTCGTTCCCTACATTTTTACGAAAGACGAAATCGAGAGATTGTTTTCTGCGGTAGATTGTACCAAAGAATCTTCAG
>OOBT01001722.1_pt1 | contig 10909 bp, 11 predicted proteins | sample 1671551 | NCBI WGS metagenome assembly OOBT01 (sample SAMN06348168, study PRJEB24527) | human gut metagenome | reverse complement strand
AAACGTGACTGGAGTTCAGACGTGTGCTCTTCCGATCTCATTGCCGTTGTCGATTTTCTTGGCGTTCTGTACTACCTGCCAGATGTTTGCAACGGCAATGGAAACCACGAATGCCAAGATCAGAGGGTATTGTTTGAGAAATTTCAGGAAATTCATGGAATGCTCCTTTCAAGGCACGGTCAGAACTGGAAGTACAGGAACGGGTTGTTGGTCTGTGTCATCATCGCACGAATGGAGAGGACAAACAGGATCAACAGCAACAGCAGACAGAATCCGCTTTTCCGGAATTTTTTGTAGTACATCAGCGGCAGAGGCGTACTGAACAGCACACACGGCACGAGAATTTTCCAGTAGTTGTGGAACGCCTGTACCGCATCTCGGGTGTTGGACTGCACTTCGTCAGAGGTGAGGAACGGGAACAGCCTTGTGAAATAGGTGCCCAGCTGGTGCATATCCGGAATGGCGAAAACCATCCATGTCAGCGGTATGATAAAGATGATGTAGGCATGTTTCAGCAGATGGGTGCGTTCCAGGAATTTGCCGTAGACGTTTTTTTCCAGTGTCAGAAGCACGAAGAAGATCAGTCCCCACAGCACAAAGTTCCAGCTTGCACCGTGCCACAGTCCGGTAAACGCCCAGACTGCCAGCATGTTCCGCATGGTTTTCCACTTGCCCACACGGCTGCCGCCCAGCGGGAAATAGATATAGTTCTTGAACCAGCGTCCCAGCGTGATGTGCCATCTTCTCCAAAACTCGCCGGCGGTGCCGGACATGTACGGGAGGTTGAAGTTCTGGGGAAGCTGGAAGCCCAGCATTTTTCCCACGCCAATTGCCATCATGGAATAGCCGGAGAAGTCGAAGTAGATCTGAAAGCTATAGGCAAACGCTCCCAGCCACGCATAAGGGGTGGAGATACTATCATACCCGATAACGGACAGATTATTCCACAGACCGCCCATGGGGTTCGCCAGCAGCGTCTTGGCACTCAGTCCGAGCACAAAGGTTTCCATGCCCTCCTCCAGCAAACGGACATCGACCCGACGGTTTTTCAGCTGCGGCTGAATTTCACTGTACATGCAGATCGGACCGGAGATCAGCTGCGGGAACATGCAGAGGTACACGCCCAGATCCAGAATACTCCTTGCGGGACGCGTCTTTCCGGTGTAGACATCGATCAGGTAGGACGTGATCTGAAAGGTGAAGAAGCTGATGCCAAGCGGCATCACAAGCGATACCTTGGGAATTGCCGTATGAAAAATAGAGAGCAGAGAATTCAGGTTGCCGATCAGGAAGTTGGTGTACTTGAATACCACCAGCAATCCAAAGTTGTAAATCAATCCCGCGATCAAATAGTGCTTGGCGGACTCAGGGTGTCTGGCATGTGTTCCGCTGATCATGCAGGAAAGCCCATAGTTGATCAGCAGGGACAGCAGCAGCAACAGGGTATACCAGCCGCTGCCAATGGCGTAAAAAACAAGGCTGCCGATCACCAGTGTGATATTTCGGTATTTCTGCGGTGTGGCATAGTATGCCAGCAGGAAAATCGGCAGAAACTGAAACAAAAATGCAATTGTGCTGAAAACCATAGATGATTCCTCAATTCCCCGGAGAGTATTTTTCTTCAACGGCACTGCATGTGTTTTGTGCAGTGCTGCTTTTATTGTATGCAGATTTGTACAAATAACAACACCCCGACAAGCGGGGTGTCTCATATTATATCATAGGGGAAAACTGTCGATTTTTCAAGAACTTAGTCATAACAAATAAATTACAATTCGGTGACAAACTGAATTGCGGGATCAGTCCTTCTTTTCCGGAGCTGCATAGCAGGTAAAGACCTGTTCCACGTGCTTGGGATCTTTGACCTTTGTCAGGGCACTGACGACCGGCACCACGATCAGAGAGAGCAGCATGGTGATGGCTCCGGCGTTGATCGGCGAAGCCAGATTCAGCGGCAGGCTTGCGGCAGCCTTGGAAAGTTCCGGATCCCAGCCGAAGCCGAACAGGAACATGTGCACCAGTGTCAGACCGATTCCCAGAATGAAGCTGGTCCATACTGCCGGCTTGGTGATCTTCTTGCTGAACAGACCATACATGAACGGCCCCAGAAAAGCACCGGCAAGGGCACCCCATGAATAGGACATCAGTGTGGAAATGGAGGCGTTTTTGTTGAACGCCAGCAGTACGGAAATGACCAGAAAGACGGCGATCAGCACACGCATGATCAGCATTTCCTTTTTGTCAGAGCACTTTTTCAGATTGGGCTTGATGAGGTCGATCGTCAGCGTGGAACTGGAAGTCAGCACCAGCGAAGACAGGGTGGACATCGATGCGGAAAGCACCAGTACGACTACCAGACCGATCAGAATATCCGGCAGAGCCGTGTGCAGCAGGGACGGGATCATGGCATCGAAATCCGGCTTGCCGTTGGACAGGGTAGAGATCACGGTCTTGCCGCTGCCGTCCTCTGTCAGTGTGCAGAACAACCGGTCAAAGCCGCCCAGCAGGTAAGAACCGCCGGCAACGATCAGGGCAAAAACAGTAGAGATCACAGCACCCTTTTTGATGTCGTTTTCACTCTTAATGGCGTAGAACTTATGTATCATTTGCGGCAGTCCCCATGTGCCGAGAGAAGTCAGTATTACAACACCCAGCAGGTTCAGCGGGTCGGGACCGAATACGGAGTTCAGGGTGTTGGTCTTTCCGTTGACTTCAATCTCTCCCAGTGCAGCCAGAGCCGAAGTCAGACCGCCCTGATTCTGAATGGCACAGATCACAACAGCGGCGATGCCGATGAGCATAACAATGCCCTGAATGAAGTCGTTGATCGCAGTTGCCGCGTAGCCGCCCAGAATGACATAGATCGCGGTCAGCAGTGCCATGACAATAATGATGATCTTATAGGCACCCTCTGATTCGATCTGGAACGCCATGTTGAACAGACGGGACAGACCGTTGTAAACAGAAGCGGTATAGGGAATCAGGAACACAAATACGATCAGTGCGGCGGCGATCTTCAGCCCTTTGGAGTTCCAACGCTTTTCGAAATATTCCGGCATGGTCTTGGCACCCAGCGACTGTGTCATGATGCGGGTACGCCGTCCCAGCACGATCCACGCCAGCAGACTGCCCAGCAGGGCGTTGCCTACGCCGACCCATGCGGCGGAAACGCCGTAGGTCCAGCCGAACTGTCCGGCATAGCCGATGAATACCACGGCGGAAAAATAAGATGTGCCATAAGCGAACGCTGTGAGCCATGAGCCAACACTGTGGCTGCCCAGCACAAAGTCGCTGACGGAACGGGTCTGCCTTGCGGTATAGACGCCGATGCCCATCATGATCGCGACATAGATGATGATCATTCCAATGGTGATTGCGGTTGTCATATTCCTCTCCTCACGGCAGCGTTTGGCTGCCTGTATAAATTTTTACAGGATGTTTTTGCAGATGCAAAAAAACACACCCTTCCAATTATAATCGAGTTGTCGGTTTTTGTCAACCCATATTTCTCGGTTTCGGGCGATTTGCTGTATGAATATGAAACATCACAGGAATGTTACATAATGTTCACCTGATTTCCGGCAGAAAAATCGGAAAAGGGCTTGACAAGCCGGTAAATGTGTGGTATTCTATAGTTAGTCAATACTAACTCTTGAAAAAGCAAAGATCCCCAACTGTGCAGAGCATGACTGACGAGCCGTGAAATGTGCAGTTCTTGATGACGAGGGAATGCTTGGCTGCCAGAAATACCGTGGACAGCGGAAGATCCGCTTCGTCCGAGAACCATGTGAGGTGAAACTGATGAGTGTTGTAATTATCGGCGGAAATGAGTGCATGAGCCGTCAGTATGCAGATGTCTGCATGGAGCACGGCTGCACTGCGAAGGTGTTTCCGAAAGAAACCGGTCCGATCGAAAAGAAGATCGGCTCTCCGGATCTGATGATCCTGTTTACCCGTACCGTATCCCATAAAATGGTGCAGGGTGCCGTAAAGGCGGCGAAGAAGAACTCGATCCCCATTGCACGGGTGCAGAGCAGCAGCATTTCTGCATTGCGGGCACTGCTGGGGCAGAGAGGTATGGCACAGGCATAATGCTTTCCCTGAAGCGGTGGGCGTGAGAACCGCTTGGGGATAAGCTTTTGCATACGAAGAACCGACGTTTTGGAAGAGAGCGTCGGTTCTTTTTTTATGTAGATACACTTTGGTTCGTCAAACTGCATAAAAAGATATGAAATTTGTTCTATTTTTCTTGACAATGGAAAGCGGATATGCTATAATAAAGTGTACGTAATCAGTGATCGGCTTTTTTAGCCGAATATAAAGAATTGGAGTGAAAAAAGATGAACTGGAAAGGAAATCTAAAGAAAAAACTGACGGCAGTACTGTCCGCCGGTGTTTTGGCGGTGACGGGAACGGTTTCGGCAGTGTCGGGAATGACAGTAACTGCGGACACTCCCGACTTGCAGTTGGATAACTATGCAAAACTGCTGCAATATTCGTTGTACTTTTATGATGCGAACATGTGCGGCAGTGCGGCGGATAATTCCGCATTCTCCTGGCGGAGTGCCTGCCATACAGGCGATGCTGTTGCGGGCGGCTTCCACGATGCCGGCGATGCCATTAAGTGCGGTCTGACTGCCGGATTTACGGCTTCCACATTGGGCTGGATGTGCTATGAGTATCAGGATCAGTTCCAGCAGACAGGCACCATGGAGCATTACCAGCTGATCATGAATGAATTCTGCGATTTCTTTAAAGCTTCCACTACGCTGTCCGGCGGAGAGGTGACCTCTTTCGTGTATGAAATGGGTGAAGACGGCAAGGATCACAGTACTTGGTACGCTCCGGAAAAGATGTGGGATCGTGACAGCAGCGAAACCTATTCTGTAACAGACGGTGCCAGCAACGTTGCGGCACAGTATGCTGCGGCACTGGCACAGAACTATATCATTTCCGGCAGAGAAGAAGATCTGACCTATGCGACAGCACTCTATAACTTTGCTGCAAAATACCGGAAGATGACCTATGAGCAGAGCACTTATTCTGATAAAGATGTACAGGACGATATCTCATGGGCAGCTGGCTGGATGTATCTGGCAACCAAGCAGGAAGATTACCTGACGGAAAACAGCAAGTATACCAGCAGTACAAACGACTGGACAAAGGATTATTGCTACGCAAACGCTTCTCTGGGTGCTGCGATCATCAATGCGGAGATCACCGGCAACTGGAGTTATGCTACCAGCTGCATTGACAGCGTAGTCAACGCAAACCAGAACCAGTATTACGTTATGAACAGTTGGGGCAGTGCGAGACACAACACACTGATGCAAACCTGTGCACTGGTCGTTTCTCATCACAAGGACGAATCCGGCAAGGATTACAGCGAATGGGCACAGAAGCAGATGAACTACATTCTGGGTGACAACAATGCCAATGTATGCCTGGTCGTTGGCTGGAATGATGTTTCTGCCACTTCTCCGCACCACCGTGCCGCTTCCAACCTGACCAACAGCTCTGACTGGCACGAGTACAACAGCTGGGACGGCGACTACGCTTCCAGCGGCGGACACATCCTGTACGGTGCACTTTGCGGCGGTCCGACCAGCAGCGACTTTACAACTTATCAAAAGACGGCAAAGGACGCAACTTCCAACGAAGTCGCACTGGACTATCAGGTTGGTTTGGTAGGTGCGGCAGCTGGTCTGTATGCAGCTTACGGCACTGGTTCCGTTGTGGCTGAAATCGGTCCGGAAGTGACTGTCTATGCATCTGAAGTGGCTGCTGCAAACGGCGAAACACCGCAGCCGGGCACTACCACTACAGAACAGACGACTACCACGACAGAAGAAACCACAACGACTACTGAAGAAAGCACAGTAACAACAGAGAAAGAAAAGGCGGAATGGGCAGACTTCCCGTACTACATTATGGCAGGCGATGATTTCAGTGCTTCGATCTCCTATACCGGCAGCAATCCCGATTTCCAGTGGACTTCTTCTGACCCGAACGTTCTGGAAGTCGAGGGCAGCGGTCTGAATGTTACGCTGCATGCAAAAGACGGCGGTACTGTGACACTGACTGCAACCAACGGTTCGATCACACTTACCAAAGAGATCGGGATTGTGACTGAAGTGTTTACCACTTCTACTACCGAGGAAACCACAACAACAACAACAACAACCGAATCTGTCACAACGGATTCTGACGAAACCACTGCGACAACTTCCAGCAGCGAAACCACGACCACCACAAAGGGCGGCGATGTTACACCTGCCAGCCTGTACGGCGATGTCAATCTGGACGGCAGAGTGGACATTATCGATGCGGTAATGCTGAACAAGGCGGCTGCCAATACGGTACAGCTTTCTGAACAGCAGCGGAGCAATGCAGACTGTGATGCCAACAACGAAGTGGATTCCAATGATGCTGTGGTACTGCTGAAGTTCCTGGTATCCATTATCAAGACTCTGCCAGAAGTTGCAGAATAACGGAGGGATCGGACATGAACCGAAAGACTTTGCAGAAGCTTTCTTACGGTGTGTATCTGGTGACAACATCGTATAATGGAAAGCCGTATGGCTGTGTGGCAAACAGTGCGATGCAGATCACCTCTGCACCGGCACAGATTGCCGTAAGCATCAACCACGATAACGCGACACATGACCAGATCGCCCAAAGTGGCAAGTTTGCACTGGCGATTCTGGCAACGGATACCGATCCGGCTCTGATCGGCGGTTTCGGCTATCGTTCCAGTCGGGACGCAGACAAATTCGCCGGCGTTTCCTGTACGGAAAAGGACGGCATGCCGGTGCCAGACGGGGCAATGGCGTGGATCACCTGCCGCGTGGTGAAGCTGATGGACGCAGGCACACATACGATTTTTCTGGGAGAAGTCACAGACTGTGACCTGAATCGGGAGGACGGCATTCCCATGACCTATCAGTTCTATCATAGTGTCATCAAGGGTGCCAGCCCGAAAAACGCTCCCACCTATATCTCACCGGAAGATTAAAAAACACTGCATAAAGCCTGCCTGACGGCTTTGCAAGCAGATGGCGTGCAAAGTCGCCAGACGCTCTTTGTGCGGTATTGCCTTTATTCAGTGTTCCCTTAAAAACAAAATCACTTGACATTTCAAAAAAAGTGTGGTATACTGTGTTTCAGTAACATATCGACAGTTCGTTTGCACCATCCTGTCGCAAAACAAAACTAGGGCATCCGAAACTGGAAATCACACAAAAACCGTTTTGTGTTTGTTTGAAATGAATTTTGGATGCAGTCGTATGTGCAATGCGGCTGCATTTTTTATTGGGAGGAAAACCGTATGTTTGAACTCAAAACATCAGCCAGCTTTGACAGTGCACATTTTCTGTCCGGCTATCAGGGCAAGTGTTCCAATCTTCACGGACACCGCTGGAAAATCGAAGTGACGGTCGGGCAAGAAACCCTACAGGAAGAAGGCAACTATCGGGGCATGGTGATCGATTTCGGCGATGTGAAGCATGCCGTGAAAGCACTGGCGGACAGCTATGACCACGCTATGATTTATGAGGAAGGCACCTTGCAGCGTGCCACTGTGGAGGCACTTCTGGCAGAGGGATTCCGGCTGATCGCAGTGCCGTTTCGTCCAACGGCGGAGCAGTTTGCCAAGTGCTTCTATGAAAAGCTGACCGCAGACGGCTTGCCGGTACGCCGTGTGGCAGTCTATGAAACGCCGGAAAATTGTGCAGTTTATGAGGTGTGAGAACATGAATCGTTTGGCAGTGGTGGAGAAGTTTGTCAGCATCAACGGAGAGGGGACACATGCCGGAGAACTGGCAGTGTTCCTACGGTTCCGCGGCTGTAATCTGAACTGCGGCTTTTGTGATACCAAGTGGGCGAATGCGGCAGATGCTCCCGCAACAGAGGAGTCTGCGGAGGAACTGGTGGAATATGTGCGGCAGACCGGTGTGCAGAATGTGACGCTGACCGGCGGAGAGCCGCTGCTCCAGCCCCACATCGGGGAACTGATCACGGCACTGGGTGCCCTGGGCTATCGGGTGGAGATCGAAACCAACGGCAGCGTGGCACTGGAACCCTTTGCGGCACTGGCATTTCGCCCTTGCTTTACTATGGACTATAAGCTGCCGGACAGCGGCATGGAATCTGCCATGAAGCCGGAGAATTTCGACCTGCTGCGGAGTCAGGACGCGGTGAAATTCGTGGTGGGCAGCAGAAGCGATCTGAACCGTGCACTGGAAGTGATCCGGCAGTATGCCCTGACGGCAAAATGTACCGTCTTTTTCAGTCCGGTGTTCGGGGCAATCGAGCCGGTGGAAATTGTGGAATTTCTCCAGGAGCACAAACTGAATCGGGTACGGCTGCAATTGCAGCTGCATAAATTGATCTGGGATCCCCAGAAACGCGGTGTATAAGGGGGTGTGACAATGGATACCAAGGCAATAGAAACCCATATTCGGGGGATTTTGGAAGCGATCGGCGAAGATCCTGATCGTGAAGGACTGCGGGAAACGCCGCAGCGTGTGGCGAGAATGTACGAGGAGATCTTTGCGGGCATTTCGTATTCCAACCATGAAATTGCAGAGATGTTCGGGAAAACATTTGAAGCCCCTTCGCCCAGTCAGTCCCAGACGGCAGTGGTGATGAAAGATATCAGCGTGTTCAGTTATTGTGAACACCACATGGCACTGATGTATGACATGAACGTCAATGTGGCATACGTGCCCCGCGGCAGAGTGATCGGACTTAGCAAAATTGCACGCATCTGCGATATGGCATCGAAGCGGCTGCAATTGCAGGAACGGCTGGGACAGGATATTGCGGAGATCCTCATGGAAGCAGTAGGAACGCCGGACGTGGGCGTTGTCATTACCGGTTCGCACAGCTGCATGACGGCACGGGGAATCCGCAATGTTTCTTCCCGCACGACCACAAAGACATTCTGTGGTGCGTTCCAGACGGACCGCAGTCTACAGGAACTACTTTAAGGAGGTACGACCATGAAAGCAATGGTTCTTTTCAGCGGCGGCGTGGACAGCACCACCTGCCTCGGCATGGCAGTGGACAAGTACGGTGCGGAAGAAGTGCTGGCACTGTCTGTTTCCTATGGACAGAAGCACCAGAAAGAAGTGGAGGCTGCACGGAAAATTGCGGCGTATTATGGCGTTGCGTGGAAGCAGCTGGACTTGTCTGTGATTTTTGCAGATTCCAACTGCTCTCTGCTCTCCGGTTCCACACAGGAGATCCCCAAGGAAACCTATGCGGAACAGCTACAGGAAACCAACGGCAGTCCGGTTTCCACCTATGTGCCGTTCCGCAACGGACTGTTTCTCGCTTCTGCGGCAAGCATGGCACTGTCCAACGGCTGCGAAGTCATTTACTACGGAGCACACAGTGATGATGCTGCCGGCAATGCCTATCCGGATTGCAGCGATGCCTTTAACGAGGCAATGAATCGGGCGATTTATCTTGGAAGCGGCGAACAGCTGCGGATCGAAGCCCCCTTTGTCAAGTGGACAAAGGCAGACGTGGTAAAAAAAGGACTGGAACTGGGCGTACCCTATGCATTGACATGGAGCTGCTACGAGGGCGGCGAAAAGCCCTGCGGTGTCTGCGGTACCTGCCGCGACCGTGCAGCAGCATTTGCAGCAAACGGTGTGCCGGATCCGGCACTGGGAGGTGAATGATATGGCAGGAAGAAGCAAGGAAGAAACGGGAGATATTACTCTGCTGGGCAATCAGAATACGAAGTATGCCAGCGACTATGCACCGGAGGTGCTGGAAACATTTCCGAACAAGCATCCGGATCGGGACTATTTCGTCAAGTTCAACTGTCCGGAGTTTACCAGCCTTTGTCCGATCACCGGACAGCCGGACTTTGCGACCCTGTACATTTCCTACGTGCCGCGGGAGATCATGGTGGAGAGCAAGTCATTGAAGCTGTATCTGTTCAGCTTCCGCAATCACGGAGCTTTCCACGAAGATTGCGTGAACAAAATCATGAAGGACCTCATTAGTCTGATGGATCCGAAATACATCGAAGTCACCGGTATCTTTACTCCGCGTGGGGGGATTTCCATCTATCCGTATGCCAACTACGGCCGCAAAGGTACGAAGTTCGAGCAGATGGCGGAGTTCCGCATGATGAATCATGATTTGAAATAAGAGGAAAATGGAGAAACGTTCGGATGAGAGGTTACGCCAATTCCAGTCCGAACGTTTCTTTTAGTTTTTGCAAGGCCGGATTCCGTTTGCTCATCGCCTGGTATTGTTGGGGTTTGCTGGTGATGCGGGTGACCTCCGTCGGTTCGGCCACACGTACGGTCATGGTGATGTTGCGGTTATGGAGCTGCTTGCGCATGTGGGTTTCTATACGCCGGGCGATTTGTTCCATGTAGAATTTCACCTGATCGTTGTCCACCAATACTTCAAACCTGGCATCTTTCTGTAGCTTGGGCTGGATGACTTTCATCCGTTGTGCGATGGCGGTTTCTTCTTGTGGCAGGAGGTTGATGAACTCATGCCAACAGAAACGGATGTTATCTTCCGTGACAGGATAATTTTCTTCTTCCTTCGGTGTCTGTGAGGCTACGGTCGTCGTAGCCGGAGTTGCAGCCGGTTGGGACGTCTCGGCCGGATTTCCTATTCCTTGTTTAAGTCGGCTGATGGATGGGCCGAAAGAGCCGAGTTTGACTTTGGGAAGCCTGCGTTCCGTGGTTTCAGTGTCCGGAAGCGGGGATTTGCGCGTTTCATACGGTGCCGTTCTGTCCTGAACGGCGGAGGCAACCTTTTCCACGGGAGCCTGAGGCTTCTGCGGATTGACCGGAGCGGCAGTCTGTTGTACCGTCCCGGCAGGTTGGTCGAATAGGGGTTTTAATGTCTTCTCAGGGCTACGCCCCGAGCCGAC
>OOBT01001721.1_pt1 | contig 10910 bp, 9 predicted proteins | sample 1671551 | NCBI WGS metagenome assembly OOBT01 (sample SAMN06348168, study PRJEB24527) | human gut metagenome | reverse complement strand
ACGAAAGCTGTCAAGGGCACTCAGGATGTGCTGCCCGCGGCGAGCTATAAAAACCGCTTTCTTGAAAATACCCTGCTCGATATAGCCTCGCGTTTCGGCTTCAAGGAGATTCGCACTCCCGTGTTCGAGCATACGGAGCTGTTTGCCCGCGGCGTCGGCGACACCACCGATGTCGTGCAGAAGGAGATGTACACTTTTCTCGACAAGGGCGGACGTTCTATAACGCTCCGACCCGAGGGCACTGCGGGCGCTGCGCGCGCATTCCTGGAGCACGGGCTTTTCAACGAGCCCCTGCCGCAGAAGACCTGCTATATAACCTCGTGTTATCGCTACGAGAAGCCGCAGTCCGGCAGATACAGGGAGTTCCACCAGTTCGGCGTTGAGGTCTTCGGCACTCCGGCTCCCGCCGCCGATGCCGAGATAATTTCCCTCGCCGCCGAAATATTCGCTTTCCTCGGAATCGAGGACTTGACGCTCGAGATAAACTCGATCGGCTGCCCGACCTGCCGCGCCGAGTATCACAAGGCGCTCAAGGCATATTTTGAGCAGTACAAAGACGAGCTGTGCGGCACCTGCCTCGACAGGCTCGAGCGCAACCCCATGCGTATTCTCGACTGCAAGAGCCCCGTCTGCTCGAAGATAGCCGAGGGCGCGCCCGTTATGCTCGACTACCTCTGCGACGAGTGCCGCGAGCATTTCGAGAAAGTCAAGAGCTATCTTGACGCGCTGATGATAGACTATGTTGTCAACCCGCACATCGTGCGCGGACTTGATTACTATACAAAGACCGTTTTCGAATTCGTCTCGCACAATGAAAAGACCGACGGACTTGTCTGCGGCGGCGGCGGACGCTATGACGGACTCATTGAAGAGCTCGGCGGTCAGCACACCCCGTCGCTCGGCTTCGCAATGGGACTCGAGCGCCTGCTCAGCGTCATCGAGGCTCAGGGCATTGAGCTGCCCGGCGACCAGAAGTGCGATATCTATATCGGCTCAATCGGCGACGCCGCTTCGCTCGTTGCGGCGAAGCTCTGCACGGATCTCCGCTCGGACGGAGTCAGCGCGCAGTTTGACGTTGCGGGACGCTCGGTCAAGGCTCAGATGAAATACGCCGACAAACTGGGCGCACGCTTCACCTGCGTCATAGGCGACGACGATATCGCCAAGGGCGAAGTCCTCGTCAAGAACATGGAAAACGGCGAAAAGACCGCTTTTTCAATCGAAAACTTCAGCGATGAATTCTCGTCGGCTCTCGTTCAGGCTGCGGCAAACGCCTTTGCGGACAGCATCAACGACGGAGATCTCAACGCTGCCGATATATCAAATCTCTTTGGAGGGCTCAGATAATGGAGAGAACTTACATTGCGGACATCAAAAATAATCTCGGCAAACCCGTGCTCGTTCAGGGCTTTGTCGAGAACCTGCGCGACAGCAAGTATATGGCTTTCATCGTGCTCAAGGATATCACCGGAAAAATCCAGATAACCGTCGAGAAAGAGAAGCTGCCGGAGCTCTGCCCCGTGATAGCGACTCTGACTCAGGATTCCGTTATCTCGGTCGTCGGCACCGCCGTCGAGAACGATTTCGTCAAGATGGGCGGAATTGAGATAATTCCCGAGTCGATAACTGCGGAGTCGATAGCCGACGCGCTGCCGATAGTGCGCAAGGAGATCCCTGCGACCAAGAAGCGCCCGGGCGTCGAGCGTTCGAGCATCGACCAGCGCATTGATTATCGCTGGATCGACCTTCGCACCGACGAAAATCAGCTTATGTTCAAAGTTCAGACCGTCATGGTCAACGCCATGCGTCAGTTCCTGATAGACCGTAATTTCATCGAGATTCACACTCCGAAGCTCATCGGCGCGGCGAGCGAGAGCGGAGCCGAGGTTTTTGAGGTCAAGTATTTTGACCGCCTCGCTTATCTTGCGCAGAGCCCCCAGTTCTATAAGCAGATGGCAATGGCGAGCGGCTTCGAGCGCATATTTGAAGTCGGCCCCGTTTTCAGAGCCGAGAAGTCATACACCAACAAGCACACCACCGAGTTCTCCGGCTTCGACCTTGAGTTCAGCTACATCATCTCTTTCAAAGATGTCATGAAGATGGAGGAGGAGCTGCTGACCTACATGCTCAAAGCGGTCAAGGAGAAATACGGCGAGGAGATAAAGGAGCTGTTCGGCAAGGAGGTTATTGTCCCGACGACCCCGTTCCCGGTCATAAAGCTTGCCGATCTCTATGACGAGCTCGAAAAGGAGTTCGGCTATACCGTGCCCGACAGCGAAAAGGGCGACCTCACGACCGACGCCGAGCGTCTGAGCTACGACTGGGTCATGAAGAAGTACGGCCATGAGTTCCTGTTCATTACCGACTACAGCGCAGAGAAGCGCGCGTTCTACCATATGCGCGACGAGAACGGCGTGCCGCAGGGCTATGACCTCATCTGGCGCGGCGTCGAGATAACCACCGGCGCGCAGCGCGAGCACAGATACGATGTGCTCAAGAGCCAGGCGCAGGAGAAGGGTCTCGACAAGGATGTCGAGTTCTATCTCGAGTTCTTCAAATACGGCTGCCCGCCCCATGGCGGCTTCGGTATCGGCATCGACCGCCTCACGATGCTCATGCTCGGATTGCACATCAAGGAAGCAATGTTCATCTTCAGAGGTCCGAACAGACTCACCCCGTAACGGAAAAAGAGAAATCCCGCCGAGTTTTTCGGCGGGATAATTTCATTCGGCTTTTATCATAAGGTCTTTAGAAATAGTCGAATAGACTATACCTAATGTTCCTACATAATATCCATTTTCATCTAAATAATCCAAAGTTTTTTGAATTTCTGAATCTGACAAGTTGTTATCTAAAACTGGGGAGGCAGTCTTTATTATTTCTTTTGCTTGTTCTAAATCAACCCCATCTACATATATACGAATATCTTTGTTGTTTTCACCATAGGTGATAACATCTATGATAGCGTTTCCGATTTTTCCTGTTTTTGCTTGTGCATTTGAAAAGGCTTTTAACCTGAACTCGGTTCTATAATGTTCGCTGCTTTTATCGGATATAACAATTTCTGAAACATCTGAAATTTTTTCTTTTGCAGAGCTGTTATATTTTTCTATAAAGAAGTCAGGACTTAATTGAACATCTGTGCTGTTTGAGGCGTCATCTGTAATTGTTTCGCCATGATTCGATGATAAGTTGCTATCATTTGAATCTGTATTCCAATTGGCGTCACATGCTACAAACAAGAAAACAACAATAATTGAAAGTATGAGTAAGATAGATTTTTTCATATTGAAACCCCCTTGAAATTTGTATTATTATAAGAATAACATATATCTTAAAGCAATACAATAAAATCTCGATAAAAGCAAAAGCAAAAAGCGGGCGGCATAATCTCGGTTATGCCGCTCGCTTTAATTTTATATTTTATTTTATCCCGTTGATGAACGAGAAGATCGCATCTATCCGCGCAAGGATATCGCGTATATCGTGCGCTATGCGTATAGCGGTGATGATATAAGCGGGGGTGAGATCGATCTTCGTGACGCCGGAATAGTTGCGGGTGACGGTGAAGCCGAAGTCGCGGGTCGCGTCCTTGCCGGTGACGGTCATGCGCTTGTAGGCTACGGTTATCTTGTCGTAGCTCTCGGTCGCGGGAACCTTTCCGGTGAAGGCTATCTCGGCGCTCTCGCCTGCTTCAAGGACTATCGGATAGGGCAGGGCGAAGTTCAGCGTGCCGTTCTCCGAGGTTATCGAAGAGATCTTTATCTTGTCCTTCTTCGACAGGTTCTTGACCATGACGGAGTTGCAGGAGAAGAGGTGCTTCGAGAGAGTCGGCAGGAACGAGGAGTTCGTGCTCTTGAAGAGAACAACTACATCGCTCGTCGGAGAGAGGCTCTCCATGAACTGGGGATATTCGATGTGCGAATATGCGTCCTTGATGTTGTCGGTGAGCAGGAGATCCATGAGCAGGGAGTAGGTGCGTGGATCCCACTCCGCCTGACCGTGGTAGTGGCGGTTGACTACCCATGTGCGCTCGGGCATATAGCCGGTCGAGAGGTCAACCGTTCTGTCGGGCGAGATGTTGTTCTTGCCCGTCTTGACAGCCTGCTTGTAGTCGGCGGGGAAAGTCTCGCCGAAGGGCGCGCAGACGGCGCCGCAGGAATACTTCATGTTGACTATGCCGTCGCTGTTGTCAACGGTGCCCGATGCAAGCGGAACGCCGGAGCAAGCCTTTATCGAAACGCTGACTCCCTTTTTCTGCTGAGCGTAGAGGGTCTCGGAGATATGCGACATGAAGCCGTTTCTGACTTTCTCGACTTTTTCAATGAGCTTTGCATTCTTGACGGAGTCGAGGCGCAGGGACTTGATATATTCGTAATTCTCCGGATCGCACATCTCCCAGAATGCGGGGATGTTTATGACGCTCGGGAGAACCATGCTCTTGAGACCGTAGTCGGCGATGTTGTTCGCGCCGTCGGCAGGGATGATGTCCATGACGAACGAGAAGTCCGCCTCGGTGTGCAGGATAGCTCTGAGAATATCGAGGGTGGTGTCGAAGTTCAATGCAAGGGGCTTGTCAGTGTAGAGATCGGAGACAAGGTTGCTTCCCGCGAGAAGCGGAGTGTCGAACACCGCGCGGTCGATATAGTTGTCGTCGGGATATTCGTACATATACACGCCCAGCAGCAGGCTGCCCTGGCTGATGCTGTATACGCTGACCTTGTCGTGCCCGGTGAGGGCGCAGACCTCTGCGAGATAATCGTGGAGCTGAGCCGCAACATCTGCGTGGCTGAGTCTCCAGTCATAGAGGAAGTTGAAAACATGGTCGTCGCCTATCTCGTCGCCGATGACCTCCATGTCGAGGAACTCGGAGCCTGTGTAGGGGACGAGGTCGAGCTGGTCGTTCTTCGTGAACGCCTCAAGGCTCGTGCTTTTAGCACCGCTGAGTATCGGCACGATGTCGTAATAGGAAGTGCCGTCGTCGTTCATTCTGAGCGGCTCAACTATAGAAGTTATTATCTCGCGCATCGGCTTTTCGATGCCGTCCGTGCCCTTCTGGGCGAGGAGCTCGATTATGCCCGTGACGAGGTCGGGGGCATTGACTCCGAGGAGCTTGAGAATCTCTTTGGTGTCGGGCGGGAAAACGCGCTTCAATGAGCCGTCCTCCTGCTTCTCCGAGAGAATCGTCGCGCCGAATCCGGAGATCATGACAACGGGCGAATGGCCGCAGGCGCACTTGGTGGCGGCCGCCGCGGTCGAAGCAAATACCGAGCAGAGCATCACTGCGGCGATGACAATGCAGAGTATCCGCTTGAACGGATTTTTCTTCATTTTTGTATTCTCCTTTCGCAAGCACATATGTGCAACAGGAAAATTATACATTATTTTTACAAAATTGTAAATAATCTGTTTATACCTTTTTTCGACACAATGGTACCCTGTAACACCTATGGACAAAATTGAGCGAAGTGTGATATAATGAGTATGGAAGAAAAGCGGCAAAACAGAAAGGATGGTAATCACCAATGAAAAAGACTCTCAGGCTGACAGCTCTCGTTATGGCTGTGGCGATAATCGTCTGCGCCTTTGCGGGCTGCGGAGCGAAAATTGACAAGCTCATAGTCGGCAAGTGGAGCGACTCGCAGAACAACGCGACTATCGAATTCAAAGAGGACGGCACTTTCCAGTATGAGTCGAGCAACCTCAATATCCTGGGCATCTCCGTCGGCACTTCGGTCTCCGGTACATACAAGGTCGACACCGAGGCTGACCCCGCGACCGTGACCATAGTCCCCGAGATAGCTATCGCAGGCTTCAAGGCGGGCACGGAGATAACCTTCACCGCGTCGTATAATAAAGACAACAAGGTGCTCACACTCAATAACGACAGCTGGGGCACTCTGAACCTCACCGAAGTCGAGGCATAAAAGAAAAACAAAACGGGACTGCCGGGTAACGGCAGTCCTTTGTTATTTATATCAGCCTTTTGAGCGCTTCCGTGACTGCTGCCGCCGGGGCTTTGCCGCCGAGCGCACGCATACACTGCCCGATAAGATACTGAAACGCCTGCGTCTTGCCGTCTCTGTACTGCGAGACGCTCTTTTCGTTTTCGGCGATAACGCTTTTGACCGCTTCCTCTATCGCCGCCGCGTCGGTCATCAGAGAAAGTCCGTTTTTTCGGACATATTCCGCCGGGTCGGCGTTTTCGGTCACTATTTTTACAAAGACCTTTTTCGCCGTGCCGCGGTTTATCTCCCCTGATGAGAGCATATTTATGAGCCTGCCCAACGAGTCGGGGCTGAATTTTGCATCTTCAATGCTCATTCCCGCGCCGCGAAGTACGGCGGGGAGCTCAACATTTATCCACGATGCGGCGTCCTTTGCGCTCTTGCAGAGCATAACCGTGCGGTCGAAGAGCTCCGCCGTGAACGGTGAGGACATCAGTGTGTCAATGTCCGCTCTGCCGAGATTATATTCTTCGCTCCAGCGACGGCGCTTCGCCTGCGGCAGTTCGGGCATCTGATTTTTGATTTTCTCAATGTCGGGGGTTGAAACGACTACCGGCGGAATGTCCGGTTCGGGAAAATATTTGTAGTCGCTCGTGTCCTCTTTTGAGCGCATCGCGTAGCTCATACTTGCGCCGTCGTCCCAGCGCCGGGTCTCCTGAATAATATTTTCACCGTTTTCAATCAGCGAGATTTGCCGCGCGCTCTCGCTTTTTATTGCGCGCTCGGCGGCTCTGAATGAGTTCAGATTTTTCATCTCCGTGCGCGTTCCGAGTTCTGTCTGACCCTCCGGGCGGACGGAGAGATTTATATCCGCTCTCAGCGAGCCCTCCTGCATCCGACAGTCCGAAACGCCGGAAAAGCGCATCAGCTCGCGCAGCTTTTCGAGATATTCGACCGCCTCCTCGGCGCTTCGCATATCCGGCTCGCTGACTATCTCAAGCAGCGGCACTCCGCAGCGGTTGCAGTCGATGAGCGTGCGGTTGTCATCGGGGGAGTGCATGAGCTTCCCCGCGTCCTCCTCCATGTGCATCTCTTTTATGCGTATAATTTTGCCGCTGTCGAGCGTGACCGAGCCGTTTCGGCACAGCGGCAGATATAACTGGGATATCTGATAAGCCTTCGGCAGGTCGGGGTAAAAATAATTTTTGCGGTCGAAGCAGCTTATCGGTGTTATCTCGCAGCCCGCCGCGAGACCCGCGCGGACGGAAAGCTCAACGGCTTTTTTGTTCAGCGTCGGCAGAGTGCCGGGCAGTCCGAGACATACCGGGCAGACATGCGTGTTCGGCTCGCCGCCGAACTCAGTCGGGCAGGAGCAGAATATCTTTGTCTCAGTCAGCAGCTCTATGTGGACCTCGAGCCCGATAACAGTTTCGTATCTCATTTGAAAGCCTCCCATAGTACCTTGTAATGCCTAAAACTTTACAAGCATTGCGCCGTCCGACTGCGTTTAGCTGTGTCTTCAAACTTGTTCAACGCAATCATACTCTGTAAATTTTTAAATGTTACAGGGTCAGACATCTTGCCGCGCCCAAAAGATTCTCGTCCGCGAACGGTGCCGCCATGAGCTGAAGAGCGGCTGTTTTTCCGCACGGCACGCTTATCGCCGGGAGTCCAGCGAGGTTAGCCGGAACGGTGTATGCGTCGCCGATATAAGTTTTCAGCGGGTCGTCAAGGCTCTCGCCGAGCTTCGGCGCAGTTGACGGATAAACAGCGCCCGCGATGAAATCATATTTTTTGAAAGCGTCCGAAAGCGTGTCGCGTATAACCCTGCGCGCTCTCAGCGCCTTGTTGTAATATGCGTCGTAGTATCCCGCGCTGAGCACGAAATTACCGAGCATTATCCTGCGCCTGGCCTCGCGCCCGAAGCCCTCGGAGCGGCTTTTGGCATACATTTTTATCAGGTCGTCTGTATTTTGCGCGCGCCGCCCGAAGCGAACCCCGTCATACCGCGCAAGATTCGAGCTTGCCTGCGCGCAGGCGATTATATAATAGGCGGGCACGGCAAATTTGAGCGGCGGAAGCGAGAAATATTCAACCCTCGCGCCGAGCGATTCAGCTTTTTTGAGCGCATTATTCACAGCACTGCGTATATCTTCGCCGCAATTATCAATAAATTCATTCGGCACGCCTATAATTTTGCCGCAGAGCGAATAGGACTCGACAAAATCCGAACGGACGGGAGCAGTATCCTCTGTTGTAGAATCACCGCAGTCGCGCCCGGATATTATCGCCGCGAGAGCCGCGCAGTCGGAGGCATTTCTCGCTATCGCGCCTATCTGGTCAAATGACGAGGCATAGGCGACAAGCCCGTTTCGGGAGACGGTGCCGTAGGTCGGCTTGAAGCCGAATACCCCGCAGAACGCCGCGGGCTGTCTGACCGAGCCGCCCGTGTCCGAGCCGAGCGCGAGCGGGACTATCCCCGCCGCGACTGCCGCCGCCGCGCCCGAAGACGAGCCGCCGGGCACGCGCGTTTTGTCAACGGGATTGAGCACCGCGCCGTAATACGAAGTCTCGCCCGTCGAGCCCATGGCGAACTCGTCCATGTTGAGCTTGCCGACGATAATAAGCCCCGCTTCTTCGAGCTTTTCTACCGCTGCCGCACTCACGGGCGGCACATAATTTTCGAGCATCCGCGACCCGCAGGTCATTTTGACATCTTTTACTGCGATGTTGTCCTTTATGCCTATCGGCACGCCCGCGAGCGGCGAGATATATTCGCCTGCGTCGATGCGTTTTTGTATCTCCGTGCCTTTGCTATATGCGCGCTCGCGGCAGAGCGTGATGAAGCAGTTGAGTTCTTTATTCTGCTTCTCGGATTCATATACGGCGTCTAAGACTTCGGCGATTTTTATCTCGCCGCACCTGATTTTTTCTGCCAGAACGAGGGCGGAATCTTTAATAATATCTCTCATAGCGCACCTCATTCCACTGTTTTCGGGACGCAGAAGCAGCCGCCCGCCGTTTCTGCGGCATTCGACAGAGCCTCTTCTACGCCGAGCGTCTCGCCCGTCTCATCTTCTCGCAGGACATTCACCGTGTCGGATAAATTGGTCAGCGGCTCAACGCCGTCGGTATCGAGAGCCGACAGCGTGTCCATATATGATATTATCTTTTCAAAATCTCTGCGGCAATCCTCGCGCTCGTCGGTGTCAAGCTCAATATGCGCGAGCGATTCGAGATGCGATATAAGTTCGTCGGATATTTCCATCTGCTGACCTCCGTAAGCTTTCTATTATAAATTATATCAGAAAAAGGCAAAATTTTCATTAGTTTCAGGCTCATAAAAACGCGAACCGGGGGAAAGAATATAAAACGGATTTGAAAAAATCCTAATTTTCCCGCGAAGGGATCTATGGAGTGTGCTCTCAATGGAAAACCGCAATCAGCAGAACAAGCAGGGTCAGAACCAGCAGAATCAGCAGCAGAACAACAAGCAGCAGAATCAGCAGGAGAACAAGGCCCAGAACAAGCGCAATAAGCTCAACGAGGAATAAACCTCACCCGCCGCGCGGCGGGTACATATCCGAAGCCTCTGTAATCTTTTGCAGGGGCTTTTTGGTATTGCAACTGCGGACTTTTTATGATAGAATACTCCTGTATAAGGCTCATATAAAAATGAAAGGAATGAATTTCAGTGGGAAAGAAAAGTTCATCTGAAAAGCTTGTTATAGCAGCCGCTTCCGCAGGTGCAGCAGTCGGCGCGGCATATCTTGCTGTCGGCAACGCGATTTTCAACAAGACCATGAGCAAAAAGTCCATCGCCAAAAAAATGGACGAGAAAAAGAACGAGTATGACGGTATCACCAAAGAAGGCATGGAGTGGTTTGACTCCGCAAGCCCCGCAAAGGTGAAGATAGTCACTCCCCGCGGCGGATATGTCCACGGCGAGATAATCCTTGCAGACGAGCCGAGCGATGTCTGGGTGATAGTCATCCACGGCTACACCGGCTCGCCCAGAAGAATGGGCTCGTTCGGCAAGAGGTTCCATGAGATGGGCTACAACTGCCTGTTCCCGTATCTCTGCGGCCACGGCGCGAGCGAGTCGAACTATGTCGCCATGGGCTGGAACGACAGAATCGACATCAAGGCGTGGATCGACTACATAATCAACGAGAATGCGAACGCGAAGATAGTGCTCTTCGGTCTCTCGATGGGCGCGGCTACAGTCATGATGACCACCGGCGAGCCGCTCGAATCGAATGTCGTCTGCGCTATTGAGGACTGCGGATATACATCCGTCTGGGACGAGTGCAGAGCCAACATGAAGGACGCTTACGGTCTGCCGACCTTCCCGTTCCTCTCCGCCGCAAGAAGCGCAACGATGCTGCGCGCGGGCTATGATATGAAGAAGGCTTCGTGCATCGAGCAGGTCTCGCGCTCCGTCACGCCGACCCTGTTCATCCATGGCGACAAGGACGACTTTGTCCCGTTCTGGATGCAGGAGCGCGTCTACCGCGCCGCCGCGTGCGACAAAGAGAAGTTGGTTATCCCCGGCGCACCGCACGCAGAGGCCTCGACCGTCGACCCCGAAAAATATTGGTCAACAGTTGATAAGTTTATCAAAAAGTATCTTTGATAATAATTAAAAATGAACCCCGTTGATTTGACGGGGAGTGAAAAAATCCTACCCATCTCGGGTAGGATTTTTTATGTCGGTTGTTTTGAATGGAGACGGGTGTATGAATCGGAAAATATCGCCATCAGCAGCTCTCATATGCCTCGCGGATAAGATCTGTTTCGCCCTTGAATAGAGCGTTGTCGCTTTTGATATCGTATTTTCTGTAGTCCCATTCGGGAGGCTCAAAGCGCGGCGAGAGATCATATTTTGAATAGCGAATGCCCGAGCTTTCGCCTGCATCGATTCTTTTTATTACTTCAAGCAAATCCTCTGCACTTCACTGT
>OOBT01001695.1_pt1 | contig 11049 bp, 10 predicted proteins | sample 1671551 | NCBI WGS metagenome assembly OOBT01 (sample SAMN06348168, study PRJEB24527) | human gut metagenome | reverse complement strand
TCTGTCTCATCGAACAGATACAGTGCCTGAATAAAATAGCCTTTGATATCTGTGTTGATCATCTCCGAATTCTGGATCAGCTCGTCGATGCAGACGCTTTTTACATGGGCACGGAAATTCTTTTCGCCGTAAGCCACGTTGATGTCGGTCTCCTCCTCATTTTTCGGTAGCCGCTCGACCGTCAGCTCCGGAAAAATGGTGGCGATACATTTATGATACTGTGTATCCTTCCCTGTGATTTTTGTAAACTCTTTGTTGACCCAGAGAAGTTTTCCCTGCGAATCCATAACGGCATAGGGCAGCGCCAGTTCCTGGATCAGATGCTTCTGAACCTGGCCGTATTCGGTCGCAAAGGTAATCAGCTCGTTGATCACCTGCGGACGCTGTCTGTAATAGAGAACTGCGGCTGCGATCACATAGACTGCAAAAAACAGCGTGAACCACATTCCTGCCATCACATCCACAAAATACATGCCGATATTCATCACAAGCATCAGGATGGACAAAATCAGCGGCCATCGAAGATAGCTCCGCAATTGGCCGCTCAACTTCATTTTGCTTTTCATTTCCTAACACCTTTCCAACGTTGCGTGTTGTATTTCGCTCCTGTCCTTCCGATTATACCACTTTGACCTGTACTTTGGCAACAAGATACTTCTGGATACAAAAAAGGTACCCGCCCTTTTCGGGCAGATACCTCCATTTATTTACCGATTCAAAATGAACGTTCGGACAGTGCCTAGCGCAAGTCAGAATCAATCATCTACGTACGGCATAATAGCCATATGTCTTGCTCTCTTAACGGCTACTGTTACTGCTCTCTGATGTTTTGCGCAGGTTCCAGTTACACGTCTCGGCAGGATTTTACCACGCTCGGATACATATTTTTTCAGTTTTGCTGCATCCTTGTAGCTGATCTCTTCTCCACCACAGAAAACACAAACTTTTTTTCTTCTATGCATTGGACGTCTCTTCATTGGAGCGCCTTCTCTATCTGCTGCTTTATTGAAAGCCATGATTATTACCTCCTGTTAGGTTTAGTTAAATGGTAACTCTTCATCAATTCCATCTGGAATATTCATGAAGCCATCGCCTGCTGCACTGCTTGGTGATGGTCTGTCTGAAGGTGTGAACCCGGAATTGTCACCGGCTGCATTCTTGCTCTCTGCAAATTCACATTCTTCAACAACAACATCTGTTGTATATACTTTCTGACCGTCTTTGTTCGTATAACTTCCTGTCTGGATACGTCCGGTTACAACAACCTTTGTTCCTTTGCGAAGATACTTCTCTGCAAATTCACCAAGTTTACCGAATGCCACACATCCGATAAAGTCTGCGGTCTGATCTCCATCACGCTTGAATCTGCGGTCAACTGCCAGTGTATATCTTGCGATTGCTGTTGCCTGTTCACCCTGTGAGTAACGTACTTCAGGGTCTCTGGTCAATCGTCCCATAAGAATAACTTTATTCATATACGATTTCCTCTCTTCTATGACCAGCGGTTATTACACCTGCTGATTCTCTCTATGCCTCGTCTTTTCTAACGCATAAGAAACGAAGAACATTGTCCATAATACGAACATCCTGCTCAACAGCAGCTGGAACTGTTGCTTCAGCTTCGAACTGGATGAAGTAGTAATAACCTTCGCTCATCTTCTGAATGTCGTAAGCTAATTTTTTCTTACCCCAGTCTTCAACTTCTGTTACAGTACCGCCGGCACGTACGATATAATCTTTTGCCTTCTCTACTGTAGCTGTTCTCGCATCATCTTCGATCTTTGCACTGACAACGAGTGCTAACTCATATTTATTCATGCGAATTTTCCTCCTTTTGGTCTCTGGCCCATTCTTTCAGTGAATGAGCAAGGAATAATAATATATCACGAGCATCTACTATAGCACGGATTTCGCATGATTTCAAGCTTTTTTTCGAATTTCTTTTGTATTTTTTTCTACAAGCTTTCGTGCGATCATAATCTGATGTCCACAGCCGGTGCATTTTAACCGGAAGTCCGCTCCCACACGCAAAATCTCCCATTCACTGCTGCCGCACGGATGCTGTTTTTTTAATCTGACGATATCGCCTACCTCATATTCTAATTTTTCCATATCTGTTCCTACCCTCTGTCTGTATTGTTTATCCCGATTTTTCCTGATCATTTCATCTGCTGTGCATGCGGCCGGAACTTCCAGCCAGAACCGCGGAAGTTTCCCAATATTTCATGCTTGCCTATACCCTGACCTGTCCGAAAACCTCTCCCAGTCCTGCCTGGATCAGCAGATCGGCACGGCTGTCCATCGACGTCGTCGATTTATTTATGAGCACCAGCTTATTTCCACGGTAATAATCGATCAGTCCTGCTGCCGGGTAAACCGCCAGTGACGTACCGCCGATAATGAGCATGTCCGCATGACTGATATAGTAGACTGCATCCTCTAATGTCTGCTGGTTCAATCCTTCCTCATACAAAACAACATCCGGTTTGATCTGTCCGCCACAACTGTCACATACCGGCACGCCTTTGGAATTTAAGATGTACTCCGCATCAAATTCCTTTCCACATTTTCTGCAATAGTTTCTGTGAACGCTGCCGTGTAGTTCCAAAACATTTTTGCTTCCGGCCGCCTGATGCAGTCCATCTATATTCTGGGTTACGACCGCTTTTAATTTTCCTGCTTTTTCCAGTTCTGCCAATTTGTAATGCGTCGTGTTCGGTTTTGCGGTGAGACAGAGCATTTTATCCCGGTAAAAACGATAGAACTCTTCCGTATGGTTTACATAAAAAGAATGACTCAGGATCGTTTCCGGTGGATAATCATACTTCTGATTGTAAAGTCCATCCACGCTCCGGAAATCCGGGATGCCGCTCTCGGTAGACACACCGGCTCCGCCAAAAAATACGATATTATCAGATTCTTTTACCATTTGTAAAAATGTCTCAATACTGCTCATGCTGATCCCCTCTTTGCTTTGGTTTCTGCTAAACTTTCTGTATGAATGAATATCTTTAGTATAGCACATGGCTTTGTTTCTGCCATTCATTATTTTATTTTTTAACAAAGTTTTCTATGTAGATCGCACAAAAAAGACTGCCACACACGTGACAGCCTTTTAAGAGTTGCGGGAATAGGATTTGAACCTATGACCTTCGGGTTATGAGCCCGACGAGCTTCCAGACTGCTCCATCCCGCGATATTTTTCTGAATGAACGGTATATTTCCGTTCCATGCACAAATGAATTATAGTCTCATTCCGCATAATTGTCAAATTTGCCGCTGACATTTCCAGCATAAGCGGCTTTCTTAAGTTCCACAGACATTGTTACATATAGGAAACGATCACCACACTTGCGATCGTACCTGCCACTGTTGCCAGCAATGCACCCGCAAGCGTATAACGGGTTTTCTTTACTTTTACCGACATGAAATAAACTGACATTGTATAAAAAATGGTTTCTGTGCTGCTCATCATAACAGATGCCATTTTTCCAAGCGTGGAATCTGCACCGTACTCTTTGTATATATCGAGCAGCAGCCCGGTCGCCGCCGAGGAAGAAAACATTTTTACGATAGTAACCGGAAAAAGTTCAGCCGGAAATCCTATTTCTGCAGTTATCTGACCCAGCCCCTGCGCAATGCAGTCCAAAAGCCCCGATGCGCGCAGTACGCCAACTGCCACCATCAGTCCGGTCAGTGTCGGCATGATTTTGATCACCGTCCAGAAGCCATCCTTTGCCCCTTCCACAAATTCCTCATACACCGGCTGTCTGTTTAAAAGTCCATATCCGACAATACAAAAAATCAGAAGTGGAATGGTTATTTCCGATAAAAAAAGGAGCAGTTTCATATCCTATTCCTATATCAGCTCTCTTCTCTCTAAATTCTATGCAAAAAAATAAAGAATATGCAGGAACGCACATTCTTTATTTTATGTAAACCCTTTTCTATCGGCTCTTTTGCAGAAGCTTCACATAGTCTTTTTTCGGCATCGGCTTTGCAAAATAGTATCCCTGAATGTAATCACAACCGAGACGTTTCAACATTTTCACCTGTTTTTCTTCCTCGACACCCTCAGCAATAACAAGCATGTCCAGCGATTTTGCCATTTTGATCACAGCCTCAAGGATCTTCTCGCCCCGTTCCTCTGATGATCCCTTGGACAGGAAACGCATGTCAATCTTTAAAACATCAATATCAATATCTTTGAGAACGTTCAGGGAAGAATATCCGCTTCCAAAATCGTCCATTAATATCGTAAATCCTGCTTTGTGCAGATAATCTACTGCATTCTGTATCATACGGGCGTCATCCGAGAAAGCGCTCTCTGTCAGCTCCAGATTCAGGTATTTTGGCGGAATTTTGTATTTTTCGACCAGATTGACCAGCGACTCCAGAAAATCCGGATTATACAGATTCACTCTGGAAACATTCACGGAGATCACTTCGGAATCCCCTCTGTGAGCCAGATTATTCTTAATAAACTGGCACACCTGATCCCATACATAGTAATCAAGCCGGATAATAAATCCGTTACTTTCAAATACAGGGATAAAGTCCCCCGGTGAAACGATCGTACCGTCCGCCTTCTTCCAGCGCACCAGCGCCTCCGCTCCCGATGGCCTGCAGTGATCCAGTTCATATTTTGGCTGAAAATAAACGACAAATTCCCCGGTTTCAAGGGCATGCTCCATCTCATTGATAATATTCTGTTCCCGGATGATCTTTGCACGCAGTTCTTCCGTGTACCGCGCTTCATGGATCATGTACTGGCCTTTGCACTGCTTTGCTGCGAGCGTTGCACGGGCAATAATGTTCCGGACATCAAGGTTATTATCCAGAATGTCGTAGATTCCCATTGCTGTTTCCAGATAGTAAGCCGCCTTATACTTTTTCAGTTCCCGTTTTATATATAGAATAAATCCATTGAGTTTTTTCTCGTCTTTTGGAAAACAGATGCCAAAAACATCCCCGTCAATCCTTCCAAATACGCAGTTTTCCACGTCCTGCCAATATGTTTCGATCAGACCGGAAATATAGACCAGAAGGCGGTCTCCTGCTTCTACTCCGTAAAAATTGTTGATCATTTTGAAACGTTCAATATCAAGACGTATAAATGTAAACTTTGTATCCTGATTATTTTCCAGGTTTCTTTTTACACATTGACTGAACTTCTGTATCGTATACAATCCAGTCAGACCATCATGTTCCAGCGAATGTGCCATACTCCGTTTGATCGTGTTCAGCACACGGAAACGGATGATCTCCGGCTGGAAAACTTTTGGAATAAAATCCCACACGCCCAGTTCGAGACATCTTTTTTCCGTTTGATAATCATTCTCTGTCGTTGCTACGACAATTGGTATATTGCGGATGGATTCCCTCGTTCTGGCTTCTTCCATAAACGCAAAGCCGTCCATGCCCGGCATAACAATATCCAGAATTACCAGAACGATATCATCTTTTCTTTTCTCCAAAACCTCCAGACCGCTCCTGCCATCCTCTGCCTCGATAATGTTATATTTATCTTTTAAAATGTCAGCCAGTGTTTCCCGGTTCAGTCTGCTGTCGTCTACAATTAAAATGGCATTTTTCATATGTGACACCTCGTTTATGTACTAATTTCATTATACTCCAAGTAGTACGCTTTTTTCAATTAGTTTGTAAGTTTTTGTGCAAATTTACAGAAAATTACAGCCGTAATGGTACTAATAACAGTCGCCAGTATTGCAGGTCCTATGATTTCCGCCGGGTTCACGCTCCCATACTGGCTTCTGAAGGCGATAATATTGACCGGGATCAACTGCAGGGATGAGATATTCATGATCAGAAACGTACACATCTCTGCGTTGGCAGTGCCACGCGGTACCGGGGCTGGTTTTGTCCTGTGACCTTTTTTTCTTTTTGCCGCACCGTTCTGCACTTCCATCTCCTTTCGCCTGCTCTCCTCTAATTCTTCAAGGCTTTCCATTGCCTTCAGTCCGGCTGGCGTAGCCGCCCAGCCAAGTCCGAAAATATTTGCGATCATATTGGCTGCGATCTGCTCATTTGCAACGTGACCCGGTGGAATCTGCGGAAAAAGAAATCTTAAAACAGGTTTTAACTTTTTTGATAATCCGGCGATCACTCCTCCTCTCTCTGCGATCCGCATCAGTCCCATCCAGAAGGACATCACTCCGGTCATCGTGATGCAGAGTGTCACTGCCTCTTTTGCAGAATCAAGCACAGCCCCGGTAACTGCCGGAATCGTCCCATGGAACGCAGAAAATAGGACTCCGGATAAAATCATAAATGCCCATAAATAATTCATATATGCACAACTTCCTGCTTATTGTTTATAACAATCCTATGACAGGGACACTGAAAAAATATCTTTAATGTGTGCCGACACTTGTGTAATCCGTGTGCATATTTTTCTTCTGGTCGAACACAAACACCATGCCTTCCTGAAACGAAAAGCCGCTTCCTTCCGAATCCACACGCACTGTCTGGTATCCTTCTGTTTTCCACATATCACAGTATCCATTGTTGACATTTTGCCTGTTTTCATAGTCGAGATGTGGTTTTCCTTCTTTGACCGTCTGAATGGAAAAATACACGATCAGATATCCATCCCGCAGAAATACAGGATCTTTTTGTCTGATCCTGCCTTTCTTTTGTGCAACATAATCAGCAAGATCAACTTCCGCATTGGCAATGTATACATCTGCCGGGATCTGATAACTTCCACGCCACGTCTGCATTCCTTCTGCCGTGATTGTCCGGTCTTCTGCCTTCAGGCTCACCGGAAGATAAAATTCCTGTAAATCGTCTTTGCGGTATAAGTTTACCTGATGTAGACTGCTGCCGTCCCGCTCCATATAATAATAGGTTGGAACAAGTTCAACAGAATCCTCTGCATGCCACATACTTCCGATCGTTCTCACAGAAAATTCCATGCGATACCCTAAACCCGGTGCATGAATGCTGCTGTCATACGGATGGCTCCCCTTGATAAGCGGCACCAGATACAGACTGTCTGGCTTCCTCTGTCTGATTCCGTTCAGATCATTCGTCCCACTGAAATAAGCCGTGTCTGTCCGAGCCGTCTTCCCTTCTTTCCAGAACACGCGCTCCCACCTTGGATAATCGATCACATTTGTCACACAAAAATCATACAGCCGTCCGATTACTGTCACTCTGACGCTTCCAGTCGCTATGTAGTTGTTTTTATCTGTGTTTGCATATTCCTGTTCTGTTATATTTTTTTCCGCGTTAATTGCAATTGAGCGGTAAGAAATATTATAATCGCCTTCCGGCACTGACACAGGGAGTAAAAATTCAGCGGACTCAGACAGAATGGTGATCCAGCTGTCCGCCGCAATCTGCCTGCCGTCCGAGACGACCGGAAATGGAAATCTCACCTGCCTTGCCTTCACATATTTTCGATAATCTCTGGTTCCGTAGCCCATTTCACCCAGATGCGTTCCGGCTGTTCCAACGGACACGGTAAATGTACGCCCTAAGATCAGACTTTTATATTTGGTCGGAATAATCTGCTGATTAAACGCAATCTCGTCTCCCGACATTCCAACACAGACGACCGGAGTATGAACTGCCACCGGGTTGACGTCAGGTACCATCGCATCATTTTCGATTCCGCCTGAAAAATAAGATGCATATTCTGCCGTACCAGTGGATTCGTATATCTGATTCGCTGTTGCACCGGGAATCTGAACCTCATTTTTCTGCACTGACTGTTTTCGCTCATCGGATAATGTGACTGGCTCCGGTGTTTTCTCCTCGCAGGCAGCTCCATTCATCCATATTTCTCCATCTACAGAAAACACGTCATTTTTTACTATAATTTTACCTATTTTATTATCTACGAGCGGCAAAATATCACTATCTGGAATTGCAGGTCTGGTTGTACCGCCAGCGATCACACCGCCATCCACCGCAACGGCTGCCTCTGGGAGTGTCATGGAATCTGTGTTCTTTTGCACTGTGACATTTGGATAGTACAAATTCTCCATCCGGATTTTTCCGTCTGGCAATGCAGCGTTTTGTACCTCTGCATTTTTCAGGTAACACAGATCGATCGAACGGATTTTCCAATAGGAATACTCTCTTGGAACCTCCATACTTTTTGTGACAGTCACCTGTTCCTGATGTGGTCTTCCATCATTCCAGGTCAGTGTGTAAGTCACATTTGCTGTGACCGGAACTGCCTTCGTTCCATAATGATGCTCATACGTTGCCTGATAATAATATTTTTGCAGGCTTCCTCCGATGGACACACACTCCGATGACGGAATGGCACGGTTCACCTCAAACTCATCCGATGAAATCCACAGGCGGTTGACGGAAGATAGATTATCCGCATTGATCCCGGAAGTCACTGTGACAACCTCCATGTTTTCATCGCCCTCCACAGGTGCTTCGATCATCCCCGGATTCGCCGGGAAATAAACACTTTTGTCAAAATGGCTTTTTAATCCCTCTTTATCCCTCCAGTTTCTTGCTCCTGCAATTCCGCTGTAAGTTGTGTATACCTCGCCGGACAGTGCACCTCCTTCGCTCATAGAGCCCTGCTTTACGCCATTCTGAACGACAGTCATAATACCGTCCAGATAAACCGTACCGCCATTCGTATACAATTCCTGTGCCCATTCGGGATATGCGCTGTTGATGCTCTGGAAAATCCGTTCTTTATGGATCACAAAATATCCATATAAATACTCCGGGTTATTTGGATCGACTTTATCCGGACAATATGTCTCTAATTTCACCCGGACGCTTTGGTTTCCGGCGATCGGACTGTTATATCTCTTGATCGTCCAGCCGAGTGTCGTGTAACGGATTCCGGTCACTGCCGCTTTATCGTGTGTGACCATCCACAGATTTCCTTCGGAATCAAATGCAATTCCTTCCTCTTCAAATGGTATTGAAGCGGCATAAATATTCATTTTTTCGCCAAAATACAGGTTTAGAAGAAAAATGATCAAAATAATACCAATGGGAAATCGTTTTTTATTATATTTTTGTTTTCTAATTGGGAACATCCTCTCTCTACATATTCAGAGAATCCTTTACATATGATGTGTTAATTAGATATAATAGAATTAGGCTTTTATTCTAGCATATGAAGTGAGGTAATGCAAGTTTGAACCAAAACAGATATTCTAAAATTTTTACAAAGAAAAAAGTCGCATCATCCGCCGTGTGTGTGGCACTCGCCATTTCACTTTTTGCCGGTTGTGCGCACTTTGAGTCAATTGAATACAGCCAGGAAATATCCGAAGAAAATCCCCAGACCGTTGAAGCCTTTGATCAGTTCATAAACGATATTTTTGAGACGGAAGTGACGGAAAATACGATCAATCTGCATTTTACCATCTCGGATCCCGAAAAATATGGCATCACCGATTACCCTGTCACTTTAGGCGATCTCTCGATTGATGCCATGGCAGACAGCAACGCAAGACTGGAAAATTACCTGTCGGGTTTAAGCTCTTTTTCCTACACGGAACTTACCTTAAACCAGCAGCTCACTTATGATATATTGGAAAACTATTTTAAACTGCAGCTGGCTATGGCTGACATGTATTTGTATGATGAACTGCTGCGCCCATCGACCGGTGTTCAGGCACAGCTTCCAATCCTGTACGAAGAATACTCTTTCAACAGCAAAAAAGACGTGGAAGATTATCTGAAACTTCTTGCCTTAACAGATGAATATTTTGACCAGATCATTTCTTTTGAGAAGGAGAAGGCAGATGCGGGACTTTTTATGTCCGATTTTGCCTGCCAGAACATTATCGATCAGTGTAACGCTTTTATTGCGGATTCCGACAATCACTACCTGATCGAAACGTTTAACACAAGGATTGATAAGCTCACCGGTCTGACCCAGTCTGAAAAAGACCATTACAGGCTGCAAAACGAAAAAATGCTCCTCGAACATATTTTTCCAGCCTACGAAAATCTCGCCGCTGCACTGACAGACCTTTTAGGTTCTGGAACCAATGAAAACGGACTTTGCTATTTCCCGGAAGGAAAACAGTATTATGAATATCTGCTCGCCTACAACACCGGCACTTCCGAAAGTGTCAAAACCCTGGAAAATATGATTTCCAATGAACGGGTAAAAGTATTGCAGGAATCCTCCGACCTTACTACTGAGAACCCGGAGCTTTGGGAGCTTGCCTCCGAAGCAACTCTGACACCAACGGATTCTGCAACCACATTAAATCATTTAAAAGAGGTTATGCTGGATGATTTCCCTGCTCCGCCGGAAACAAGTTATACCGTCAATTACATCGACGACTGCGTGGCAGATTATCTTGCCCCGGCATTTTACGTGATCGCACCGATCGACGATTATTCACATAACTCTATTTATATTAATGAAACAACGGATACTACCAATATTTCCTATTTTACAACGCTTGCACACGAAGGATTTCCGGGACATCTTTACCAGACGGTCATGACTTATGAATCGGGGATTGAGCCGGTGCGCTCGATTTTAAATTATTCCGGTTTCGTCGAAGGCTGGGCGACTTATGTGGAATTCCAGTCTTATCATTATGCAGGTCTGGATGACGATGTCGCCACCATTTTAGAGCTGAATCAGGATGCCACCTTAAGCCTCTATGCTTCCACCGATATCGGCATCCACTATGAGGGCTGGACTTTGGAGGACACGAAAAAGTTCTGGAATAATTACGGAATCACAAATGATGATGCGATTGAAAGTATTTTTGAGCTGATCGTGGAAGAACCGACACATTATTTAAAATATTATATTGGATTTTTAAAATTCGAGGAATTGAAGAAGGAGACTTCCCTGAAAAATATCAAGGATTATAATGATAAATCCTTCCATCAGGCGGTACTGTCCATTGGACCGGCTCCATTTGATATTGTGGATAAATATCTGCCAGCATACTATGAATATATTGAGTAACCGGAGTTTAACTAGCGTAGTGTCGCAGATTTTGTGGTGCTTTTATAGGCTGTGAGGGGCAGATATAGGCGCCCTCTCGCAAGTCGTGATTTTATAAG
>OOBT01001687.1_pt1 | contig 11085 bp, 8 predicted proteins | sample 1671551 | NCBI WGS metagenome assembly OOBT01 (sample SAMN06348168, study PRJEB24527) | human gut metagenome | reverse complement strand
AAGCCGTTCCGTTTTTTTTTGTTCTTATTAATGAGCTGTCACGTCAGAAAATTCTATGCCGACCTGCTTGCCCTCATATGTTGCGGAATACTCAAACGTTGTGCCAACAACTGTCGCCTTGCCATTGCTGTCTATCTTGAGCTTGCACTTCGGAAGCTTCTGGATATAAAGCTGTTTTGTTTCCCCAGGATAGTTGTTGTCATATATCTGAAGGATATATTTTCTGTGGCAATCAGAATCCTGAATAAGTCCGATAGCGTTCACTGTATGAGTATCGTCTATAGTTGTAACAACCGGTATGCCAAGGCTGAGCTGGTCTTCAAGCTTTTCAAAGCCCTTACTGTCGTTGTTAAGGTTATACTCTGACGAAGAATCGTCCCACTGGAGGGCGTTAAGTCTGTAGAGTGCCTTTGCGAACTCTGCGTCATTTGAGGAATAGCCACCCTTTATTTTTTCAATGCCGTTTGCTATATCCATATCAAGCAGCTCTACCTTTTTCCAGCGGAGATTGCCGCCTGATATTTTCGTAACGTCCTTTACCCAGCCCTTGTTCTTGCTGTCATACTTATAGTCATCATTAAGGGTGAGAATATCCCCTGTGCAGGAATAGTCGAGATACTTTGTAACGTCTGAATATGTGCCCGCAAAAAGGTCTGAGGTTATCTTGCTAAGCGGCACTCTTTCGTCATACTGTTTACCAAAGTCTGTTCCGCTTATGTCATAGCCTGCGGCATTGACCTTTATGTCGCTCTTATCTGACGGAGTGATATCCCCAAGAGAAGTCTTTACATTTCCGAGATACCAATCTCTTGCCATAACAGCCATGCCGAAGTCAACACTTGCGGTAGTTGTTGTTCTGAAATTCTTGAATGAGAAGCCGTTCACCTTTGGGTCAAAGCCTGTGTTGTAGAGTGAATAACCTCTTACGTTATCATCAGCGTTCGTGTATGTAACGATATCGTAGTTCAGTGTAGTAACTATCTGCTTGTAAACGTCATTAAGGGCGTTTGCGTCGGAAGCTGAGTAATACTTTCCGCCTGTGGAATAAGCAAGCTCCTGAAGCCAATCTCTGTCAACATCTCTGCCAAGACCAACTGTGAGAACGATTATGTCCTTATCCTTTGCAGTATTTGCAAGGCTTGAAACGCTTGCAGGATTAAACTCGTCAGACTCGCCGTCTGTGAGCATCACGATGATATTTCTGTATTTTCCACCGGAAGTTGCCTTGAACTCGTCCATGCACTTTTTAAGAGCCGTCTGGCTGTGAGTGCCGTTAAATATCTCTTTTTCAGACTTTATCTTATCGAGAGCTTCCGTAAGCTTCGTCTTATCATCAGTGAAGTCTACCATCTTTTTGTAGCTTCCTGTGAACTTGCAAATGCCGACCTGATAGTGGCTCTCAAACTTGTCGATAAGATTCTTTGCAAATTCAAGACGCTTGAAGTCAACATCATTCTCAGAAGAAGTTACACACTGCTCCTTTGGATACATAGAGCCGGAGTTATCAACGAGGAAGCAGATCCTTGTTGTGGCTTCATCGTTTACAGTTTTCTCAACTCCTACCACATAAGTGCCAAGCTCTGTAAGAGAAGCAGAAACTGTCTTTTTGCTCTTGTCTGCCTTTGAATCCACCTTTGTGTAAAGGGTCGAGCGTGAATCAAATCTCAGCACTGTAAGGTCATCAAATGAATATCCCATTTTGCTCAACTTTGCAGAGTCGATATCAAAAGTTATCTTTGCCGAGTTGAACTTATAGTCAGAATAAGCGTCATAAGCCTTTGTGACGATACTTGCATTTGAAGAGATACCAAAGAGGTCAAGCTCAACGAGGGTCGCACTGGCAGCGTTTGCATCGCCCTTTATTTCAAGGCGGCAGTCCCCTGCATTTTTTTCCACTGTAAGCTCTCTTTCAGCGTCATTGGTCTTTCCGTCAGACTTTGACTCTCTCGGATTTGTGCCTGCCATAAGCTCATAGCCATCAAGAAGACCGTCACCGTCAGTATCGGCTTCAATAGGGTTCGTGCCTAGCTTTATCTCATCGCCGTCGCTTATTCCGTCATTGTCAGTATCCTCGCTTTGAAGATTAGTGCCATGACGTACCTCATCGGCATTCTTTATGCCGTCACCGTCCCAGTCCTGATCGTCAGAAAACTCCGACTCCTTGAAGGTAGTGCTTATATCAAGCTTTGTTATGACCGATTTCGCCATGGCGATACGGTTATTTTCCCTTATTTTCAGCCCCACGACAACACAGGCAGCCACAAGGAACGCAAGCACTATACACAGCACCAGCAATGCTATCTTCTTTTTGCGCTTTCCTCTGTTCATGCTCTGAACAAAATCATTCGTATCAGAAAAATTTGCTTTCATAAATATTAATTCCCCTTATCAGATCACATATTTCACGATATTAATATTTTAGCATATATGTATCTCATTTGCAAGCAAAATAGCCTAGAATAATTCACAAAATAAACTGTTCTTTTTTGTTTACAAACAGTATATCTTACCAAAACATTAACAAGATAATTCTTTTATTATTAACCTAAAATAAATTAAAACCTTCTTTTTCCACAAAAAAGGGCAGCTCCTCTCGGAACTGCCCTTTGGCATAATACTATCACTCTTCTGTAACAGTATTATAAATAACGTTCACAACGAAGTCCTTGTCATAATCTACCTGCAAGATAGAATCAGGCTCAAGCTCGTCTGCAATGATCTTCTTTGCAATAAGAGTTTCGATACGTCTTTGGATAAACCTCTTGAGAGGTCTTGCACCGAAGTTCTGATCGTAGCCCTGATTTACGATAGCTTCCTTAGCGGCGTCTGTTACCTCTATGCTGAGCCTCTTGTCTTCAAGACGCTTGCCAAGCTCTGCAAGCATAAGGTCAACTATCTTGTATATCTCCGTCTTCATAAGAGGCTTGTAGTAGATTATATCGTCAAGTCTGTTAAGAAACTCAGGTCTGAACTGCTGTTTCAGCAGAGCGTCCACCTTGTCCCTTGCTTCCTGAGATATCTCGCCCTCAGGTGTGATACCCTCAAGGATATAAGGAGAACCAAGGTTTGAAGTGAGGATTATGATAGTGTTCTTGAAGTCAACCGTTCTGCCCTGTGAGTCTGTGATACGTCCGTCGTCAAGCACCTGCAAAAGGATATTGAAAACGTCAGGGTGAGCCTTTTCAATCTCGTCAAGAAGAACTACTGAATAAGGCTTTCTTCTTACAGCCTCGGTGAGCTGACCGCCCTCCTCATAGCCTACATATCCCGGAGGCGCTCCGATAAGACGGCTTACGCTGAATTTCTCCATGTACTCCGACATATCTATACGAACGATATTGTTCTCGTCGTCAAACAATGCCTGCGCAAGAGTTTTTGCAAGCTCTGTTTTACCAACGCCTGTAGGACCAAGGAACAGGAACGAACCTATCGGCTGATTTGGATTTGCGATACCGGCACGAGATCTCATGATAGCCTCAGACACACGCTCAACGGCTTCGTCCTGACCGATAACTCTCTCGTGGAGGATATCAGGCAGGTGGAGAAGCTTCTCACGCTCGCCCTCCATAAGCTTTGCAACAGGGATACCTGTCCAGCGGCAGATTATCCTTGCGATCTCTTCCTCTGTTACCTTATCTCTTAGCAGAGTGTTCTTTGTCTTTGACTTCTCTGCCTTTTCTTCTTCCTCGGCAAGCTGCTTCTGCAAGTCAGCCATTCTGCCGTATTTCAGCTCTGCAAGCTTGTTAAGGTCATATTCACGCTCTGCTCTCTCGATATCCTTTGAGCATTGCTCGATATCCTCACGGAGCTTCTGCACCTTAGAGATAGCAGACTTCTCATTCTCCCATTTAGCTTTCATTTCATTGAACTGCTCACGCATTTCTGAAAGCTCTTTCTGCACCTCATGGAGATGTTCAACTGCAAGCTTATCAGTTTCCTTTTTAAGGACAGTTTCCTCTATCTCGTGCTGGAGAAATCTGTCTGTGATATATCTGTTTGAAAGAACAGCCGCCGCAATAAGCGCCTGATCCTGAATTTTTACGCCGTGGAATACTTCGTATCTTTCTTTCAGACCACGGAGTATAGAGATAGTGTCCTCAACTGTCGGCTCGTCAACCATAACAGGCTGGAAACGTCTTTCAAGAGCGGCGTCCTTTTCGATATACTGACGGTACTCGTTAAGAGTCGTTGCACCGATACAATGGAGTTCGCCCCTTGCAAGCATAGGTTTCAGCAGGTTGCCTGCGTCCATTGCGCCGTCTGACTTGCCTGCGCCAACGATATTGTGAAGCTCATCTATAAAGAGTATAATCCTGCCCTCAGACTTCTTTATCTCCTCAACGACTGCCTTGAATCTTTCCTCAAACTCGCCTCTGTATTTTGCACCTGCGATAAGCGCACCCATATCAAGTGAGAAAACCTGTCTGTCTTTCAGACTGTCAGGAACATCTCCGCTGACGATACGCTGAGCAAGGCCCTCTGCAATGGCGGTCTTACCAACGCCAGGCTCACCAATAAGGCAAGGATTGTTCTTTGTTTTTCTTGAAAGTATCCTTATAACGTTTCTTATCTCGCTGTCTCTGCCGATAACAGGGTCAAGCTTGTTTTGTCTTGCAAGCTCCACAAGATCCTGACCGTACTTTTTCAGCACGTCATATGTTTCCTCAGGATTCTGGCTCGTTACCTGAGCGTTTCCTCTTACAGCTTGAAGAACTTTCAGGAACTTTGTTTTTGTTACCCCAAAGGTCTTGAAGATCTCTTTTACTGCGCTGTTTGGGCTGTCCATTATGCCCATAACAAGATGTTCAACTGAAACGTATTCGTCCTTCATTCTTGAAGCTTCCGATTCGGCTTCCGCAAAAGCCTTGTCAAGGTCGCTTGAAATGTATACAGAGTCCTGTGCACGTCCGCCTACCTGTACCTTAGGTATATCGTCAACTGCTCTTGTAAGAGCCGCCTCTATATTTTCAGGGGCTATATCCATTTTTACAAAAAGCTGCGGCACAAGACCGTTTTCCTGTGAAAGCAAAGCCAACAGCAAGTGCTGCTGGTCAACAGCCTGATTTGAGTTTCTTGAGGCAATGCTCTGCGCTTCCTGCAAAGCTTCCAATGATTTCTGTGTCAATTTCTGAGCGTTCATAAAATTACCTCCCTTATCATCTTAAAAAGATATATGCTCACAGCAGGCGGAATGCTCCGCCCACCGTTTAAAGAACGACAACGCCTTTTTTCAGATATCTTTCATACATTTCAGATACCTTTCTTGCCGCCGTTTCAGGTTCTGCAGCGTTGTCAAAGTAAAGCTGAATACAGCTGTCCATACAGCTTATATAATCACCGATAGCGTTCGCTATATCCTCGTCGGTCAGCTCCGACTGAGGCGGTGCGTAAAAATCTCTTGTAAATCTGCCCTCGGCTGTTTCATAAGGCACGCCAGTAGTGAAAAGATACGAAAGATATTTTTCTTCGAGCCTTGCCCACAGCTTAAAAAAGCTGTCAAGCATTGAAATGAGCTGTGTGCTCTGAGTTCTGAAAGATACTTTCAGCCTACCCACCTTTCCGTGAAAATCTCGGCTCAGCTCTATGCTGTATCGTATGGTCGGCTTATATTTATATCTCAACGGACTTTTTATAGACATCATAGCGTCAGAGGGCTGATTAAGGGTCTGAAACCTGCTGTCCATAAGCTGTTCTATTTTTGCGAATATCTCACGCATTCTTTTTTCAGGGGTGAGAAGCTGGACACGCTCTGCCAAAATCTGATTTATCAGATTTGAACGGCTGGTATTCATTGAATATGCCAGTCTGTCGATAGCCTCCACCACATCGTCTGCAAGCACCAGACTATACACGCTCTTGTTCACTTTGCTCTCATTCCTTTCTTTAAGGCGTTCCCATATGGCGTCGCCTTTTATCACTGTACTTATTATACCACATTCTAATAATTTGTCAATAGGATTATATAATTTTAATTACGAATTATATAGATGCACAATAGAATGTATGTTCTGCGCCTCTAATTTGTGCAGTTTTATTGAAAACTCGTCAAAAGTATGATATAATAGCAGATACCAAGTTGGAAAGGCGTGATAAAAATGCTCAAAGGCGTTATATTTGATATGGACGGACTAATGATAGATACGGAAAAGCTGCTCACAAGGTTTTGGTGTGAGGCGGCGAATCATTACGGCTATCCAATGACAAAGGAACACGTTCTGGGCATACGCTCTCTTGCAGCGAAGTATGCTATCCCACATCTGAAAGGCATTTTCGGAGAGGATTTTGATTACTACAAAGTTCGTGCAAAGCGTATCGAGCTTATGAACGAGTTTATCAGGCAAAACGGCATAGAAAAGAAAAAGGGGCTTGATGAGCTTCTTGACTATCTTGACAGCACAGGGCTGAAAAAAGCCGTTGCCACCGCCACCGACCTACAGCGCACCACACTGTATCTCAGCTCTATAAATATCATTGACAGATTTGACAAGCTTATCTGCGGAAACATGATAGAAAACGGCAAGCCTGCCCCTGATATTTATCTCGCCGCCGCAAAGGAGCTGGGGCTTGACCCTGGCGAGTGCATTGCCCTTGAGGACTCACCAAACGGCATACGCTCCGCCCACACCGCAGGCTGCAAGCCTGTTATGATACCCGACCTTTCACAGCCTGACGAGGAAACAAAAAAACTTCTGTATGCCTGCTGTGATGACCTTTCCAAGGTCATAGGTGTGATACAAAAGCTTGTGTGATATGATATATTCTGTCAATCCATGTAGGGGCGAACATTGTTCGCCCGCTTTTTGTAAAAACCCTATAAAAATTGATACAATGTTACACGAATTGACACAAACGCTACATAGGGATAGTAAAACCGATAGCTTTATCACTTCGACGGGCGAACGCTGTTCGCCCCTACACTGACTACACTGATTTGCAAAATAAAATACAAAAATGCGGATACCTCCACGATATCCGCATTTATTTTTTATCCTGTCTAATTAATCCTCGACCTCAGAAACAGAAGACGTGTCAGTGTCCGTCTTGCTGTCCTTGTCTTTATTATCAGAAGCCTTGCCGCCCAGATACTTTTCATAAATAGCTATCTGATCCTCAACAGCCTTCAGCTCGTCCTTAGACTTTGTTGTAACACAAATATATTTGTGTCCGTTATCATCAAGTATAGTTGAAAGAGTGTACTTTGCTTCGTCGGTGAAGCCTGTCTTTCCGCCCTCGATGCTTATGCCGTCGTCAGCCTCGCCGTCACCGTCACAATCCACATAGTAGCCCTCAATTCTCTGTGCAACAATGCTTGTAAGCTCGATACCGTCCTTGTGCTGTTTTGTCTTTGAAGTTGTGTACTTTGTTGCTGTAAGCACTTCACGGCAAGTTTCGTTATCCATAGCCGCCTTTGTGATAACTGCGATATCCTGCGCTGTGGAATAATGATTTTTGTTGTGCAGACCGCTTGCATTCACAAACTTCGTGCCGGTAAGACCAAGCTCCTGGATCTTAGCGTTCATAAGCTCAACAAACTTCTCCTCTGAGCCTGCAACTGCGTTTGCAAGACCTGTTGTGCCGTCAGCACCGCTCACAAGGATAGCTGAATAAAGCAGGTCTTTCATTGTAACAGTTTCCCCGGCTTCAAAGCCTGCTCTTGATGCGTTGTCCTCGATAAGAGGGTCGATATCATCGCTTGTGAACTTATATGTAGCGTCCATATCCTGAATATTCTCTGCGGCTACAAGAAGCGTAAGCATCTTTGTAAGAGAAGCAGGATATACCTTTTTCTCGTAATTATAACCTGCAACTATCTCATTAGTGTCAGCGTCAACAAGTATAGCTGAGTTTGCTGTCATACCCTTTATATTTATATCCTGATAATTTGCAGACTTCACAGGATAATTGCTCACAGGCTCTTCCACAACTGATGAAAGGTCGTCAACCTCTGAAACCTCCTCAGAAGAGCTTTCCTCAGGTTTGCTGTTCACCTTAACAACTGCGTCTGCCACCTTGCTTGCCTGAATGGTATATCTTCCTGTCACCACCAGTGCCGCTGAACCAACAGCCACAAGCATTATAACTATAAGCACAGCAACTATAGCTGCACCGCCCTTTTTGTTTGTCCTCTTCATTTTTACAACAATTCCTTTCCTGGTGCTTATACTGCACCTATCTCCTCTTTTTCTTCCTTATGACCATATTTCGCTTCATACTCGTTAAGAGTATCGTGACAATATTTAAGTATATCTCTTCTCGTCACAATACCTATAAAAACTTCCCTGTCATCAATAACAGGCACAAAGTTCTGATCCATTGAAAGAAGTATCAGATCCTCGATAGTAGAATAAACATAGACGGGTTTCATTCTAACACGCCTTGTTATCTCGCTTATCTTATATTTTTCCAGCTCACGCATATCCTGAATGCCATTATTGAGCATGAACCACAGAAAGTCGCCCTCTGCAAGGGTCTTTACATATCTGCCCTCACGGTCGATAACAGGCACAGCGGTAAAGCTGTGATTTTTCATTTTCTCAAGAGCCTGCCTTGCTGTGTTGTCATCATAGACAAAATCCACGCAAGCCTTCGGCTTCAAAAACTTTAGTATATTCATTTATATATATATCCTCTTGTAAGCATACGTTTTTATGCGGTAACGACCGCACCTATAATTATACCAAAAAAACGCATACAAGTAAAGCATAGAGAGGGCATTTTCCGCCCTGCGTTTTCAACAAATCTCCACGCTGAAATTGTGCATTTTGACTTACTGCTGTGCAGACTTGTAGCCGTATGTGTAAACAAGGCTCACAAAACTGTCATAGGATATAGTCTTAAGATCGTCCGTCTGATATCCCCCTGCACTGAGATCGTCTGTTGTAACGCCTGCTTTGTTTAAGATACCCTGACAATAGCCAAGCCTCTGATCTTCTGACATACTGTCAAAGTCCACAAGACTTGTCGCCTGAGATACGTCAAACAGGCTGTCGTCAGCGTCCCCTGAAAGCTCGTCAACAGTATATTCTGAAACTGTATCATCTGAGCCTTCAATGGTAAAGGTCTGCGTGTATTTTTTTAAGCTTCCGTCAGATTTATCAAAATACAGGTCGATAGCAGTAATGTATGTGTCGCCCGTATAAGTGTACTCCTCGATATCGAAATCATCAGCCTCATCACTGTTTATATGACCATAGGTTCTCGGCAGGTTTTGCTTGACTATGCTTTCAAGAACGCCGTCAAGCTCCTTCACGTCTGACTTGTGATAAACACCGGTCACGTTATCGTAATCATATCCTGCTCCGTCAACATAGATAAATCCGCTGGTGCCTATGTCCGATGTGACTTTCAGATAGATGTTTCCGCCCTTTTTGGCTCTTACTACCTCCTGCTTTGAGCCGTCGGCCTCTGTGCAGGTCGTTTTCAGAGTGTAGTCACCGTCAAAGATCGCTGCAGTTTTTTTAATAAGCTCACCCTGCTCGTTCAATACCTTGCTATCCGCATCACTCTCGTCACCCTTGCTGTCCTCAGACTTTGCGCTGTCGGCATTGTCGGCTGTTGAAACGTTCGCCTTGCTCTCTGTGGCAGAAGAGCTGTCCTTACCATCCTTTGAACAGCCCGCTGCACACAAGCATACCACGCAAGCGCAGAGAGCCGCACATATTTTCTTTATGTCCATATGTAAATATCCTTTCAGACCATGTACTATATTTCTTTTTCAAGACAATATTGCCCTTAACATTATACACCCCTTAAACTTTTATGTCAAGAGATAAGGCAGAGCGTAAAGATCGGTGAATTATTTGCTATTTTACCTTATTTACGCACATAAATAACACAAAAATCACCTATCAATGTATACTGTGAGTTCATGCTTTTTTCACAAAAGTCTGGTATAATATTTGGGTATTCTGACGAAAGAACACCTAAAGAAGAAAAATATATGTGAAAGAGGAAGTAAAATGGAAGCAGGTCTGATAATCGGAAACCAAATAATAATAATGTTCATTATCCTTATTATAGGCGCATTTTGCTATTTAAAAGGAATAATCACAAAGGACGGTACAAAACAGTTGTCCTCATTCGCACTGAATATAATCAATCCTGTGCTTATATTCATGTCCTATCAGTCAAAATATGACAAGACACTTGTGCATGGATTGCTGTGGTCTTTTCTGCTGTCAGCGATATCCTATGCAGTGACTATCTTGCTCACCTATGTTCTTATAAGAAAAAAGACTCCCGACCTTGCGGTGGAGCGTGTTTCGTCAATATATTCAAACTGTGCATTCATGTGCATACCCCTTATAAACGGCATTTACGGCTCAGAAGGCGTTTTGTATCTTACAGCGTATCTTACGTTCTTCAACGTCCTTATCTGGACGCACGGACTTATGACAATGAAAGGCGAGCGTGACTTTTCTTCTCTTGTGAAAGCCCTTATCTCACCGTCAGTTATAGCCGTTGTGGTCGGTCTTATTTGCTATCTTACAAATGTCAGACTGCCAAAAGTTCCTGCAACAGCTTTGCAGTACATAGCAGATATGAACACGCCTATCGCCATGGTGATAGCAGGTGCAACAGCCGCACAGACCAACGTTTTGAAAGCCCTTCAAAACCGCCGTATCTACTACGTTTCACTGTGCAAGCTCATAATACTCCCTGTGGCAGGCTTCTTTGCAATGTGGATACTTGATCCTCCTCCGATAGTTCTTATGACAGTTACCATAGCCGCCGCCTGCCCTGCTGCGACCATGTGTACAATGTTCGCTGTAAACCTTGACAAGGACCCTAAAACAGCCTCAGAGATCTTTACAGTCACCACTATCCTCAGTGCTGTAACTCTGCCGCTTATAACTATCTTTGCCGACAGACTTACATATCATATTTAAAGTCAGCCTAAGCAAACATATCCATATAAACAAAAAGACCTGTCAGCATTTCGCTGCACAGGCTGTGAAAAGATAAATAAGCTACGCTCTGCAATGCTTTCCGAAAACCTCGGAGAGCATTTTTTTATCACTCTTTTTGCTGCACCGCAGGTAATTCAGATCGGAAGAGCGTCGTGTAGGGAAAGAGTGTAGATCT
>OOBT01001678.1_pt1:7500-11128 | contig 11128 bp, 13 predicted proteins | sample 1671551 | NCBI WGS metagenome assembly OOBT01 (sample SAMN06348168, study PRJEB24527) | human gut metagenome | reverse complement strand
GTGTTCACAGGGATGACATGGATGGGAGAGTGTGTGAGAGAGAAGACAGTGTGAGAGTAGACTTGGTGGTAGTACGACACCATGGAAGTGTTCACAGGGATGACATGGATGGGAGAGTGTGTGAGAGAGAAGACAGTGTGAGTGATGACTTGGTGGTAGTACGACACCATAGAAGTGGGAACAGACACTCTCTCAGAACACAAGTGATGTGAGATCACTCAGTGTGGTGACACAAGTGAGAAGGATGTGAGAGTGCGTGTGGTGACACTCGATGTGAGATGGTGAGTGTGAGAAGACAAGTGATGGGTGTGAGCACTCAGAGAAGTGAGGTGAGAGAGAACGCGGGGATGAGTGAGCATGGTAGCACAAGTGATGGGAGTGAGTAGCCAGGGATGACGATGAGATGACTTGGTGAGTGCAATGAGTGTGGGTGTGTGTGAGAACACTGAGTATGGAATGAGTGGTAACACGAGTGATGTGAGAGTGAGTAGTCAGGGATGACTTGGGTGAGATGACTCGAGAGAGAAGTCAGGGATAACGATGAGATGGGTGAGAAGACAAGTCATGGGTGTGAGAACACAGGGATGACGAAGTGAGTGAGATCACAGGGATGACGAAGTGAGTGAGGACACAGGGATGACGAAGTGAGCAGTATGAGGAAGAACACTCCAGAACCTTCCTCCATAAGAGTGAGGACACAGGGATAACGAAGTGAGTGAGGACACAGGGATGACGAAGTGAGCAGGGTGAGGAAGAACACTCCAGAACCTTCCTCCATAGGAGTGAGGACACAGGGATGACGAAGTGAGCAGTGAGGAAGAACACTCCAGAACCTTCCTCCATAGGAGTGTCATTGAACACGACCATTACTCGCTTCGCTCGTAACCATAACTCGCTTCGCTCGTAACCTTCGCTCGTGACCATAACTCGCTTCACTCGTGACCATCGCAATCAAATCAACACTCACCATCATTCCTCCCTCTCCATTGATATGGACCCTCCACCTACCATCAACGATGGGCCGATCCATTCACGATGAAACCATGGAATGAGTAAGGGTGGTCTTACTATCCATTGAGCAGACATCGGGAATGAATCGACTGTGAGAAACACAACATCGGAGATGCGATGATGGAGAACAAACAGCTTTGGAGGAGGAGAGAAGGATAGTGAGTGGAATGGAAGTCTCTTCTTGGGTCGGAAGGGACTTGAGGATAGGGTGGTGTGTGGAAGAGAAGGAGAGAGGAGGGGAAAGGAGAGGAGAGGAGGAAGAAGAGAGGGAATGAATCTATCTCTCTCTACTACTCCCCATCAACTCCCCTGCGGGGCTTACACCCTGCGGGGATACACTCTCCAACCACTCTCCAAACACACTACCACTCAACCCCTATCCATCGAACCCAGACCCAAAAATGGGGGATCCCCACCTCCTCCCCACCAGGGGAAAGGGAGGAAAAAGAGGAGGAAAAGGGCACTTTCTACACATACTATCCTCTATTTTTCTCTCTGGGGGAGAACCCCCAGACCCCCCCTTCTAACTGGGACGCGCAAGAAAAAGACAAGAAAAGCGAGGGCGCGCGTTAACTTGACAAGCCGGACAAAATCAATAGATCTCAATGAGACGAGTTGATTGGCACTGTCCGTTTCAACGTAGCTCGCCTCCCCGCGGAGATAGAGAGGGTCAAAGTTGACAACTTCAGGTGGGGTGTAGAAAGGGTAGGGGTGGGGTAAAGAGGGGTAGTAGTGGGGCAAAGTAGGATGAGGAGGGCATGAAGTTCGAAATGAGTGAGTTGAGTAGAAAGTTGGCTTGCGATGAATGATGGCGATGAACATGAGGTGCCGAGACCAAAGTTGGTCAGGACGGGCTGTAGATTGTTTTGACATAGGGATTGAGTGTGGGAGGGAGATACACGGGGAGAATGAAGTATTGCTGAAAGTGAAATTTTGTGAGGGGAAGGGGGATATATCTCTATGAAATGAGGTTTGGAGAGATGATGGGTGATGTCGTGATGCCACTTAGTTTTCTCTACAATTCAAATTTCATGAAGTGAATGACCAACTATCTCTATGAAATGAGGTTTGGAGAGATGTTGGGTGATGTCGTGATGCCACTTAGTTTTCTCTATAATTCAAATTTCATGTGATGAACCACCAACTATCTCTATGAAATGAAGTTAGATTAAACTGAGGCTGTGATATCCTCAACCCACTCATATCACCCTATCATTCAAATTCTGTGAGATCAACCATCAACTATCTCTATTTGGTACCATTTCCAACAATGATGTCTACATCATCTCTCTACACCCATCCTCTCCGATTTCGCTCCTATTCAAATTCCATGAGGTTCATATACATATGTTCCATGCTAGAATCAATTTCAGCTATGAAGACATTATCCACTCTTCATCTTCAATCATCCTCCATTCGTAGAGAGAACCATCAATCAAGGTTTTGTAACCATGTATTATGGAAAAAGAAAGTGTGAAAGAAAGAAATGAGGAGGAGTCGAACCCGCGAGGGGATGCGTGTCCTCTTGTACAATCGCAGGAGTGACTGATGGAGATGTGTTTAGAAGAGATGGGGAGGGTCTAGGAGGGAGTCCCTAAGAGGTGTCTAGGAGTGTCTAAGGCATGTCTATGAAGTTGGATGAGTCCGTTTGGAGTGAGGAAGAAGAGTTCGAAGGAGAAACTCGGGAATCGGAGGTTTGGGGTAAAGGGGAAACGGTGGAAGGAGTTTCGACGAAATCGATTTCTGAGAGTTTGGGTGAGATGTGTGAAGTGTGTTGGAGTGGAGTGAGTGTTGGTTTGAAATGAGGAGGAGAGGTAGAGAGAAGGAGAAAGTTGCGCTAGAATAGTGTTAGTATAAGAGTACGAACACAACTTTCAGAACGGTGCTAGCTCATCTCAGCTTGCGAGGAGATGCGTGAATGTGTGTGAAACTGAGTGTGGGAGATGTGTGAAAACTCTCTTAACAACGTAAACGACTCACTCTACTAGCCTCGCCCTATGACACCTCCCTTTAAGACATTAAGAAAGTTGAAAGTTGGTAGTGTTACTGTGAAGTGAGGAGAGCGAGTTAGACCGTGGGAACGGAGAATTGGGGAAAGGGGGTAAAGGGGAAACGGTGGAAGGAGTTTCATGGAAATTGAAATTTGAAAGTTTGGGTGAGATGTGTGAAGTGTGGTGTGTTCGCACGAGTGTTGGTTTGAAATGAGGAGGAGTGGTAGAGAGAAGGAGAAAGTTGCGCTAGAATGGCGTTAGTATAAGAGTACGAACACAACTTTCAGAACGGTGCTAGCTCGCTTGGTCATGCGAAAAAATGAGTTTGAAGTTGGTGGGTTGAATTCATAGGAACATCCTTAAGATCGTAAACGACCACCTCTACTAGACTTCTCCTATGATACCTCCCCTTAAGGTCTTAAGAAATTGTTCAGATGAAAGTTAAGTTGCGAAACGAGAAGTGGGAGTTACATCGTAGAAACGTGGAATTGTGGTAAGGGGGTAATGGAGTAACTGTGGAAGAAGTTTCGAGGAAAACGATTTTTGATGAGTTTTGGCGATGTGTGGAAAGTGTCGTGACTTCGCGTTAGTGTTGTTACGTAATGAGGAGGAGTGGTAGAGAGCAG
>OOBT01001670.1_pt1 | contig 11145 bp, 10 predicted proteins | sample 1671551 | NCBI WGS metagenome assembly OOBT01 (sample SAMN06348168, study PRJEB24527) | human gut metagenome | reverse complement strand
CATTTCGTCAAACCCTAAAATATAGAATTTAGTCTTCCGTATGGAATTTAAGTTTCCGTGCGGAATTTACTTTTTCACTCAAGCAAAAAATTACATTTCTTTTTGTCGAAAATCACCATTCTATCTTCATCTTACAAGTGACATCGCCATTCTGCGGTAAGTATGCCTTTTTCCACGGATTGCAACGCTGTATGCCGTAATATTTTCCGGCAGTGCCATTCCCATGTACCCACTATCTCCTATATGATGGATGTCTGCACCTGCCATTTTACACATCAATGCGATCTGTCGGATTGTTTCTTCGTCCGCTCCTTCCTGGGAAGTTCCAATTGTAGTCATCGCAAGTACACCTTTTTCATGTGCGGTTTTGATCAATTCAGCTGCATGCTCCATGGTAAATCCCGGAACAGTACCAGGTGCCGGAAGTAAAAGGACATCTGCCCCTGCTTCAATAAATGTCTCAGCATCTTCTTTTGTCAGTATTTTTTCTCCTGCTTCTGACAGAATGCCGGATGCATGCATTTTTCCTGCTGTCAGGATCACTCTGTCGCCGACTGCCTCGTTTAAATCGGCTAATGCCTTTGTAATTGCCCTGTTATCAACGCCAACACCCGGATTTCCGGTAAGAACGATCATATCAACGCCCATGTCCGCTGCTTTTTTTGCATTTTCCACGGTTGCGCGCCGTCCTTCGGTAAGACTCCACACCGATTTTTCTCCATCATTGCGGACTGCTGCCGGCTCTAAATTAATTGCAACCATCCTTCCGGTCAGACGTTTGACCTCATGTATAGTATCTTCCGGGGCAACTTCCGGTAATCCATTGATCACAGGATGATCCACGTCAAAAATATTCAGCATGATAATATCCGCACCAAGAGAAGTTACAAATTCTGCATTTGTAATATTTACGAGCATTGGTGTCACTGTACCGATCGTCTCTGCTGCAAGCACTCTTCCTTCGCTGTCCGCAATGGACTGTAATAATTCTTTTTTATGATAGGCAGCCAGTTCTCTGGCTGAACAGTCAATATATCTTTTTCCCATTCCTTTTTCCTCTTTTCTGCCTGATGCAAAATGTCTCTGCTTTAAAATTTTCACTGTGCCTTCTGTGCAAACTCTGTGAAATATCTTTTATTTCTCTCATATTTCACATTCTCTGCATTTTCTAACACTTTATTGCGATACTCTTCTATTTTCTGCGATGTTATAAAGGAAATCTCCTGCGGCTGATCATACTTTCCCATATAAGAAAAAGATATATTTTCCTGCTCTTCCATGGATTTATAATTCATATATATGGTATAATCCTCATAACCGTTTACCATCTCCCAATAAATCCCGTAATCTTCTCCCTGCAGATGATACAGATTTAAATAGTCATGCAGACTGTCAAACTCCCTGTCAATATACTTTTCCTCACACCTTGATTTATAATATTCCTTTCCTGAATATTTCACATGATCACTGATTTCTCCTGGTAATGCCATTGCAATTACTATAAAATTAAATACCACGATCACTGACACTATGCATTTTATAACAAAAGGGAACACTTTTACGCTGTAATCTCCAGTTTCATCCCGAAAAGAAAAGGTGATATTAATTTTCTTCATATTCCCACCCCTTTCTCTCAAAAATTATTTTTACAAAAGTTTCCTCCTCATCATAATATCGATCGCACTTTACAAATTCATTCACTTCTTCCTCTGTCATTTCCAAAGTCCCCATTAATGTTGCAATCGTATTCTGCTGGATTTCACTGAAATATTTCTGGTTTTCCTGAAATTCAATTTCACTGATACGATAATCATCCTGAAGCAAAATTTCATGCGCATAGTATAGGATATCTTCCACTTCATATGCCCTTGGCGTTTTGTCACTTTCCCAGTCAGACTTCTCCCTTAAATCCATCACATCTTCTATAAAATGGCTGTATCTATCATAGATATCTACACGTTCTGTATACTTTTCATACCCGTCCTCTGCATAAACTTCATACTCATGCAGATACGCATCCAACGCTGCATTATCTCCCGTCTTGAAAATTTCTTCTGCTGCTTCTACCGATGCTGATCTTTTCTGATGTTCTGTATGCTTTTCATCCACATAGCCTAAAATGAAAAAGACAAGAAATAAAACAACAAGAAGTACAACTGCCAGCAAAAGAATGATATTCATAATTTTATTAGCAACATAAAGCGGCATGGAATGTAACACTTTTGCTTTGGTAAGAAGTGTTTCTTTTCTTGTTTCGTCTTCCTCCTTTTCCCATTCCATACCAAGTTTATTTGGCTCTCCACAATAAGGACATTTTGTCTCTCTGGCTGGATAATCATATCCACACTTTGAACATTTCATATACTTTACTCCATTTTGTCTTTTAATCGGCTGATTGCAAGTTTCTGTAACGCTTCTGTAATCTGATCTTTATCATCGTAAGTCAACCCACCGGCTTTATCTATGCAGGACTTTATCTCATCCTCAGATATCTCGTAGTGTTCCTTCATATAATCATAACAATATTCTTTGTAATATGCCACAGCATCCTCTTCCTCATACTTGTAATATGCGTCCGCTGCCTCCTGACATTCATTTAATATACTAACGATGTAACTGATGTTGCTCAATGCATCTGCCTTATCATTCTCTACGATCCATTGCAGATAAGAATCATCCTCGTCATTCAGATAATTCAAATAACGCTGCATTCCCGCAATCTCTGTATATTTATCAAAATAAGACTGATAGGTATATTCCACTGTTTTCAGATATTCACAGATTCCCTCATAATCTCCGCTCTGATACAGGCTTTCTAATTTTTCCAGATTCTTCTGTTCTACCCGATAAGATACTTTATGGGAAATACTGGAAACAATAAATACAATGATACAGATCACTGCAACCATTATCACTGCTGCTATCCCAAGCTTTGCTGTCCACGACATTCCTTTGCCAGCCACTTTTTCCGGCATTTCCTTCCACCGTTTTTTTTCACGTTCCAGCTCATTCATCATGTCCTCATGCACCTGGACAGATTTGCCAAAGTTATCCCCACCACAATAAGGGCAGCGATCCTGCTCATCATCATATTCCGCCCCACAGTTTTTACAGATTATCATTGGTTCGTTTTCCCCCTATTTATAACAATGCTTTCTTACAAAATAGTAACATACCACCTGCATTACGATTGTTGCAATCCACGATGCCGGATAGGAAATAAACAGAAAATACAGTGATCTGTGCTGTGGAAAAAATGCAAAAATCCACAGAACACGCATTCCGACAGTTCCGATAATAGACAACACCATGGGAACTGCGGAATATCCCATTCCACGCAGTGCGCCCGGAAAAAGATCCATAATACCGCACAGAAAATACGGAACTGTCGTGATGGATAAAATCTCAACTCCACATTGGATCACGTCCGCTTCCTCTGTATAAATCTGTAATATTTCCGCTCCGAAAAAATACGCCCCGCATCCTAATACAAGTGCTGTTCCCACCGATAAAATCATGCAGTCGATCAGTACGCGGTCCATTCGTTTATACTTTCCAACACCAAAATTCTGACTTGTAAAACTCATACATGCCTGTGTCACAGAATTGATGGAAACATACAAAAATCCCAGAATATTATTTGCTGCCGTGTAACCTGCCATCGCGGTTGAACCGAAAGAATTAACTGACGATTGTAGTAATGCATTAGAAAAATTGATGACGGTACTCTGTATGCCTGCCGGAATTCCCACCTGAAAAATCTGTTTCAGGTAATAGCCTTTCATAGAAAGTTTTGAAAAAGAAAGCTTATAACTTCCCTCTGCTCTGCAAAGGCAGGTCAAAACCAGCACACAGGAAACCATCTGGGAAAACACGGTTGCGATTCCAACTCCCGCAACTCCAAGTCCAAATACAATCACTAATACCATATTTAAGCCTGCGTTGATCACTCCTGCGATGATCAGAAAATACAATGGTCTTTTTGTGTCACCCACTGCACGGAGAATCGCCGCACCATAATTATACAGCATAAAAAACGGCATTCCCATAAAGTAAATCTGCATATAAAGCGTCGACAGTCCGATCACATCTTCCGGTGTTCCCATTAATTCCAATGCCCCTTTGGAAAAAACAAGCCCAACAAACGCCATGAGAATTCCGCTGATTAGCGCAAGCGTGATGGAGGTATGTACGGTCTCTGACATTTCCTCCTTGCGTCCGGTAGCAAAAAATCTTGCTGCAAGCACGTTTGCCCCAAGTGAGATTCCAATAAAAAGATTGGTAAAAACATTGATCAGTGCCGTTGTGGAACCGACTGCTGCAAGCGCTTCACTTCCACTGAATCTTCCCACAACAATAATGTCCACTGCATTGAACATTAACTGTAAAATGCCAGACAGCATCAATGGCAGTGCAAACGAAACCAGTTTATCCATTATGGAACCGTTGCACATATCAATTTCGTATTTATTACTTTTCAAAAAAATTGCTCCTCTCTACTTTTTATCTTCCTGTAACTTAAGACCCGGAAGGAATTTTAATGATTAATTTCTGTCCATCTTTTTCCATCATTGCCAATACTGGAATATGTTTTTTCCGCAGCTGATGTACGATTGGATATGTCTCAAACACATTTCCTTCCACATATACTGCCTCCGGCTTCTGTTTTAAAATCCGTTTCAGATTCTCTTTGACTTCGTTTTTCCACTGCTGCTTGTCCATCGCTGCTTCACCGTAAATTCCATCCACTGTAAGCTCTGGGAGCTGCATAAAATCCATATGTATCACCGTTGCCTCCTGCATTCCCGGAAGCTGCTTTAACAGCGGATCTATGCAGGAATCCCCGCCGAGATTTACGATTGTCGGATTTTCATGATATAACTCCATGCTGATACGGCAGGCTTTCACCGCGTCCTCTAACATTCCCACCGTCATAAGAAATCCTCCCTTATGACAAAATCCTGCACTCTGTAATCCGGTAACCTGTTCCAATTCTTCATTTTCAAGACCAAGCCACTCTGCCGGAAAACTGCATTTGTAATTCATGGAATATTCCTTCTTCTGTGGTTGTATACAGTATCCACCACGATTGGATGGGAATATGACAAATGCAATCTCCGTCTCCGACAACCGCTTCTGACACGGTACAAACTCCGGTAAAATCAGAATCTTTGCATCTTCGCTGTCCCTTTTACCAGATGTAACCGCCTGCCGGTGTTCTTCTAAAATCTCCTCCACGCGCCTGTCTGCCCGCTCATTTCCGCGATAACGCTCAAATTTGTTTTCAAGGATCATGCCTGCAACGCTTACTGCCTGAAAAAATGCCTCATCATTTCCACCCTGTGCATCCCAGGTCGGATTGAAATTGCCAATCAGGTTTGCAAGCTCATTTTTCTCCCCCGTGTTATCATTATGATCCAGCGGCTGCACAAAAGCCTCATCAAACTCCTCTGCCAGCTCTTCCCCAAGGATCTCTGCACCGACTGCCTCCCACAACAATCCAAACGCAGCGTATGGCACACCGTTTTCCCGGACTCTGCTGTCCCTCTGATGATGGTCATACGCACCTCTTCCAATATCAAACACAATTCCATCGAAATCATCCGGCACACGATTTCCACGTAAAATCGTAATTTTCGGATTTATATAAAATAAAAGTGCTGCCGAAAACACATCATCCGCATGAAATTTTCCTCCATGCGTAAATGCCCTGGCATCTTTTTTCTTAATCTGCTCCATTAATTCGTTCATTGCAAAATTCTTCTTTCTTTTCTGTGATTATTCTGAAATTTCCTCGATCAAAACTTTTCTGTTTATTACGCCTTTTTTCAATTGCATGACATACACATGAAAATCCAGCGTATCCTTTGCGGTCGTAAACGGCTCTTCGTGCAGTACCTCCGCATGGATTCCCGCACACTCCAATTCTTCTTTCCGTTTTTCTGCCCGCCCTAAAAGTTTCCCGATATTTTCATCCTCTTTTTCGCCAAAAGATCGATTAGGATAAACGGATGTCGCTTTTTTTAACCTCTCTGTGATCAGATCCACTACTTTTGCATGCGCATTCCGATGTAATAAAACTGCAAGACACCTTGCAACAACAGGATATGGATACCTTTCATAAAAATGTATCCATTTTTTAATTTTTCTGTCACCCACCTGCTCTGCCATCTCTTTCATCAAGGAAAATGCACCATCCGACGGTATCCATGGATTGTCTCGCGGCACAATGTACTGCTTTGAAACCGCCGGATAACAGGTATAATTCAGAGGTGGAAAATAGGCTAACTGCACGAGTTTTCGTTCTTCCTCATTGCAGACAGCCTCACCAAGATACTCATATTTATCCCATAATACCGCAATACGAAATTCCAGTTGCCGCAGATTTTCATAACCTTTTCTCCAAAAATGCGCAATATCACCATAATTATACAGATTTGTTTCCAGCTCCAGCGTTTTAAAAAGGATAGTGACAACACAATCCTCCTCTTCCTGTCGGACAACAAGTGCGTAATCATCCCCATCGCGATAAAAAGAGGCCTCAATAGCCCCTTCATAATCTTCTTTGTATGTACCTGTCATTCTTGCTTCCTTAAAAACAAGAAAGCTTTCTATCGTGTCATTCATCTGATATACCAGACGAATATCTGTTTTATCCGTGTTCTTTTCTTTTGCTCCTGTCTGATCCGGCAGCAAAAGTTCAAATTCATTCTGGCTTAACAGCCTTTTTAACATCTCAAATGTATCCAATGAGAGTCTCCTTTTTCCTGTTGCAATACTTTTTATTCATTATATAAAAATCCCTCCGGCTTGTCTATATGCGCAGCTTTCTTTTTATTGCCCTGCGCTTTTCGTCATGCCGTGAGGGATGAGTCGTAGCTGTCGTCCGCGATCTGGATGACAAATTCTTTTGTATAGCCTGCAATCTGCGGAATTTTTTTCTCGTCCAGCTGTTGTATAAAATCCATTTGAAATCCATGCATTTCAATGATTTTTTTTGCAATCGAAAGTCCTAGTCCGCTTCCACTTCCACTTTTTCTGGATACATCTCCTTTTGTAAATGGTTCAAATAAATGTTCCGCAAGCTCGCCCGGAATTCTCCTGCCACTATCTGCTACAAGAATATAAATGTATCCATTTTTCCGGTACATGCCAATCTTTATATGCGTACCACTCTCATTGTGCTTCATTGCATTATTCAAAAGATTCGTGATCACTCTGGAAAACTGGATTGGATCAACGGATACCGAAACCACTTCTTCTGGAATATCAATCTCGAATTCCATCCCTGCATCTTCAAAGTCTGCATAAATGAGTGCAGCATTTTCACGTAACAGTTCACTCAGATCTGTTTCTTTTCTGTCCAGTGAAAAACCTTCACTGTCTAATTTTACATACTCAAATAATAAATGGATCAGATCGTTCATCCTTGCCGACTTATTCTGTATTGCCTGCAAATACTCCAACTGTTTCTCCGGCTCCACCACCATTCCGTCTGCCAGTGCTTTTGCATAACCGTTTACCGTTGTCATCGGCGTTCTGAGATCATGTGCAATGTCTGATAGCATCAGATTTCTTTTACGGTCAAACTCTTTCTGTTCCTCCTCCCTCTCTCTCTGGATCTGACGAAACTCTTTAATCGTTATTTTTGCAAAACAAACTGCCCCTAACACATACGGGGTTAAAATTACCAACACTACTACAAAAGCAACCAGAAAAAGCAGAATTGCCTGCCCTCTGTTTAATTCATAAAAAGAAAAATTAATTTTTCCAGCGGAAACGGTATGCATGAAATTTTTTTGCATTTGTTCCAAAGCCGCCTGTACCATCTCATGAAGCGGTGATGGAAACATTGCATTCAATGCTCCTAAGATCAGTAACATTAAAACTGCAGACAGGAAGAAGATCACGCCGGAGCCGAGCAAAAGCGGATTTTCTTCCACGCCCGGAAAAAAATATAGCAGTGCGTTAGGCAGCACAAATCTGTTGACCAGAAAAGTCAACAGATATTCCACAACTCCAACAACTGCTAGTATTTCAATAAATTTTTTAATCAAAAACCACTGTAAATCATTCTGTTTCTTCATTTACTTCTCCAAGCGATATCCCAAACCACGGATTGTCTGAATATAAGCGGAAGGATTATCATCCAGTTTTGCCCGCAGCTTACTGATGCAGACCATAATGTTATTGTCTGCCACAATATAATCTTCCCCCCATCCATGTTCATAAATCTGCTGTTTTGTAAAGACTTTGCCCGGATGCTTCATTAACAGTTCCATGATGCGATATTCCACAGAGGTCAGCTGTATGACTTTGTCTCCTTTTTTCAGAGTACACGCGTCCTGATTCAATACCAGATCCCGAACAGCTAAATTTCCCTCCTGAACCACTTTTGTTCCAAGAGAATAAAAACGCCTAATGTTAGAATTCACTCTGGCAACTGCCTCTAAAGGATTGAACGGTTTTGCCAGATAATCGTCTGCTCCCAGATTTAATCCCAGGATTTTTTCCGAATCTGCGTCCTTCGCTGACAAAATGATCACTGGAATATTACTCTCTTTGCGAATCTGCTGCAATACATGATAGCCGTCTATCTTCGGCATCATAATATCCAAAATACATAATGCCGGCTGCTCTGCCCGCAATAAATCGAGCGCCCGCTGTCCGTCCTCCGCTTCTATTACATGATAGTTTTCATTTTCCAGATAAAGCCGGAGAAGATTTCTGATCTCCGGCTCATCATCTGCGATCAAGATTTTGTAATCCATCCGTAGTTGTTCTCCTAATAATCCGTTCTGTCCTCAAACGGCTGATCGATATTCTGATTTTCAAATCTATTCGGCATCTCTGTTGTCTGCTGATTCATTGCAGTATTCTGCTGGTAAGGTGCCGGATTCTGAATCTGCTGATACGGAGTTCTGTATCTTAAAGCTTCATATAATGCGGCATGTGTTCCATCTTTGTATGGCTGCACATAAAAGATTCCCAGGATTCCCATTGTCATTCCAGATAAAATATCCCATCCAATGAATGATAAATCCAAAACAAATGCATTCCATTTCTGTCCCTGCATCATTCTCTTACTCTCTGCAAATGCCTCCTCTTTTGTCATCTGTGGATTGTCTGCCAGCAAATATGGGATCATCTGGTATTCATATGACTTTACAATGCCAGGAATAATAAAAAGCATTGACCACAAAACAGTATACAGATCACGGAAAAACATTGTCTTTGCAATATTTTTATAATTGTTATCAAATGCGTATCCGGCATTTCCCACTAAAGCTGCCTCATTGAGGTTTCTTAAATAGAAACGTTTACATCCCACTTCCAATGGATTAAAAATAAATGCATCCAAAAGAATTGTAACAGTCATAATGATCACAAATACAATCATGAAGATCACAACAAAAATGACTCCTGCAAAAAGAAGTGCTGTATGATCTGTATTGTCATAGACATCATTCATCCCATACCAGATGTCATCTGCGTCATCATAAAAATCATCATAGGAGTCCGAGGTAATATCACTTCCGTCACTTCCTAAAGCTGATGACATAGCCGAACCTGCACTTCCTGCGCCACTGCCGCCTCCTATCAAAAGCGCCAGCAGTAAACTGATCAGCACACTTCTCCAATAGTTTCTTTTAAATGCAAACTTTGCTCTGTCTTTTAATTCCGCTCTCGTCCACATATTTTTTCCTCCTCTTATCTTTGATGATGCCATCTTAACACGTAAATCTTACTTTCCAACTCGAATAACCTTAAGGTTACCTTAATTCATTGTTTCCAGTAATTTATCTTTTTTATTATACCATCTTATGGAATTTTCCGCATTAAAAAGGATTCATAAAATCTGCATATACAAAAATAGCCTTAAACCCTTGATTTTTCAAGAATTTAAGACTATTTAGCATACGTGCGCGAGAAGATTCGAACTCCCGACACCTTGGTCCGTAGCCAAGTGCTCTATCCAGCTGAGCTACGCACACATATTCTATTAACTTCTTCTCATCTATTATAACACTCTTGTCAAGTGCCCTTTCGATGAATGCCGGCGACCGGAATCGAACCGGTACTGTATCGCTACAACAGGATTTTAAGTCCTGCGCGTCTGCCAGTTCCGCCACGCCGGCATTTCTGCACCAGAAACTGATGCAAGTGGAAGTTACAGGGCTCGAACCTGTGACCCTCTGCTTGTAAGGCAGATGCTCTCCCAGCTGAGCTAAACTTCCATTAAGCGACCCAAGCGGGACTCGAACCCGCGACCTCCGCCGTGACAGGGCGGCGCTCTAACCAACTGAGCCATTAGGCCTTATTCTTTTCTTTTGAGTGGACCATCGGGGACTCGAACCCAGGACCGACCGGTTATGAGCCGGTTGCTCTGACCAACTGAGCTAATGGTCCTTGTTCAAGGACTCTTGTTCCTTCAAAAAGCCGATGATCGGACTCGAACCGATAACCTGCTGATTACAAATCAGCTGCTCTGCCAATTGAGCCACATCGGCATGTGACTTTCCAGCTGATTTGTAACCAGCTGCTCTGCCTACAATTGACTCGTTCCTCCTCAATTGTCGAGAATTGAGCCACATCGGCATACTTTTCTAGTGACTCCGACGGGAATCGAACCCGTGTTACCGCCGTGAAAGGGCGATGTCTTAACCGCTTGACCACGGAGCCTTATATTTAAAAAAACTCCCCGAGTAGGGCTCGAACCTACAACATCACGGTTAACAGCCGTGCGCTCTACCATTGAGCTATCGAGGAATATTTCTTTTGCTTCTTTTAGAATGTCTTTTGTACATTCAAAACTTCATACAAAGTCCAAGAATCAAACGTTTTTGAAAGCCGGTCATCTCGATTCCGCTTCGCTTCATCTCGATGATTTTGCTACGCAAAACTCCGTCTGTATCAAGTGCCATATCCGCAGACAAGTCTGCTCCATGCCACTTCCTACATCCTGCCGTCTTTCTCCGCTTTGGTCAAGCCCTCGATCGATTAGTAACAGTCAGCTCCATGTGTTGCCACACTTCCACCTCTGCCCTATCTACCTTGTAGTCTTCAAGGGATCTTACTCACTTTTGTGAGGGATATCTCATCTTGAGGGGGGCTTCACGCTTAGATGCCTTCAGCGTTTATCCC
>OOBT01001669.1_pt1 | contig 11145 bp, 7 predicted proteins | sample 1671551 | NCBI WGS metagenome assembly OOBT01 (sample SAMN06348168, study PRJEB24527) | human gut metagenome | reverse complement strand
CAGGCAATGAATTCTACTCCATTATCAATGGCCTGCTGGCGAAGTGATTCCAACGAATCGATTCCTTTACGATTCATGATGTAACGCATCATCTTCGTACCTATACCTCCCATGTTCATCTTTGAAAGCTTGAGTTTCCGGGAGCTGGAAGGCAACATCATGCCGAACATTTTTCCAAAAATGTCTTTCTGCACCAAGGGTTTCCGTTCCTTCTTGATGGCATTCAGTCCCCAGAAGGTAAAGAAAATGGTCACTTTCTTGCCCGTAGCCGCCGCACCGTTAGCCAGCACAAAGGTAGCCAAAGTTTTGTCAAGGTCATCACTGAAAAGGATGAAAGTTTTTCCCTTCTCTCCCACGTCCTGACGGGAAGCCTCTATGGCACAAGGAGTCGCTTTCTCTACCACTACCTTATAGATTCCCCCTTCCGACTTAGAGGAAAGGAAACGGTTTCCGGTAGTACGGCACCATGCCTCTGCGTCTCTCGGGAATCCGGCATCCGTAGCATGAATTTCCATCTGCTCACCGGCTTTCAGTTCCTCCATCCCTTTTTTCAAACGCAAGATAGGACCAGGACACTGTATGCCACAGGCATCTACCACATGTACCTTTTTGCAGTCCGAATTTCCTTCTGCTGTCTCACACGAGCAGGCTACGGCACATGTTTCTTCCGGCTGGCAAACTGGAGTAACCGCCGCATTGTAGGTCTTGATACCTCCTATCAGGTTGCGCACATCCTTATAACCGTTTTCTTTCAGAATGTTGGAAGCCAGATAACCGCGCAACCCTACTCCACAATACAAGAAAACTGGTTTGTCCGATGGAATCTCCTTCATCCGTGAACGCATCTCATCCAAAGGCACGTTCACCGCCCCAGGAATGTGCCCCAGTTCATACTCGTCTTTTGTCCGCACATCCACCAAGGTCACTTTAGTCAAATCGGCCTGCTGCAACTCTCTCCAATAAAGAGGAGTCATCTTGCCGTTTAAGATATTTCCAGCCACATAACCCGACACCGCAACCGGATCTTTAGCTGAAGAGAAAGGAGGTGCGTAGGCATGTTCCAGTTGCATCAAATCATATACGGTTCCTTTCTGCTTAATAACCAATGCATATTCATCAATTCGCTTATCCACTCCATTGTATCCCACAATCTGTGCCCCATACAAACGACCGTCTTCAGGAGAGAAAGTAATTTTGATGTCCATCTGCAAAGAACCGGGATAGTAACCGGCATGCGAACCTGAGTGAATGGTTGCCGACAGATAAGGTATACCAAAAGCTTTCAGACGCTTGGCGGGAAGTCCCGTAGAAGCTACGGTCAAATCAAACACTTTCGCTATGGCTGTCCCGATAGAACCTTCATATTTCACCCGGTTGCCAAATGTCATGTTATCGGCTACGATACGTGCCTGACGGTTAGCCGGTCCAGCTAGGAAGTTCAACCACGGCTTACCGGTAATCGGATGCGGATATTCAATGGCATCACCTACGGCATACACCGACTCATCGGAAGTCTGCAGATATTCATTTACATAAATACCCTTCATTTCTCCTAACTTCAGTCCGGCTTCTACGGCCAGACGAGTTTCAGCCCGTACACCAATGGAAAGGATAACCAGCTGAGCTTCTGCCTGTAAACCCGACTGGAATTTAACTCTCAGTCCGGAATCAGTCTTTTCAAAGGCTTCCACAGCCTGTTTCAGATACAGCTTGACACCCTTCTGTTGCAGATGACCGTGCACCAGTGCTGCCATAGAGAAATCAATCGGTCCCATCACCTGATCTGCCATCTCTACTACAGCCACCTCAATACCAGCATGATGAAGGTTCTCGGCCATTTCCAACCCAATAAAACCACCTCCTACAATCACTGCTTTCTTTATTTCATGACTCTGCATATAAGCCTTGATGCGGTCTGTATCTGCCACATTCCTCAGGGTAAAAATTCCTTCATTATCAATTCCCGGCAAAGGAGGACGCACTGGCGATGCCCCCGGTGAAAGCAACAATTTATCGTATGTTTCTGTATATTCTTTTCCGTCCGAAGTACGTACCTTTACTTCTTTACGGGCAGTATCAATTGCCATAACTTCCGAACGTACCCGCACATCGATGCGAAAACGAGTGGAGAATGCTTCCGGAGTCTGTACAAACAATCGGTCGCGATCCTGAATTACCCCACCTATATAATAAGGTAAACCACAATTGGCATAAGAGATATATTCTCCACGCTCAAACAAAATGATTTCAGCCTTTTCTGTGTTTCTTCGAATACGGGCAGCCGCAGTGGCTCCACCTGCTACCCCACCAACAATTACATACTTCATATCTATTTATTTTCTTTGTTATTATTTTCTAATGGAAACTTTTTGCAAAGAAAATAAATAATTACATAAAGAATAAATTTCCAATGGAAAATATTTACCAATTAAGCATTATTAAGGGAAATCGTCTCTTTCTAAGCTAATTTCTGGTAAGCCAGTCGCGGAGTTCCATTACGCACATAGATAATTCCACAATACACAAAGCCTGTAGAAAGCAGCAGATGTTGCATCACCTTGTTGTCTGCATGGGTATCGGCACGCAGGCACGGCCACTGACGGAAGCACCAGTCCACACACAGTTTTCCTATCCCCTTGCAGGAACCGTCGGATGCCAGCCGATGAATCACATAATAGGGAGAGTCGTCTCGCCATTCCCCGTTTTCAATGCGTGCATACGTCGGATCGGGTCCCTGAATGAAACAGAAGGTAGCCACTGCTCTTCCATCTCCCGTTACACACACATAACAGTGAGAAGCCTCTATTTCCTCCTGTATCATCTCCCGCTGGGGATAGCCGTTAATCCACTGATTAGGGTTTCCCGTACGACACATGAAACGACGGGCTTCTTCAAATATCTCCATCAAACGGTCCAAATCATCCAATGTAGCCTTGCGTATCTGTAAATTCATAAGTCCTTTCTATTTTGATAAACCGACGCAAAACTAATGGTTTTCTTCTGTTTTATAGAGCAGGTTTCTTGTTTTTTTGAAATAATGTTGTACCTTTGTGACAACTTCAAAAACAAATGGGGCATTAGCTCATCTGGCTAGAGCGTTTGACTGGCAGTCAAAAGGTGGCAGGTTCGAGTCCTGTATGCTCCACTTTTTCCTTTTCTACTCCACTTGACTTTTCCCTGATTAAATATAAAAACAGACCTTGTCTGACTTATTCAATTTATTATTATGCACAGTATTTTAATCATAGAAGACGATAAACGAGTAGCCGATTTGCTAAAAACCGGACTGGAAGAAAATGGCTATCACACCATGGTGGCATACGATGGAGCCATGGGGCTTCGTCTGTTCCAATCTCACTCTTTCCAGCTGGTTATTTCAGATATTATTCTTCCCAAATTGGATGGCTTTGAACTCTGCAAAGAAATACGCAAAGCAAATCCGCATATTCCCGTACTCATGCTGACAGCCTTGGGATCAACCGACGACAAACTCGACGGATTTGATGCGGGTGCAGATGACTACATGGTAAAACCTTTCGACTTCCGGGAACTGAACGCACGCATTAAAGTGCTTCTAAAAAGAAAAGCAGAAGCAACTGTATCTGTTGTTGCTCCCGAGAAACTTACCTACAAAGACTTGCAGATTGATACCAACCGCAGGGAAGTGATGCGCCAAGGTAGCCTCATCCGCTTATCTCCGAAAGAATACAACCTGCTTACTTACATGGTGCAGAATGCAGAACGGGTCATCAGCCGGATAGAAATTGCCGAAAAAGTCTGGAATACCCACTTTGATACCGGTACCAACTTTATCGATGTGTACATCAATTACCTGCGCAAAAAGATAGACAAAGACTTTGAAACCAAACTGATTCACACCAAACCTGGAATCGGATTTATTCTTACTGACGAAAAGCCATGAAAATAAAAACCGCACTTACGCTCAAAAATACCGGAGTCATAGCTGTGGTATTTCTGCTTTGCATGACCTTAATCTATCTGGTCAGCGAGCATATCCGAAGCAATACCTTCTTTCATAACCTGAAGAGTGAAGCTGTCACCAAAGTACATCTGTTCCTGCAAAACCAGGTAGATGCCGACATCATGCAATCCATCTACCTGAATAATAAGGAGTTTATTAATGAGGTGGAAGTGGCTGTATATACCACAGACTTTCACATGCTCTACCACGACGCCATCGACAATGATATTGTCAAAGAGAATCCGGAAATGATTGCCCAGATTCTCCAACAAAAGGAAATTGAATTTTATATCGGAAAATACCAGGCCGTCGGGATGGTTTATCCATTCAACGGACAGACTTATATTGTGACGGCCGCAGCTTACGACGGTTACGGACACACCAACCTGCTGGAGCTTCAGAAAACACTGGTCATCCTGTTTTTTATCGGTCTCTTACTTTTATTTATTACCTGCTATTTCCTGGTTCGGGCATCTTTAAAACCTATCCGGGAAATCGTAAAAGAAGCAGAAACGATTACCGCTTCGCGTATTGACCAGCGTCTGCCTGTAAGAAACGAGAAAGACGAATTAGGGGAACTAAGCCAGGCTTTCAATGAACTACTGGAGCGACTTGAAATATCATTCAACTCCCAGAAAATGTTTGTCAGCAACGTGTCTCACGAAATGAGAACCCCGCTGGCTGCCCTCATTGCGGAACTGGATTTGTGTCTGCAGAAAGACCGTACAGAAACACAATATCGTCAAGCCATACAGAACGTGCTACAGGATGCACGACGAATGACAAAACTGATTGACGGGCTGCTTAATTTGGCTAAAGCTGATTACCAGAAAGAACAGATCAAGATGCATGAAATCCGGTTGGACGAATTGTTGCTCGATACACGGGAAATCATTCTTCGTGCCCATCCGGAATACCACATCGAACTGATTTTTGAACAGGAAGATGCGGAAGACGACCGGATGATTACCGTCATGGGCAATGATTACCTGCTAACCATTGCCTTTGCTAACTTGATTGAGAATAACTGCAAGTATTCGGACGACAAATCTTCTTTCATTCAGATTTCCTACTGGGATAAATGGACCATTATCCGCCTGTCGGATGACGGAATTGGTATGTCGGATGCAGAAAAAGAAAAGATTTTCACCTTGTTCTACCGCGGAGAGCAGGAACAGCATGCGGAAGGACACGGCATCGGGATGGCGCTTGCACAGAAAATCATCGCCCTGCATCAGGGCAGTATAGCCGTACATTCAAAGCAAGGAGAAGGAACGACCTTCATCATCGAACTTCCTCACATTTAATCTTTTGGCACATCCATTCAAAGAAAAATAAACTCCATCAGAGTGGTATCAGGAAATTAGTCTCACAAATTCTAATAGTTTTCTAATACCACTCTAATATTTCTCTAACAGCCTCTGTCGGGGGCATTGCCTACTTTTGCCACGTGAAAAGAAAACATAGTAATCACCCTATGAATTTTAATGATCATGTGGAAGAAAAGAAAAAGTAGCACCACATTCACCTTCAATGGCGAAAAGGTATTTTTAGCAGCAAGTCAGACACTGGGCACAGTTTTCAGCTATTTCCAGACAAGCCGTATCGGACTTACACAAGAAGAAGTGGAGGCCAGACAGTCTCTCTATGGGAAGAACGAAGTGGAACATGAGCAGAAAAAGAACCCCATATCGACTTTCATCAAAGCTTTTATCAATCCGTTTATCGGCGTACTCACGGCGCTGGTCATCATTTCTTTTGTACTCGACGTACTGTTGGCCAACCCAGGTGAACAGGACTGGACAGCCATTATAATCATCCTGACCATGGTTATCGCCAGCAGCATACTGCGTTTCTGGCAAGAGTGGAAAGCCAATGCTTCCAGCGAAGCTTTACTGAAAATGGTGACCAATACCTGTTACGTAAAACGAGCCGGTAACCAGGACGAAGAAATCAACATAACCGACCTCGTTCCCGGAGATATTGTCATGATTGCTGCAGGAGACATGATTCCTGCCGACATGCGTATCATCGAAGCAAAAGATTTGTTTGTAAGCCAGTCTTCCCTGACGGGAGAATCAGACCCGATAGAGAAACGTCCGGAAGCCAAAGGAAACAAGCACAGCAAAGGAAGTGTAATTGAGCTGGAAAACATCTGCTTCATGGGCTCTAATGTAGTCAGCGGATCAGCTAAGTCAGTTTCCTGCTGATACGATTCATGCTCATCATGATTCCGTTCGTTTTCCTGGTAAACGGTGTGACTAAAGGCGACTGGCTGGAAGCATTTATCTTTGCCCTATCGGTAGCTGTAGGCCTTACCCCTGAAATGCTCCCGATGATTGTTACTGCCAACCTGGCCAAAGGTGCCGTAGCCATGTCAAAGAAGAAAACCATTGTAAAAGACCTGAATGCCATTCAGAACTTCGGGGCGATGAACATTCTCTGTACGGACAAAACCGGTACCCTTACCTGCGACCAAATTGTATTGGAAAAGTACATCAACACCGATGGAAGCAACGACGAAAGCCGACGTATCCTACGCCACGCTTATTTCAACAGTTTCTTCCAGACCGGATTAAAGAACCTGATGGACAAAGCCATTCTGTCGCACGTAAAAGACTTGTCTTTGGAATACCTGAAGGATAATTATACAAAAGTAGATGAAATCCCGTTTGATTTTACCCGGCGAAGAATGTCGGTAGTGGTAGAAGACCATCAAGGAAAACGACAGATTATCACCAAAGGAGCCGTAGAAGAAATGCTGGACATCTGCTCACATGCTGAGTTTGATGGAAAGGTATACCCCATGACCATCGAACTGAAAAACAAGGCACGCGACATCATTGAGCAGATGAACAAGCAAGGTATGCGTGTCATTGCCGTAGCCCACAAAAGCTACCTGGACAAAACTTGCGATTTCCGTATCGAGGACGAGAAAGATATGGTACTGATTGGGTATCTGGCTTTCCTGGATCCTCCTAAGCAATCGGCAGCCAGCGCCATCAAGCAATTGCATAAACATGGCATTGAAATCAAGATTCTGTCTGGCGACAATGATGCAGTGGTTCGCACCATCGCCCGCCAAGTGGGTATCCGCACCGACAATGCCCTGACAGGCCCCATTTTCGAAACGATGAGTGAAGAGGAAAAAATGAAAGCAGTCAACCAGACGACCGTATTTTCCAAACTTACTCCGATACAGAAAACGGAAATCATCACCCTGCTTCAGGCGCAACAGCACACGGTAGGCTTCTTAGGCGACGGAATCAATGATGCCGCAGCGTTGCGTCAGTCAGACATCGGTATCTCGGTAGATTCTGCAGTGGACATTGCCAAAGAAAGTGCCGACATTATCCTGCTGGAGAAAAGTCTGATGGTACTGGAAGACGGTGTACTGGAAGGACGAAAAACATTTGGCAACATCACCAAATACATCAAGATGACAGCCAGTTCCAACTTCGGAAACATGTTCAGCGTAATGGCGGCCAGTGCGTTCCTTCCCTTCCTACCCATGCTCCCCATCCACCTGCTGATTCAAAATCTGCTGTACGATATTTCGCAGACCCTGATTGTGCACATGATACGTACCCGGAAAGTCCCCTTCATACAAAGCTGTGCCTCCTGGCAAGTAACCGGACTTACCCTGCTGATTATGGCCATCGGTATCCTGCTGCCTTTCACCCAGTTTGGAAGCACTATCGGGCTGGAAGCACTGCCATTAAGCTATTTCCCCTGGCTCATCGGTATCCTGTTGTCCTACTGCATACTGACTCAATTAATTAAGAACTGGTATATTCATCGTTTTACCAAATGGTTATGACAAGATTCATGAAACTGTTCCTGTCCCTCGCCGCAGTGTCCTGTCACTGCGGCCTGGCTCAGGAACTTCAAGTAAGCTACACCACAGAACTACAAAGCGATTTCAAACAAGGAAGTAACTGGGTTAATCTGCTAAGACTGGATTTCACTCATTCATTAGGCAAACACACGACATTACAAGCCTCCACCATCAGTACAGCCAGAACCCGCATCGAATCACTGGCTGATGATTTTCAGACCTTTTCCAACATTGAAGAAAAAAACCATCCGCTTGCCCTCGCTACATTGGGCGTCCAGCAACAGTTCGGTCATTCCTCGCTCTTTTTCGGTATCCGGAACTTGAATGAAGACTATTTCACTTCCCCTGCTACCTCGTTATTCACCAACAGTTCATGTGGTATCTTCCCCACCTTGTCCGCCGATTACCAAATAGCCAATTATCCGGTAGCTTCCGTCGGACTGCATTATGAATTGCAATTCATACGATGGTCCTTACAAGCATCGGTATACAACGGAAAAGGTTACTACCGGTTTGCCGAAAAAGAAAACGTATTCCGGTTCTGCCCGCAGCAAGACGGAATACTCAGTGTCACTTCACTAAACTATCAGCACCATGACAGCAATTATCATGTGGGCTTTGCTCTACATAGCAGCATGTATATGGACTATGAAGAGGGAACTCCAGAAAAGACAGAAAAAGAAAGGAGAAAAATAATTTGGGGATATGCAGAGCAACGTCTTGCTCCCGGTCTGCATGCACTCCTGCAAGGTTCATTCCAGTCTGGTGCCTCCAGAGGATGCAAAAGTTATGCCGGCGCAGGTCTCACCTGGCAATGTGGAAAAACAGAAGGCGGACTGTTCACCGACTACGCCCGATTTTCCCCTTCATACGAATGGGCCAGTGAATTTACATGGAAAATCCCCTGTTCAGGCAACGGATTTATACAACCCACCTTACATTTCATTCAGCAAGCAGGAGCACGCTATCTGATTGGCTTATTGCGCTTCAGCTATGTGCTCCCGACTACCTGACATTTATTATTTTACGACAAATTCATCAGTAAACAAGAAACCGCCGGCCTCAGGATTGATATCAGCCTGCACGCGTACGTAACGAGCCTCACAGCTACCTGTCCAGTCATACGTCTGAATGGTCAACTGTTCGTCCGTAATGGGCAGTGTAGTAGTGATGGTTTTCAAAAGTGTATATTCTTTTCCATCGTTTGAAATCAGGAAGCTGACTTTCTGCGGGAGGAACACACCCGGACCTCTCAACTGCATGAAATCAATGGAAAGCTGCTGAATAGGTTGTGATTTTTCCAAATCCACAATCACATCGGCCCCTTTTCCAAGGAATCCCTGCCAGCGCTGGTCGGTATATACCCAACCGCCGTGTATGCCGTTAGTCAATGCCGATTCTCCTCCTGCCGGATAAGAGTCCGAATAAGGACGTACATATTCCACCTTCTTCCCCTTTGCCAGATGATTATCCACGCTCAATGCTACCGGACGGTTTCCTACCTCATTTTGCAAGTCAAAAGTATGGTAGCCCATTGAGTTCAGCACCTTTACTTCCTGCAAAGCCTCTGCATGGAAACGTTTCCAGTCTTTCTGCTCCGGATTTGTCCAGGCAACTTCAGCCAAAGCCAGCAAACGAGGATAAATCATATATTCAGCATGCTCGGGTGTCGGTATATATTCCGTCCACACATTTCCCTGTACGCCCCACACACAATCCAGTTTATCAGCGGGGAAAGCCTCCGTCACCGGTTCGTATGAATAAACCTTTTCCAGCGGGAGGTATCCTCCGATGGCTTCCGGCTGCGTACGCGGTGCATCCTGGTAGCTGTCAAAATAGCAATATGCTCCCGGTGACAAGATGGTACGCAATCCTCTTTTTACCGATTCCGCACCTTTATCTTCTCCACGCCACACCGTTACAGCAGAAGTTTCATCCAGTTCGCCTGTCAGAATCTCATCCCAGCCAATCATCTTGCGGCCGTTCTCTTTCAAAAACTTCTCAATTCTGGATACAAGATATTCCTGCAATTCACCTTCTTCCTTCATTCCCTCTGCTTTCATGAGTGCCTGACAGTCGGGACATTGTTTCCAATGGTTGGTACTTGCCTCATCTCCACCAATATGAATGTATTCTGAAGGGAACAACTCCATCACTTCTTTCAATACATTGGTCAGGAACTCATAAGTAAGTTCTTTTCCCGGACAAAACTCTCCACCAGGTTTCAAATCCCCTCCACAAGCCAGTTGCGGAAGAGCTGCCAATACTTCTTCCGAGTGAGCCGGCATTTCAATTTCCGGAATCACCGTGATATGACGCTGACGAGCATATTCTACGATTTCTTTCACATCTTCCTGCGTATAATATCCTCCGGAAGCTCCGGGAGCATCTTGTCTGCAATACGTACGTCCGCCGTTCCACCAACTTTTCCAGTCTGGGAAAGGACGATAGGCCGTTTCACGCGTCAGTTCCGGATATTTCTTGATTTCAATTCTCCATCCGGATCCATCCGTCAGGTGCCAGTGGAAACGGTTCAGCTTATAACGGGCCAGCGCATCAATCTGTTTCTTGACAAATTCTTTTGTATAGAAATGACGTGATACATCCAGGTGCATGCCTCGATACGAAAAGCGAGGAGCATCTTCTATCGTCACTTCAGGAAGCCGATACGTACCACTTCCGCTCTCACGCGCCAGCTGCACAATAGACTGAAAAGCATAAAACAGCCCCGAAGCTGAAGTAGCCTCAGCTTGAATACCTTTTTTTGTCACTTTCAAACGATAAGCCTCTTCTTTCATCTTCGCATTTTCCGGACTGACAAGTTTAAAAGTAATGTCAGCCTTTCCTTTCTTCTTATAAGTCAGCGACAAAGGAGAATTACTCACATAAGATACAAAATCGTCTTTATCAGTTCCTGCCAGGTTACAGGAGAAAGATGCTTGTGCACGAAGCACAAAATGTCCGTCCCCACACACCATCTGCTGAGGATTAGGAATCACATACGTGTCAGATACCGAAGAAGCCATGGCAGAAAAAGCCATTGCCACACAGAAATAAAGGAATAACAAGGATTTCATTTTATCGATTATTTTAATATGAATTTCTTTCATGCATTTTTAAAGTTAACCATTTCTCTCCTAAAAAACAAATCAGCGCCAACTTTTCTGTTTTTCATTTTTGAGAAAGAACAAAAAAAATTCTCGTAAAACCTTGATTTTACGAGAATTACTATTTTCTTGCGGAGAGACAGGGATTCGAACCCCGGGTACCTCGCGGTACAACGGTTTTCAAGACCGCCGCAATCGACCACTCTGCCACCTCTCCA